>MDSV01069121.1_pt1 | contig 17128 bp, 17 predicted proteins | sample 810851 | NCBI WGS metagenome assembly MDSV01 (sample SAMN05326640, study PRJNA326480) | marine metagenome | isolation source: seawater | place: Atlantic Ocean: North East | collected 2012 | reverse complement strand
GTAAGGTAAAAGTCTTGGGTCTTCTAAATAAGTAGCATAATAATCTTCTATATAAGAAGAATTAACACCAGATAAAAAAGAAGTTTTTTTAAAAGTTAAGTTATCTTTATTTGAAGACATTGATTACTTATTTTATCACAAATTTTAAAAAATCAACCTTTTAGTTTATTATATAATGTTTTTCCAATATCTGCTGGGGAATTAGAGATAGTTATATCGGCAGATTTCATTGTTTCTATCTTGTCTTTTGCTCCACCTTTGCCACCTGATATAATTGCTCCTGCGTGGCCCATTCTTCTGCCCGTGGGTGCTGTTAGACCTGCAATAAAGCCTACCATAGGTTTTTTTATTTTTGATTTTTTTAAAAATTCTGCAGCTTCTTCTTCAGCAGTTCCGCCAATTTCACCAATCATTACGATCGATTCTGTTTCTTTGTCTTTTAAAAAAAGTTCTAAACAATCTATAAAGTTTGTTCCGTTAATTGGGTCGCCGCCAATACCAATACATGTCGATTGACCCATTCCATTAGCAGTTGTTTGAGCAACAGCCTCGTAAGTTAATGTACCAGATCTTGAAACAATTCCTACAGATCCTTTTTTGTGAATATTTCCTGGCATTATTCCTATTTTACATTCTTCAGGGGTAATTATACCGGGACAGTTAGGTCCTATTAGTCTACTTTGATTTTTTTTTAAAGCTTGTTTAACCTTTATCATATCAATTACGGGTATCCCTTCAGTTATACAAACGATCAATTCAATTTTAGATTCTATAGCTTCGATGATAGCCGAAGATGCAAATTTAGGAGGAACATAGATCATGGTGGCATTTGCTTGTGTTTTTTCTTTGGCCTCAATAACTGAGTTAAATACTGGAAGACCAAGATGTTTTTGCCCACCTTTTTTAGGAGTTACACCTCCGACTAATTGTGTTCCATACTTTAATGCCTGCTCTGAATGAAACGTTCCATGTGTTCCCGTAAAGCCCTGGCAAATAACTTTTGTTTTTTTATTTACTAAAACTGACATTTTTTTATTTAATTGCTTTTACTATTTTTTTTGCAGCATCATTTAAATCTGAAGCCGACATAATTTTTAAATTTGATTTATCTAAAATTTCTTGTCCTTCTTTAAAATTTGTACCGGCTAATCTAACTACTAAAGGAACTTTAAGATTACTTTCTTTAGCGGCTTCGACAACGCCCTGTGCCAGGACATCACATCGCATTATACCTCCAAATATATTAATTAAAATGCCTTTAACATTTTTATCAGATAAAATTAATTTGAAAGCTGCTGTAACTTTTTCTTTGGATGCTCCTCCTCCGACATCTAAGAAATTAGCTGGCTCCTCCCCATGTAATTTAATAATATCCATTGTGGCCATAGCTAATCCTGCTCCATTGACCATGCATCCAATTGAACCATCTAGCTTAATGTATGCCAAGTCATGCTCGCTAGCCTTGATCTCCGTAATTTCTTCTTCATTTAAATCTCTAAGAGCAAAAATATCTGGTCTTCGGTACATAGCGTTATCATCAAAGTTCATTTTTGCATCTAAACAAATTATTTTATTTTCTTTAGTTATTATTAAAGGATTTATTTCAATCAAAGATGCGTCTTTCTCAATAATTATCTTATATAAAGCTATAACAATTTTTTTTGCATCTTCAAACTGATCTACATTTAAATTGAAAGGACTCAAAATTTTTTTGATAGAGTTATCTTCAATATCCTTTTTTAACTCTATTTTTGTTGTAATAATTTTATTTGGATTTTCTAAAGCTATTTTCTCAATATCCATTCCTCCTTCTGTACTGCTAATAAAGGCTATTCGTGAAGTTTCCCTATCTATTAAACATGATAGATAAAATTCTCTAGATATATTAGAGGCCTCCTCAACATAAAGTCTCTTTACCTCTTTGCCATTAGGGCCTGTTTGATGGGTAATTAATACTTTCCCAAACATTTCATTAGCTTCTTTAATAAGTTCATTTCTATCATTAACAAGTTTAACGCCCCCTGCTTTTCCCCGACCGCCTGCATGAATTTGGGCTTTTAAAACAAATTTTTTGCTTTCTAGATTGTTTGATTTTTGTGAAATCTCACTTTTAGAATAAATTACAAAACCCTTTGATACGGGAGCACCATATTTCTTTAAAAGTTCTTTTGCTTGATGTTCGTGAATATTCATTTTTCAATACTTATAGTTAAATTTTTGTTATTTACAATAAATCTAGTGGCAATTTTTTATATCTACTATTACGAATTCATTTGTTTCTCTAGTTGAATTATCGCATTTTTTTGAAATTGTCTTAATTGCATCTTGAATAATATCCAAATGTTGATTTTTAACAGGCTGATGTAAGTATATTACTTCTATCTTTTTTTTAATAATAAGATTTTTAACAAAATTGATATATTCTTTATAGTATCTATTCTGTTTTGTTGGGTGTGATACTCCTGTTGCATACCATCTATTAGGAGCATTAGTTTTTTTGTTTAAAATTGACGAAAAAAACTGATAATTTCCAATAAACATCAAACTTTTTTGTTCATGTTGAATTATTTTTAATGATTTTTTTATAAATTTAATTTCATTTTTTGGGTTATCAGGATAATTCATGGTTATCCATTTTAAACCTTTGAGTTTATTATCTATAATTTCTGCTTTTTCAAAATTGTTAATATCAATTCCTTCTAAATTAATAAATTTTCTCTCTTCATTAAATCTAAAATGAAATTTTAGAGTCCCAATAATACATATTGCAATAACGAAATACTTTAAAAAATCTTTATTTGAATAAAGTAAAATAAAATTAGAATGTATAACAGCTGCAAGAATTGGAATTAAGAAAAAAATAAAAATAAAATTCCAAGTGAGTATTTGATGAAAAATAAAAAATAAACTTAAAATTATAAAGTTCAAATTTAATATTATCAAAAATATTTTTGATTTTTTATTTAAAATATTTTTTATGGTTAAAATTATTAATGGTAAAAGTAAAATATGGATAAATTTAAAATCAAATACAATTCTTTTTAAACTAAACTCTAGCTTTTCAAATCTCAATTCACCGATAGTAGATGGGAAAAAAAAATATTGTATTAAAAATTGTTTAATGTCTATTTCATTTAAAAATATAAGTATTACAAATATAATTAAACAAGTTAGTGTGCCCGCTAAAATAGGTTTTATCCATTTTGATTTTTTGTTTGTAAAAGTATAAAATGCTAAATTAAAAATCATAAGTAAAAATATATATCCAGATGGAGTTTGTTTACTAAAAAAACCAAGAAATAAAAAAATAGGTATAAAATACCAAAAGTAAAAATTATTTTTTTTTACGGCTAATAAAAAGAAAATAACACTTAGTAAAGAAAAAAAAGCTGAGTAATGATCTACAAAAGGTGTACCGATAGAGGGATTTGCTAGAATAGAAAAACAAATAGAATAAAAAAAAGCGTACCCTGTTTTAATATTAATTTCTTTAAGAAAAAAAAATAAAAATAAGGTGAGTAATGCATTTATTATACTGCCATTTATTATGTATGAGGACCAACTTATTCCGAATAAGTTAAAAAGAAAAAATTGAAAAATATCTATAAATAATCCACTTGTTGTCCAATAATCTTTAAATGGAATTTCACCCTGAGTAAGTCTAAATCCGGTATCGAAATGGGCAAAAGTATCTATCGGTAAGACTCCTTTGCTAGAATAGATAAAGTTTATCAAAAAAGAAAATATAACTAATGTAATTGGTATAATTAAAGTTTTTATTTGTTGCATTTTTAATTATTTTAACAAATTAGGTAGAAAATCAATATTTATTAAAGTATATCCTTAAACTATATAATTTTACACAATTACAACGATGAAAAACAAAATTTTCAGTATCGAAGAGCCAAATAAACTAAGTATAGATCAAGTTAGAGCTCTATATGCAGAATTCATAAATCCAAATCAAACAAAAATTTTTTCATCACTACCATATGGAATGGATCTTTTCAAAAGTGCTGAGGGTGTAATAATGACTACCGAAAAAAATAAAGAAATTTTAGATTTTACTGGTGGTCTTGGTGTATTAGGTTTGGGTCACAATCACCCAAGAATTTTGCAAGCAAGAATTAAATTTCAAAACGAAAAAAAAGTTGAAGTACACAAAATAATTTTTTCTAGTTATATGGCAACTTTGGCTGCATCATTAGCACATATTCTAAATTGTAATTTAAAAAAGTCATTTTTTCTTAATTCAGGAGCAGAGGCTGTAGAGGCTGCGATGAAAATAACTTTTAAAAGTTTTAAAGGAATAAAAAAAAACATTTTGTTTTCTAATAAATCTTATCATGGAAAATTAATTGGAAGTGGTTCAATCTCTGGGTCGTACAAAAAAGAAAATCAATTTCCATTTTTAAATAACTGTTTTGATTTTAAATTTAACAATTCGCAAGACTTAGAAAAACAAGTAATCAAATATCATCAAGAAGGAGGAATATATGCAGTAATTATCGAACCTTTTAGTGCAAGCTTATTAGAATCTTGCTCAAAAGAATTCATAAAAAAAGTTTTTGATTTGAAAAAAAAATATAATTTTAGAGTAATATTTGATGAAGTATTTACAGGATTTTATAAATCAGAAAAAATGTTTTATTTTCAAAATTTTGATGTTGAGCCAGATGCAATTTGTCTTTCTAAGGCTTTAGGAGGAGGAAAGTCCTCTATTTCATCAATTGTTGTAAACGATGAGGTTTATAATAAAGCCTATAACGAATTAAATGATACTTTTTTACATACAACAACTTACAATGGTTTTGGGGAAGAAAGTGTTACAGCTTTGGAGGCAATAAATATTTTTGCTGAAAAATCTTTTGAAGATAAAGTGATCAAACTAAGCAAAACCTTAAAAGAAAAGTTAAATGTTTTACAAACAAAATATCCAGACAAAATCGAAAGCGTTAAAGGTACAGGAATTTTGAACGGAATTGTTTTTAAATCATTTTCTTCTTCTATCTCAAATATAGTTGAAAAAATTCCTATTAAAATTATTAAAGATAAATCTTTTTTTTTAAAAAAACTAACTGCTCAAGCTATATCATGTGAACTTTATGAAAAATATAATATTCTTACATCGATTAGTGAGTCCTCTAACTCCAATCATTTAAATATTTCTCCTTCATTAATAATTGATGAAAAAAATATAAATCACTTTTTTCAGTCTTTGGATAAAGTTCTAGGAGATGGAGTTAATAACCAATATGTAAAAATAGTTATGAATTTTCTTAAACAATAATCAAATGAATTACCCGGGAAAAGAATTAGAAAATTTTGATAGAGCAACTCTATGGAGAAAATACATTTATATTGAAATCAAGAAATTTATCACAGGAAAAGTTCTTGAAGTAGGAGCTGGCATAGGAAGTTTTACTAAAAATTATATGCATGCTGTAGATCAGCTAACTTTAAGTGAAATTGACTCGAATAATTACCAGATAATAAAAAAAAAATTTACCAACGCAAAAATAAATTTTACAAATAAAACTATTTCAGAAATTTATGAAAGATTTAATACGATTATGTATTTAAATGTTTTAGAGCATATAAAGAAAGACCAGGAGGAGATATTCGATGCTTTTGAAAAACTTGAAATTAATGGTTATTTGATAGTACTTGTGCCAGCACATAATAGATTATACTCAAAATTCGATGAAGCGGTTGGTCATCATAGGCGTTATGAAATTGATTTTTTTCAAAAATTAAAATTAAAAGGAGGGAAATTAGAAAAATTAATATACTTAGATGCTATTGGATATTTTTTGTATTTTTTAAATAAAATTTTTTTTAAGGAGGAAATTTATCCATCAAAATTTAAAATTTTTTTATGGGATAAAATTTTTACTCCTATAACTTACTTTTTAGACAAGTTACTTTTAAATAAATTCGGGAAAAATATTTTATATGTTGTCAAAAAATTATGAGCTAAGGCTATTATCAATTTTAGTTGCTGCATTAAATAATTCTTTCACAGCATTTATTGATGCTTGAAAATTAGATTTTTCCTCATCATTAAGATTTAGTTCAACAATTTTTTCTACTCCATTTTTGCCTATAATAACCGGTACTCCAGCATAAATATTATTGAAACCATACTCGCCATTTAAAAAAGCCGCACAAGGTAATTGTTTTTTCAAGTCTTTTAGAAAACTTTCAGCCATTTCCACGCCTGAGGCAGCTGGGGCATAAAATGCCGAACCTTTCTCTAAATACTTCACAATCTCTGCACCACCTTTTTTTGTTCTATCGACAATTTCTTTTATTCTCTCCATTTTAATTTTACCTTCATTTACTAATTCAGAAATTTTTTTTCCATCTACTGTTGTTGTTCCCAGCATAGCGACCATACTATCCCCGTGCCCACCAAGTACAAAAGATTTAATTTTTTTTACAGGGACATTAAGTTCTTGTGAAAGAAAGTAAATAAAACGAGAAGAATCTAAAATCCCAGCCATCCCAACTACTTTATTTTTAGGTAAACCAGAATATTTTTGTAAAGCCATAACAATTACATCTAATGGATTTGTAATACATATTACAAATGCATTTGGTGATGTTTTTTTTATTCCTTCAGCTACCTGCTTAATTATTTTTAAATTTATTCCAAGTAAATCATCCCTTGTCATCCCTGGTTTTCTTGGAACACCGGCAGTAATAATTATTACATCGGAGTTTTTTGTATCTTCATATTTATCCGTGCCAGATAATTTTATATTAAATCCATTTACTGGTGATGATTGAGCAATATCTAGGGCTTTGCCTTTTGCTATTCCAGCAGCCACATCAAATAAAACAACATCTCCTAATTCTTTTAATGCAATAAGATGAGCTAAAGTCCCGCCTATTTGTCCTGCTCCAATTAGAGTGATTTTTTTTTTCATTTTACTTTTTTATTTCATTGTTGGCATTACGAAGTCAGACTCGGTTTTTAAGCCAGTTGGCCATCTAGATGTTATGGTTTTAAGTTTTGTATAAAATCTTACTCCTTCAGGTCCATGCATATGCTGATCGCCGAATAATGATCTTTTCCAACCTCCAAAACTATGAAAAGCCATTGGTACTGGTATCGGAATGTTTATGCCCACCATGCCAATCTTTGATTTACTTGAAAATGCTCTTCCTGTATCTCCGTCTCTAGTAAAAATACTAGCTCCATTTCCAAACTCATGGTCATTAACTAAATTTAGAGCTTCAGAAAAATCTTTTGCCCTAACGACTGATAAAACTGGCCCAAAAATTTCCTCTTTATAAATTCTCATATCTTTTTTTACATTATCAAATAAACAGCCTCCTATGTAATAACCTTTTTCATAACCTTGCAATTTAAGATTTCTACCATCTACAACAAGTTTTGCTCCTTCTTTTTCTCCTATATCTACGTAATTTTTTACTTTTGACAAATGTTCCTTAGTTACCAAAGGTCCCATCTCAGACTTTTTATCCATTCCTGGACCGACTTTTAAAGACTCTACTTTTTTAGCTAAATTTTTAACAAGTTCATCTCCAACATTTCCTACTGCGACAGCAACAGATTGTGCCATACATCTTTCTCCAGCTGAACCATATGCGGCTCCCATCAAACCGCTTACGGCTTGTTCTAAATCACAATCTGGCATTACAACGCAATGATTTTTTGCACCTCCTAGAGCTTGAACTCTTTTTTCATTTTTTGCGCAGTTTTCATAAATATATTTTGCAACAGGAGTTGATCCTACAAAACTTACTGCTGAAATATTCTTGTTTGTGATGATTGCATCTACCACTTGTTTGTCGCCATTAACTATATTTAAAACTCCATTTGGTAAACCGGCCTCACTAAACAACTCAGCTAATTTTATAGAACAGGATGGATCTTTTTCTGATGGTTTTAATATAAAAGTATTTCCGCAAGCTATAGCCATTGGAAACATCCACATTGGAACCATAGCTGGAAAATTAAAGGGAGTAATGCCAGCACAAACTCCCAAGGGCTGTCTAAGTGACCAGCTATCTACATTTTTACCTACATTTTCTGTAAACTCACCCTTTAGCATTTGAGGAATACCACAAGCATATTCAACTACCTCAAGACCTCTTGTGAGTGACCCTTTGGCATCTTCATAAACTTTACCGTGTTCTGAAACAATTATTTTTGTTAGTTCATCAGAGTTTTTCTCAATTAATTCTTTATATCTGAATAATACTCTAGCCCGTTGCAAGGGAGGAGTATTAGACCATGATAAAAATGCATTTTGAGCTTTTTCAACTGCATTATTTAAATCGCCAGAGCTACCAAGTTTTACTTTGGCTGTTTCTTCTCCAGTTGCTGGGTTAAATACAGAAGATAATTTTTTTGAATTTCCAGAATATTTTTTTCCATCAACGAAATGTTCAATTATTTTCATAACCTTTGAATAAATAAGGTTTTAGCTTGTTGCAAGCATTTTTTTTATAGAGCCAATAGCTTTTGCAGGATTAAGACCCTTGGGGCAAGAATTTGTACAATTCATTATAGTGTGACATCTATATAGCTTTAACTCGTCAGCTACTTTTTTAAGTCTTTCTTTTTTATCCTCGTCTCTACTATCACTAATCCATCTATATGCTTGTAGCAAAACAGCCGGACCTAAATATTTTTCACCATTCCACCAGTAGCTTGGGCAGGATGTAGAGCAGCAAGCGCACAGAATACACTCATAATAGCCGTCAAGTTTTGATCTGTCGTTCTGAGACTGAATTATTTCTCTTTTTTCCGTATCTGTTTTTGAAGTTTTCAACCATGGTTGTATTGATTCGTACTGTTTGTATAAATTGCTTAAATCTCCAATTAAATCTTTAACAACTCTTAGATGTGGCAAAGGGTAAATATTCAATTCTCCTTTAATATCTTTATGTGCTTTAATGCATGATAAGGTATTTACTCCATCTACATTCATCGCACATGACCCACAAACTCCATGGGCACACGACCTTCTAAAAGTTAATGATGAATCAATTTCATTTTTAATCTTAAATAAAATATCCAATACTTTGGGTCCACAGTTGTCCATATCAACTTCGAAAGTATCTATTCTTGGATTTTTACCATCTTCAGGATTCCATCTATAAACATTTACTTTTTTAATGTTTTTTGAACTAGTTTTATCTTTGTAATATCTGCCTTTAATTATTTTAGAGTTTTTAGGAAGTATAAACTCAGCCATTAATATACTCTCTCCTTTGGTGGAAAGTACTGAACGTCATTAGTCAAGGTTCTAGCATGCACATCTCTATATTCAACTTTGACTTTTTTCCCTTCTTGCCATGCTAAGGTATGTTTCATAAATTTTTTATCATCTCTTTTGGAAAAATCTTCTCTAGCATGAGCGCCTCTGCTTTCTTTCCTATGGTAAGCAGAGTCCATAGTCGTCATTGCTTGACGAATTAAGTTATCAAATTCCAATGATTCTACAAGATCTGTATTAAATAAAAGAGATTTATCTTTTACAGATATTTTATCAAGTCCTTCAAAAGGCTGTCTGATTTCATCAACACCCTCTTTAAGAGTTTTCTCAGTTCTAAATACAGCGCACTTACTTTGCATCGTCTTTTGCATTGATAATCTAAGTTGAGAAGTTTTCATATCTCCTTTTGAATTTCTAATTTTGTCAAATCTATCTAGACATTTTTCTGTTTCACTTGTTGGAGAGTCGCTGTGTGGACTATTGGGTTTGACAAGCTCAGCGGCTCTTTTTGCTGCTGCTTTTCCAAAAACTACTAAATCTATTAATGAATTTGAACCTAATCTATTAGCACCATGAACTGAAACACAAGCAGCTTCTCCTATTGCCATAAGTCCTGGCACTGTTTTTTCTGATCCATTTAAAGTTAAAACTTCAGCTTTATAATTAGTTGGAATTCCTCCCATATTATAATGAACAGTAGGTACAACAGGTATTGGTTCTTTTGTTACATCCACTCCAGAAAATGTCTTTGCTGACTCGGCTATACCTGGCAACCTATTATCAATTACTTTTGGATCTAAGTGGTCTAAGTGTAAATGTACGTGATCTTTTTCTTTGCCTACTCCTCTTCCTTCATTGATTTCGATTGCGATAGATCTGCTTACCACATCTCTTGAGGCAAGATCCTTAGCGCTAGGTGCATATCTTTCCATGAATCTCTCACCTTTAGAATTTAAAAGAAAACCACCTTCACCTCTAACACCTTCAGAAATTAAACATCCAACTCCATATATTCCAGTTGGGTGAAATTGAACAAATTCCATATCTTGTAGCGGTAAACCAGCTCTTAAAACCATACCGTTTCCATCTCCAGTACAAGTATGAGCAGATGTAGCGGAATAATAAATTTTTCCATAACCTCCGGTAGCGATAATCGTTATATGAGATTTAAATCTATGTATTGTTCCATCATTTAGATTCCATGCTATTATGCCTTTACATTCTCCATTTTTCATAATTAGATCTAATGCAAAATATTCAATAAAAAATTCCGTATTATGTTTCAATGCTTGTCCATACAAAGTGTGAAGAATTGCATGGCCAGTTCTATCTGCAGCAGCACATGTTCTTTGAACTGTTCCATTTCCGTAATTTTTTGTCATTCCACCAAAAGGTCTTTGATAAATTTTCCCATCTTCAGTTCTACTAAAAGGTACACCATACTTTTCTAGCTCAATGACTGCTTTTGGAGCTTCTTTACAAAGATATTCAATTGCATCTTGATCTCCTAACCAATCTGAGCCCTTAACTGTATCATACATGTGCCACCTCCAATCATCTTCTCCCATATTTCCTAATGCAGCAGATATGCCGCCTTGTGCAGCTGATGTATGACTTCTTGTAGGAAAAACTTTGGATATACATGCGGTTTTCAACCCAGCCTCTGATAAGCCAACGGCAGCTCGTAGTCCGGATCCACCAGCTCCTAAAACTACTACGTCATATTCATGATCTATAATTTTGTATGATTTCATATTTTAATATTAAATATACTCCAAATTGTTAAAATTGGTATTAATATAGCAAATGTAATGAGTAATTTGTTTGCGACATTTTTGATTTTTTCATTGTGAATATAATCCTCAAATATCTCACTTATTGTTAAGGAAAAGAAAATATAAGCAACTATTAAAAAAGATGAAAATAAAACTTTGTGATTAAAACTAGACAAATTTTGAACTATTTTTTGATAATCATTATCAAAAATTAAAACAAAACTAATTAAAAACCATATCATAAATGGAATTAGCAAAGCTGAGGTTACCTTTGTTAATAGCCATTTTTTAGAGGGACTAATCATATTAAAAAACATTTTTACCTATTAAATAAAAAATAATTGTAAGAACAAAAGAACCAAAGATTGTTAATATGCCTGTAATCCTTGATACATTTAGATCAAAGCCATACCCCATGTCCCAAAATAAGTGTCTGATCTCGTTAAGGATATGAAAACTAAAAGTCCAACATAAAGAAATTATTATAAATTTACCGAAAATATTTTGTAAATAAAATTGAAGATTTTCGTAGTTCAATTCTCTTACATTTATATATATTATTCCAAAACAGATAAGTGAAATTGCTAATATATTTATAACGCCCACTATTCGATGTGTAATTGATAGCAAAGATGATATGTGCCATCTATATATTTGTAAATGAGGGCTTAAAGGGTTTTTTTTTGTTTCCATATTTTTTAAAAGTTTTTTTTAATTAATTTTTCAGCAATTTGCACAGTATTTAATGCCGCTCCTTTCAACAAGTTGTCAGAGACAACCCAAAGGTTTATTGCGTTTTTATTTGATCTATCTTTTCTTATTCTCGAGATGAAAGTTTTATAACTTCCCTCAGCTTCTAAAGGGGTTATGTAGCCGCCGTTTTTTCTCTGGTCTACAACTTTACATCCCGGAGTTCTTTTTAATATTTCTCTTATCTTTTTTAAATTATATTTTTTTTTAAATTCAACATTTATTGACTCGGAGTGAGAAGTTCTTACAGGTACTCTAACACAAGTAGATGTTAAATTAATGTTTTTATCCATAATTTTTTTTGTTTCATTTTCCATTTTCCACTCTTCTTTTGTATAGCCGTCCGAAACAAAACTATCTATATGTGGAATTAAATTAAAGGCAATTTGCTTTGTAAAATTTTTAGATTTTATCTTTTTTCCTTTTAGTGACTTTTTTGTTTGAGCTATAAGTTCATCCATAGCAGATTTTCCTGCACCTGAAACAGCTTGATAAGTTGAGACTACGACTCTCTTAATCCTATATTTATCATGCATACCTTTCAAAGCTAAAACTAATTGTATTGTAGAACAGTTGGGATTAGCAATAATATTTTTATGATTTTTTAGATGATTTGAATTTACTTCAGCTACTACTAAAGGAACATCTTTTTCCATTCTAAAATATTTTGAATTATCTATTACAATAGTTTTTTTTGCAGCTATTCTACCCCATTTTTTTGCTATTATACTACCGGCTGCAAAAAAAGTTATTGCAGCTTTTGAAAAGTCAAATCTTTCTAAGTCTAAAACTTTAATTTTTTTTTTTTTGAAATTTATTTTTTTTCCAGCACTTTTTTTAGAGGCTACTAAATAAAGATTAGATATTGAAAGCTTTGATTTCTCCAATATTTCAATTGTCTTTCTGCCGACATTGCCTGTTGCGCCGATAATTGCAAAATTCATATTGAGTATTTTTACTTCAATTTGGCAATTATTGCATCCCCCATCTGAGATGTTGATACTTCCCTTTTCCCTTTAGAGACAATGTCCTTTGTACGTAACCCGTCATCCAAAACTCTTTGTACTGCTAGATCTAATAAATCTGCCTCTTTATCTAGATTAAGAGAATATCGTAACGCCATAGATAAACTTAAAATAGTTGCAATAGGATTTGCAATATTTTTTCCAGTTATATCCGGAGCAGATCCATGGACCGGTTCATATAAAGACCTAATTCTACCATTTTTATCCTTCGAGCCTAAAGATGCTGATGGTAATAGACCTAAAGAACCTGTAAGCATTGCTGCTTCATCAGAAAGCATGTCTCCAAATAAATTATCAGCTAATATAACATCAAATTGTTTTGGATCTCTAAGTAATTGCATGGCACAATTATCTGCCAACATATGTTGTAGTTCCACATTTTTAAAATCTTTGTTTTTCAAAGATTGAACTTCTTCCCTCCATAAAACTCCTGCTTCCATAACATTTGATTTTTCACAAGAAGTTACCTTATTTTTTCTTTTTTTAGCTAGCTCAAAAGCAACCTTAGCAATTCTTTGAATCTCGCTAGTAGTATAACTATGAGTATTAATGCCTTTTCTTTCATTGTTTTTAATTGGTTGAATTCCTCTAGGCTCTCCAAAATATATTCCTCCGGTAAGTTCTCTTACTATCATTATATCTAGGCCAGAAACTACTTCGGGTTTTAAAGTGGATGAATCTACGAGCTGTTTAAAACAAATAGCAGGTCTTAAATTTGCAAATAATTTTAATTCTTTCCTTAATTTTAAAAGTGCACGTTCTGGTTTCTTTGAAAATTCTAGATTATCCCATTTAGGCCCTCCGCAAGCTCCTAGAATAACAGCATCACACTCTAAGGATTTATAAAAAACTTCATCAGTAATAGGTATCTTATGCGCATCTATAGAGGCGCCTCCTATTAGCTCTTCTTCAATACTAAAATCTAATGACTTATTCTTATTAAACCATTCAATAACTTTTCTTACTTCTCCAACTACTTCAGGTCCAATACCATCTCCTGGAAGCAATAAAAGTTTTCTATTTTTATTTTTATTCATTTTTTAGATCCAAGGTTTATTTTTATTTAAAATATTTTCATATTTTTCGATATCAGGTATTTTTTTCAACGACAAAGCTATATTATCCAGTCCTTCTAAAAGTCTTTTCTTATTTGCTGGTTCTATTTCAAAATTAATTTTTTTATTTCCATAAAGTATCTCTTGGTTTTCTAAATTTACCTCTATTTCTTCTTTTCTTTTTGAATATTCTGATAATTCTTGAACTAATTTCTCATTTAATGAAATGGGTAAAATACCATTATTAAAACAATTATTATAAAATATATCTGCATAACTCTCGCTTATTATACATTGAATTCCAAAATCTATAAGAGCCCAGGGAGCATGTTCTCTTGATGAACCACAAGCAAAATTTTTTCCAGTAATTAGAATCTTTGAATTTTTATAGGGCTCATTATTTAAAATAAATTTATTAATCATTTTACCGCCTTCGTCATATCTCATCTCATAAAATAGACTTTTACCTAGGCCAGTTCGTTTTATTGTTTTTAAAAATTGCTTAGGAATAATCATATCTGTGTCTATATTCATCAAGGGTATATAAGCAGGAATACTTTTTAATTTTAAAAATTTTTTCATTTAATTAATTTCCCTTACATCTGATAAACGACCTTTAATTGCTGCTGCCACTGCCATTCCAGGACTTACTAGATGAGTTCTTCCGCCTCTTCCTTGTCTTCCTTCAAAATTTCTATTTGAAGTCGAAGCACATCTTTCTTTTGATGATAGTTTATCTTCATTCATAGCTAAGCACATTGAACATCCAGGTTCTCGCCATTGAAACCCGGCACTTTTAAAAATTTTGTCTATTCCTTCATCTTCTGCTTGTTTTTTTACAAGTCCAGATCCAGGTACCACCATTCCACTTACGTTCTCAGCAATTTTCTTTCCTTTAAGTAATTTTGCAGCTAATCTTAAATCTTCTATTCTTCCGTTTGTACAGCTACCAATAAAAATTTTATCAACTTTTATATCTGAAATTTTCATTTTCGGTTTTAAGCCCATGTAATCAAGAGATCTGTACATCGCAGCTTTTCTATCCTTATCTGTTTCTGACTCAGGATCAGGCACTATTCCAGTTATAGGAGAAACATCTTGAGGTGATGTCCCCCAAGTTACTAAGGGCTCAATCTCTTTACCGTTTATGATAATTTCTTTATCAAATTTAGCGTCTTTGTCAGAAAATAATTTTTTCCAGCTTGAAAGAGCTTTTTCCCAGTTTTCATTTTTTGGAGACATTGGCCTATTCTTAAAATATTCAAACGTTTTTTCATCTGGGGCTATTAAACCTGCTCTTGCACCTGCTTCGATGGTCATATTGCAAATGGTCATTCGTTGTTCAACGCTTAAGTTTTTTATTACATCTCCAGCAAATTCAATTACATAACCAGTTCCACCAGCTGTTCCTATTGTCCCAATAATTTTTAAGATTACGTCTTTAGAAGTTACACCTAATGGCAAACTGCCATTTACCTTTACTCTAAAATTTTTAGATTTTTTTTGGATTAAAGTTTGAGTGGCTAATACATGTTCAACTTCTGAAGTTCCTATTCCAAAAGCTAAAGATCCGAAAGCTCCGTGGGTCGCAGTATGACTATCTCCACAAACTATAACTGTCCCTGGTTGAGTAAAGCCTTGTTCTGGACCAATTATATGAACTATCCCTTGGCGATTGTCATTTACATCAAATAAATTAATTCCAAATTCTTTGCAATTATTTCTAAGAGTATCTACTTGTAGTTTTGACTCCTTATCTTTTATTCCTTCAGATCTATCACTAGTTGGAACATTATGATCTGGTACCGCCAGTGTTAATTCCGGTTTTCTTACTTTCCTGCCTTGCATTCTTAAACCTTCAAAAGCTTGAGGACTAGTGACCTCATGTATTAAATGTCTATCTACATAAAGTAAACTTGTACCGTCACTTTCTTGATTAACAAGGTGATCGTCCCATATTTTATCGTATAGAGTTTTTGACATATGAGAATATTATTTTTTTAATTTATTCTCTACTTCAGATTTTTCTTCAGAAATTTCTTTTTTAATTTCTTTATTTTCTGTTTTAATCTCTGTAGCTATATTTTTTGTTTCTGTAGGCTCAGCAGAAACGTCGATTCCAATTTTCTTTTTAATTTTTTCAGCTATTCTTGCTGACTTACCTTTTCTTTCTCTTAAATAATATAATTTAGCTCTTCGTACTTTACCTGATCTTACGACTTTAATAGAAGCAACGTTAGGACTATAAAGAGCAAAAGTTCTTTCAACTCCTTCTCCAAATGAAATTTTTCTTACTGTAAAAGAAGAATTTATATCTCTATTTTTTTTAGCAATACAAACTCCTTCAAAATATTGGATTCTTTCTCTTTTACCTTCTACAATTTTTACTCCAACTTTAATTGTGTCTCCAGGTGAGAAGTCCGTTATTTTTTTATTTTCTACAATCTTTTTAACTGCTTCTTTATTTATGTCTTCAATATTTTTCATTTTTTTTATTTAAATGTTTTTTCCAAAGATCTGGCCTCTGGCGACGTGTTATATCCTCAGATTGTGATAAACGCCAGCTTTTAATTTTGGCATGATCGCCAGATAATAGCACATCTGGAACATTCTTCTTTTCCCAAATTTGGGGTTTTGTATACTGAGGATACTCCAATAATCCATTTTCAAAGCTTTCATCAATTTTTGATGTTTCGTTTCCAAGTACTCCTGGCAAAAGTCTTATAACACTATCCAATATAACAAGAGCAGCTGTTTCTCCTCCAGACAATATATAGTCTCCGATACTTATTTCTTCTATATTTCTAGTTTTTAAAATACGTTCATCAACTCCTTCAAAATGCCCACATACCAAATTAATAATTTTTTCATTAGAAAATTTTTTTGCAATTTTTTGGTCAAATATTTTTCCTCTCGGTGAAAGATAAAATATTTTTTCCCCCTTGGTAATATTGCTATCTAATGATTTGCTCAAAACATCTGGTTTTAATAACATCCCACTTCCTCCGCCAAAAGGGGTGTCATCTACTGTTTTATGTTTATCTAAAGCAGAGTCTCGTATATTAATCACTTCTAAATCCCATAACTTTTTTTTTAGAGCTTTAGCGTATAAGCTCCTGCCTAAAGGTCCAGGGAACATTTCTGGGTAAAGTGTAAATATTCGAGCTTTCCACATTATTATTTTTCTTCTTTTTTAGCTTCTTGTTTTGGTGCTTCTTTTTTAGCTTCTTGTTTTGGTGCTTCTTTTTTAGCTTCTTGTTTTGGTGCTT
>MDSV01181373.1_pt1 | contig 17135 bp, 7 predicted proteins | sample 810851 | NCBI WGS metagenome assembly MDSV01 (sample SAMN05326640, study PRJNA326480) | marine metagenome | isolation source: seawater | place: Atlantic Ocean: North East | collected 2012 | reverse complement strand
CGAGCGGCGCGGGCGCGGGCGGCGGCTCCGCCGCCGGGCGGCCCGGGAGCGCGGCGCGCGGCGACCCCTCGCGCGCGCGCGCGGCGGATATCTTCGCGGCGCTGCACCCGGAGGGCGCCGCCGCGGCGGACGTCTGGGCGGACCGGCTGAGGGAGTGGTTCGCGCACCGCGTTTTGCAGCCGCTCGCGTACGTGCTCGAGACGAGCCACGAGGACGTCTCCGCGACGCTCGAGGCGCTGGGCGAGACGGACTTCCCGCGGCCGCGCCCGCTCCTCGCGGCGCGCGACGGATATCGACCCGGCGACGGCGCGAGCGCGGGGTTCGGCGCGCGCGGCGCGGACGGAGCCGGCGCGCTCGAGCAGGACGCCATGGTTCTGGAGCAGATGCGCGTGCGCCTTGAGGCGGCGCTCGCGCACGCCAGGGCGCAGCTCGCCGCGGCGCCCGCGCCCGGCGGCGGCGGCGTGTTCGGCGGCGGCGGCGGCTTGTTCGGCGGCGGCGGGTTCGGCGCATCCCCGCAGCAGCAGCAGCAGCAGCAGGAGCAGCGCGCGGAGAAGGAGCGACGGTTTGTCGCGCTGGCGGCGGCTTCGGACGCGATCGTGACGCACTGCCGACTCATCGCGCTGTTACGAGCCGAGCTTCCGCGCGGTTTGCTCCCGGTGACCCCGCCGGGGTACGTGGCGCACCGCGTCGCCGAGCTCGCGGAGGGCTCGTGCGTCGCCGAGTACGCGCACGACGGCGGCGGCGACTGGGGCGCCGAGCGCTGGAGCGGCGACCTCCCGAACGACGCTCAGCTCGTGTGCTACCTGTTCTGCGCGTTCCTGGAGACGCCGGGCTGGGTGTTCGCGCGCGAGGGCGCGGCGACGCCCGAGGGGAGCCGCGGCGGCGCCGGGTCGGCGGGGGGAGGGGGGGGAGGGGCGCTGTATTTCGCGAGGCCGCCGCCGCCGCACGTCGAGCGGTTCAGCGCCGTGCTCTCGACGAGGCCGCCGAGCGCGTTGAAGGAGAGCGCGTGCGCGGTGGTGATGCCCCGCTCGGCGGCGCCGGCGTTCGCCGTGTACTGCGGCGCGGCGGGAGACGACGCGCCGCGCGTCTTCGACGGGCCCAACGGCGTGTGGCGCGCGCTCGCCGCGCTGGCGCTGCACGCGCGCGAGCGCAACGGGGGTGTGCTGGGCGCGACGCGCATGGCCGCCGCGAACGTCGCGCTTGACAGCGTGTTCATGCCGGGAAGGCTGTTGTGACGAAGCTGTTGCGCTGTTGATCTGAGGCGTATAAATTTCATCGTGTCTCTCTCGGCGACGCGTCCGCGCCGCCCGCGCACTTCGGCGCGAGCGGCATGTCCGCCGCGGTGTCCGTGTGCGGTGCGCTCGTAACGCGTCCCGCGCGAGCTCGCGCGATCTCGGGGCGACGCGCGCGCGGAGGCGCGCGGGTCCGGCCCTCGGTCGTCATGGCGTCATCCGCCGTGGACACATCCGTGGCGGACGAATCGCGCGTCCCGGCGCTCGCGGTGTTCGACCTGGACGCGTGCCTGTGGAACCAGGAGATGTTCCAGCTCCGCGTGCTCGTGGATCGTGAGAACCCGGTGATGGGTCCGCTGACGCCCGACGGGAAGCTCGGCGTCGTCGGGGCGCGCTCCGGGGGGGACATCATCAAGCTTCACCCCGGCGCGCTTCACGCCCTGCAGCGGTTCCACGCCGGAGACTATCCCGGCATGCGTTGCGCCGCCGCGTCCAGCGCGGACACGCCCCTGGCGGTCTCCATCGGCCGCTCGGCGCTCGACCTCCTGGAGGTGGTCCCCGGCGTGACCGTGCGCGAGGTGCTCGCGATGGGCTTCCCCGAGGGCTTCGAGGGGAACCTCCAGATCGGACGCACGCCGCCCCTGTCCTCGAACAAAGCGCAGACGCACTTCCCGTTCCTCAAGCGCGAAACCGCGATCCCGTTTGACAAGATGCTCTTCTTCGACGACTGCAACTGGGGCGACCACTGCGCGGCGGTGGGGAACGGGTGCCGAGAGAAAGCCTCGGGTTTGGGGCCGGTGACCGTCAGGACGCCGCGCGGGTTACAAGTCGCGGACTGGGAAGAGGGCGTCGCGGCGTATCGGAAACGCCGCGACGCCGCGCGAGACTCATAGACGGAACGCTCTGTTTTTGACGTCGTTTACTATTCCATAGACTACAATACATGTTATTTCTTCGCGCGGCTGCTCTCGTAGTGCAGGAAGGTGGCACAGCTGACGACGGCGGTTCCGAGCACGAAAGGCACCGTCAGCTCGAACCCGAACAGCGGGATCGAGACGAGCGTCGTGAGGATCATCGCCACCGACGTCGAGTACACCTTGACGATGTTGTTCGCGAACTTCATCACCAGCGAAACCGCGATCCCGGAAGCCGCGTGGTTCGCGATCATCACCGCCACCAGAAACGTGTACCCGTGGAAGTACCCCCGGCTCTTCACCGCGTCGTAGTCGTACGCAAAGATCGCGAAGATGTTGAACACCACCCCGAACGCGTACAGATACACGTTCTGCGCGTTGACGTTCCGCTTCGCGCCGCCCGATTTCAAGATGAGCTCCGTGTACACGCCGGCGAACCCGGAGAGGATCGCCATCGCGACGGCGATGGCGATGCCCGCCGCCGGCGTCGTCAGCACCGCGTCGCTCGACCCGCTGAGCTGTGCGACGGTGCAGCCTAGCGCGAGCAGCGTCAGCGCGGTCCATTGAAAGTTCGAGAGCTCTTTCTGCAGGAAGACCCGGTACAGAATCCCGGTGGACACGATGTTCAGGTTCTTCAGGATCTGGTAACTCGGCGCGTCCGTGTAGAGCAGCACGTAGTACTGCAGCAGATTCTTCGCCAGGTACAGCGCCGCCGGCACGGGGTACCGCGCCAGCTCGGAAAGCGAGATGCGCAGACTGTTTTCCTCCGTCACCCCCTCTGTCGCCCACGCCTGCGCCACGAAAGCGAGCGACAGGAGCAGCTTGACCGCCTCCACCGTGCAGTTGGCGGAGGTGACCGCGTACCCGTACGCGACGTCGTTTTTTTTCGACGCCGCGATGAGCAACCCCTGCGAGGACGTCAACACCGTCAGCGCGAGCGTCACGAGCGTCTGGCGGCCCCACCCGTGATCGTCGCGCGGCGGTTCGTCCAGCGCGGTCGACGCGCCTGCTCCCTTCCCGCCGCTCCCGCTCTCGGAGACGCGCAGGAGAGGCTCCGATTCCTGTGGACGCGGGGGCGGAGAAGTGAGCCTGGTGAGCGAGGAAGGCATCGTCGACGAGAGCGCGGGGCGCGTCGAAACGCGCGTCCCGTGAGGACGCTCTCGAGGGGGGCGGGGACGCACCGTGCCATCCTTCGCGCCTGACATTGCGTCAGGCGTCAGTTTCGACCGCGCGCGCGCCCGAGCGCGTGCCTGCCGCGCAGGTCAGGGTGAGACGTCTCCGGCGCCGGTCCGGCGCGACTTGTCTTTTTCTTGGGCTGTTACACACGAACATCCCGACGTTCCGCGCGAAACTCGTCCGACGTGCGCCGACTTCCGCAGTTCCCGGGAAAGTGGGAAAGCGAAACGCGAGTGGCGTTTGAAAAGACCGATGTCAGCGTTTGCTTGCGCAGAGCGCGTGCGCGCCTCTCCCCTCGATCGGCGGGACGTCAAGACCATGAGGGCCTGCGGCGTGATGGCGACGACGGCGCTGCTTCTGTCGATGGTGCTCTCGACGAGCGCGCCGTTCGCGGACGCGCAGCCGACGGAGTACCAGTCCCCCCCGTACTTGCAGCGGCTGTTCCCCGACAAGGGGCACATCGTGGGAGGCACCACCGTGACCATCTACGGCGGCGGGTTTCGGCGCGGCGGCGGCTTGACGGTGCGGTTCTCCGCCGAGTCCGGCGAGGTTGACGAGGTCCCCGCGACGTACGTCGACGCGGGGAGGATCACGTGCGTCACCCCCGCGCGCCTCGCGCCGCACGACGCGCACGTCGCCGTCTCCAACAACGGCGTGGCGTTTTCCTCGTTCCCGCTGGTGGATCTGGACGAGGGGACGTACCTGCACTTCGCGTTCGTGGACGAGGTCCCGCGCGGCACGTGGAGCCTGGACGTCGCGGCCGGGTCTTTTCGCGGGGGCACGACGGTCACCGTCTTCGACGAGAACCACCGCATGAGCACGCGGCGCGACGACAAGAACTTCCTCCCGGGTGCGCATCTTTTTTGCCGCTTCGGCAACGCGCGCAACGCGTCGGCGACGCAGACGTTCAACGTCTCCGTCGTCGACAAGACCGTCGCGCACCCGCGGTTCGGGGTGGGGTACCACCGCGGGTACGTCGTCGACCCGATCGATGCGCCTGACCCATCGGTGTCGTCGTCGTCGTCGCCGCACGCGGTGCGACACGAAGGCATCGCGCTGACGCTCGTGCGCGGTCGATCGTACGCGTTCCGACTCGACGCCTCCGTCGCGGGGTTTCCGTTTTATTTCACAACCGCCGAGCCGCGGGAGTGGCGCGAGGGCGCGTTCGTGGGCGAGGTCATCGACAACGTGACCAACTCTCGGGGAGAGGGCGTGTCTGTCGTGACGTACACGGTCGCCGCGAGCGCGCCGGACACGCTGTACTACGCCTGCGGCGCGTTCCGCGCGATGGGCGGCGTCGCGCGCGTCGTCGACGAAGCCGAAACCTCGGACGGCGTGGTCGGCGTGCGCGCCGGCCCGCTCGCCGCGAACCGGAACGCCGTGCCCGCGGTGTGGCTGTCGTACAACAAGATCCAGTGCGTCACGCCCCCTTGGGACGGCGTCACGGACGACGACCGCGCGCACGGCGGCCACCAGGTGACGGTGTTCGTGACCAACGACGGGCTCACCTACAGCGCGGGGTTCGGCGACGGTGACGGCGCCAACGTCGACGACGGAGGCGACGCCGACCCCTCGAACGACGTCGGCGCGTACCCCGCGCGCGTCGGACAGGGCGCCACGTTCACGTACTTCGACTCGAACCCGTTTCTGGATCCCCCCAAGTTCACGCCGGCGTCCACGCCGGGAGACGTCGCTCTGGCGTTGGCGGGCGGCCCGAAAGCGGCGGCGCGCTTCTTCTCGTCGAGCGACGTCGCCGCGCTCAGCGCGGCGTCGCTTTCGGGCGCCTACTTTTACCACTACGAGCTCGAGGAGACGCACTCCTTCTCGGACGCGTACGACGACTTCGGGCGCAGGAAAGCGTATAAGGTGAACGCGTCGCTCGCGGCGCTCTCGGCCGCCGCGAACACCAGCGACGCCGTGGCGGCGCTCGCCGACGGCGACGCGGCGAACGACCCCGCCGCGTCGCGGAACGACCTCAGCGTCTCCGGCGAGTACGTCGGCGGCGGCGTGGCGTGGTTCGAGGTGGTCGTCGACGGCGCCGGCGCGAACTTCACGTCCGTGCGGTGGCGGAAACACTTCGGGGGCGTCAACACGTCCACGCCGTGGGCGCGGACGAACGTCAGCGTCCCCGCGGACGACCGACAAAACACGCCGGAGACGGTGGAGGGCGTCGCGCTGGGCGACGGCGTCGTCGCCGGCTTCGTCCGCGTCGGCGCGCACCACGCCGTCGGCGACCGCTGGACGTTCCGCGCGTTTTCCGGCTTCCCCGGCGTGGGTTCGGTCTCCACGTCGCACGACGAGCCCCGCATCGCCGCGCGCGGGCCCATGGAGGGCCGCACCGAAATCACCGTGCGCGGCAGCGGTTTCTTCCCGGGAAGAGGGCAGCTGCTGTGCCGACTCGGCGACCCCGACCCGAGCGATCCGAACACGGGGAACGCCGAGACGTCGGGGATCGTGTCGACGACGGAGGCGACGAGCACCGGCGCCGACGCCGACTCGAGCTACGGCGTCGACACGGACTCGTTCGGTGTTGGCGCGGACTCCATCTACCGCAAGATGCGGTGCGTCACGGAGCGCCACCCGCCCGCTCTCGGCGGGCGCGAGGTGCTCGCCACGCTCTCGCCGTGCGTGAACAAGACGCTCACCGTTTCGCACGACGGCGGAGGCTCTTTTTCGAAAGCGGACGTGGCTTTTTTTCTCTTCTGCGACGTGCACGTCTCCGTCTCAGGCTCGGACGTCGTCGGGACGGGCACGCCGGGCAACCCGTACAAGACGCTGCAGCGCGGCGTCGAGGCGGCGCTGGCGGCGCCGCGCTTCCCTGACGCCGTGAAGCAGAGGACGTTCGCGGAGACGGCGGCGGCGGCGGCGTACGGACCCGGGGGCTTCGGGGCGACCGAGTTCGGCGTGTCGGGAGGGCGAGGCGCGTCGCGGCGCGCTGGGTTCGGGTACGTGCTGAACCGCGACCGGCTGCGTCTCGGCGCGGGCACGTACGCTGGCAACGGCAACCGGGGCGTGCACCCGCTTGGTAAGATGGTGGAGGTGGAGGCGAAAGCCGTCGGGTCGGTCACCGTCGACTGCGAGGACAGCGGCGTCAGCGCGGTGGTGTCCGCCGGCGACCGGCACGCCGAGCACGCGTCGGGCGCCATCTCCATGTCCGGCGTGCACGAGGTCAACTGCAACGAGAGGTCGGTGTAGGGCGCGTTTGTTTTGGGTCGGAGCGCATGGGGGGTGCGGTTTAGGGCCAGAGCGCGCCGCGGCGCGCGGCGCGCGCGAACGCGTCGCGATACACGTTCGGGTAGTCTTCGCGCGTACGTACAAGGTGGATGATTATTAATCGTGTAGAACATCCGTTGGCGACGACTGTCGAGACGTCTTCGTCGGCGCGCGCGCGTTTTTTTTTTGACGTCACGCGTCGTCGGACGCGTCTCGGTTCGCGGCGTTGGAGATGACCAGGAGCGACACGTCCGCCCAGGCGTCCTCCTCCTCCTCCTCGTCCCCCTCCTCCTCCTCGTCCCCTAGGGGGGGCTCCTTCTTCTTCTTCTCCTTCGCCGCGTGGCGCAGGTCGTTCAGGCTTCCCACGTGCTGCAGGCCGCCCAGGTTGCCGAAGCTCGCCACCTTGACCATGGACGAGATGAGCCCGCTGCGGCTGGGCACGCGGTGGATGGACACGTTCCCGCCCTCGCCCTCGGACGTCGCGTCCGAGTTCCCGGAGACGCGGCGCGCGCGCTCCTCCCCGGAGCTCCGCCGCGCGCCGGCGGGCCCGGAGAGTGCGGCGACGCCGTCCGCGCCCTCGCCCACGCGCGACTCTTTTGACATCCCAAGCGCGTGCAGCGCGTTGGACGAGCCCATGCGCACCATGCCCTTCATGTTGGCGCCGCTCGCCACGCGGCGCAGCGCCGCCACGGCCGCCTTCACCGCCACCGTTTCCGCCCGCGCGTGCTCGCGCGCGGTGCCCGGCTCGAGCGCCGCGGCGCTCCGCGCGGCGTCGGAGACGAAGTCGTGCGCCTCGTCGGTTTCCAAACCCTCGAGCGCCGCGCCGTGCTCGGCGGACATGGCGGGCTCCGTCTCCGCGCCATGCTCCGACGATTCGTCGCCGTGTTTCACGCCGTGCTCCAGAGACACGGAGACGAAATCGCCCGTGCTCCACGGCTTGGCGCTCGCGTCCAGGGGCGACGACGCCTTTTCGCGTTTCTTTTCCTCGCCGTCGAGGCTTTCCTTGCGCCAGGGCAGCCGGGACTTCCCGCCGCTCTGGCGCGACCACGCGGCCGAGCTGTTCGGCGGCGACGACGAGGCTTGCGGCGCGTCCATGGACCGGCGCCGGCTCGAGTCGAGGGACTTGCGCCCGTCCAGCGACCGGCGGCCGACGCGCAACCCGCGCAGCGCGTTGGCCACCGCGTCGGACGTCTTCTTCTCCTGCTTCTTCGCGCTCGCCTCGTCTTTCGCGAACCGCTGCGGCGCGATCCCGCGGTGGCCGTAGATGAAGCACCCCGCGGGCACGGGTTTGAGCAGGCGCGTTTTCGCGTTTTCGGCGTCGCGTTCGACGCTCTCGAGCATCCGCTCGGCGGACTCGAAGTTGGCGACGACGACGGTGCCGCTCCCGTCGCGGCCGTACAGCAGAGGATACGTCCCGCTCGGGTCGCGCGCGGCGAACACGCGCACGGACCTCGCGTCGAAGCACACGAACGAGAACTGCCCGCGGAGCTTGGGGAGCGCCTTCGTGCCGAACGCCTTGTACATGTGGCACACCAGCTCGGCTTCGTAGCAGCGGCCGCCGATCAGCGCGCTGGCGGCTTCCAGCAGCGACTTGTGTTGGCGGCTCAGCGCGTCGCCTCTGCGTCCCTCCGCGGAGAACAGGCGCCAGGCGAGGTAGTCCACGTTCGTGAGGTGCCCGCAGAACGAGACGATGATCTCGTTGTCCGTGAACGCCTGGATCGCGGGGCCCACGGAGATGGCGACGCCGCCGCCGTCCGCGCTCGTGGACGACGTCTGGAACTCCAAAGCGGACAACGCGTCGTCCAGCGCGGTGTTGGGCTCGGCGCGGGACGCCACGCCGTACGGGTTCACGCGGAGCGTCTGCTCGGGAGACGACGCGGCGACGGGACGCGGACGGGAACGTAGGGAAGACGGAAAAGGTCAGCGCCGAAGTCGTGTCTCGTCGTTCGCGTCCGAAGCGCCTCGCGTCGCGCGCCGCTCTGGGTTCACGATGAGACGCGGCCGAAAGTTTGTTGTTGACGAGAGAGGTTTTCGGGAATGGCGCGCGTCGAGCGCACCTTCGGCGGCACGACACACATGAACTTCCCGACGCGCTGCGCGTCGTTACTGTCTTCGAGCTCGACTGTCGCGACGCTGGTGGACGTCATGGTCGCGACGGTCGGGAAGGGGAGATGGGGGAGGGGGCTCCGGTGCGGTGGGGTAATAAAACGCGAAAAACGTCAAAGTACCGTTTCGCCGTCCAGCTGGCAGCTCCCGTCCGCGTGCTGACTGGGCGCGATTCGCGTCTCGCACGCGAACCGCGCTTTCGTCGCGCGATTCCGCGGTTGCGCGCGCGAACGCGGTCGAGATGCGAGGATCGACGTTAGGATTCTTCCGGGATCGCCGACCCATATTTCGAGACACGAGCGCTTTTCGAGAGTTTCGTACCTAAACGATCCGCGGTTCTACCAGCACGCATCTTTGCGCTTGGGGCAACGACCACGCTGATGACTTCTGAAGGAGGCTGGTTTATTGCTGATTGAAAATTACATCCAAACCTCAGGTGTGCGTCTCACGACCTCACCTAATTGCTGGAGCTCCCTTGGAGCCTTCCCCACACACACAACCGACCAACCGACCAACATCACGCCTCACGCGTTCTTCAGCATGAGATCCTGGACGTCCTTGAGTATGTCCCCGATGAGCCCGCGGTCGGGCAAGCCCCCGGCGAGCCCGTAGATGGGCGCCTTCCCGCCCTCCACGCCCTTCCCGCCGCCGCGGCGCATCGCACGCACCTCCGCCGTCGCCGCCGCCAGCGCCTCGGCCAGGTCCCCGACGCTGCGCGCGTTCGCGGGGGTCACGCAGTAGTGCAGCGCGGGCGGCGCGTGCAGCACGGACAGGTGCCATCCGCGCTTCGTCATGACGTCGTTCAGGACGTACACGTCCACCTCCGCGTCCGTCGAGCGCCACGCCACCACCATCGTGAGGTCCGCGCCTAAAATCTCCAACCCGTCGATCGCGTCGATCGCGTCCCGCAACGTCGCCGCGGAGTCCAAAACGTCCCGCGCGCGCTCGACGTATCCGCTGTGCCCGACGTGCATGAGCGCCGCCCAGGTCTGCGCGATGAGCCCCCCCGAGCGGCTCCCCGCCTGCGAGGGCGAGATGTACAGCCCGCCGCTCCAGTCCATCACCGCGGTGTACTGCCGCTGCCGCAGCGCGGGCGACGCGTACAAAACCACCGACGACCCTTTCTGCGCTAAGCCGTACTTGTGCGTGTCCACGGACATGGACGTCACGCCCGGCACGCGGAAGTCGAACGGTTTTTCCAATCCGTGAACGGATCCGAATTTTTCACCCACGGCCTCAAACGCGAAGGGCATCACGAAGCCCCCCAAACACGCGTCCACGTGCAGGCACGTCTTTTTGTCTCGCGCGACGGACGCCAGCGCTTGCACGTCGTCCATCGCGCCGTGCGGGTACCCCGGCGCCGAGGCGTAGATCATGATGGTGTTTTTGGTCACGGCCCGGCGCGTCGCGGCGACGTCCATGCGCATGGTACGCGCGTCCACGCCCACGCGCACGAGCGTGATGTCGAAGTACTCCGCCGCCTTGTACACCGCCGCGTGCGCCGAGCGCGCCACCACCAGCTCCGGCTTTTTGATCCCGCGCGTCTCGCGCGCGTAGTCGCGCGTCGCGCGGATCGCCGTCAAGATCGATTCCGTCCCGCCGCTGGTCATCAGCCCACAGACGTGCGGGTTGCGCCCCGCGCCGACCCCCCCCCCGAGCATGTGCGCGCACATGTTGACCACCTCCTGTTCGAACCGCGCCGCCGCCGGAAACGCGTCCGCGTGAAGCGGGTTGGAGTGCGCGAAGCGCGCGTACACCGAAGACAACATCTCGAAGTGCTTCTCGTCGTGCACGTACACCGCGCCCGACATCCGGCTGCCGCTCGGCCGCCAGGTGGCGTCTTTCTCCCCCCGGCGCTCGGCCTCGCGCAGCACCCACGCCGCGGGGTGGCCGCCCGGGGGCAGCGCCGCGAGCTTAGCGGGCACGCCAAGCGCCCGCGCCTTCGCCGTCATGTCGGCGTCCATCTCGCCGATGAGCTTCGTCTTCTCCTTGGCCACCGCGCCGCGCACGAGCGGCAGGCGCTTGAGCGCGGCGAAGAGCACGAAGAGCAGGCCCCGCCGGCGCACGGCGCGCCGCGCGTCCAGGAGCATGGAGGCGACGCGGAACCCGAACGCCGCCGCGAGTGCCGAGCCCAGCGCGATGCGCGAGGGGGACGTGCCCTCGAGGCTCGCGTCCAGGCGAGCCGCGAGCGCCTCCACCCACCGAAGCGTCTCGCGCAGAGACAGGGACAGCGCCTCCGTCGCCGCCGCCGACGCCGTCGACACGGCCGCGGGGGCTACGATGGCACGGGTAATTTGACGTGGGGTGGGAGAGGGGGAGAGAGGATCAGCATACGTGGTCGCAGACGTGGCACACGCCTCAGCGTGCGAAGACCGTGGAGAGGAGAGGACCTCCCCCGTCTCCTCGCGTTCCGAGGGAACTCATCGATCCGGGCGCGCGCCGATCTCGTGCTCGATCGGTTTCGCGGGTCGTCGCGTCCGCGGGACGGACGATGGCTCGGAGAGCCGAGAAACGTACCCGCGCGGCTTATGTCAGAGCTCATCGTAGTCTAGCCTAGGGGGCCTCGCTCGCGACCGTCGCTTCGCCGCCTGTCGCGCCTTCGCAAGTGAGACGCGTCCAACGAACCCCCCGTCCGAACACGTCGACGTCTCCAACCGCAGGTGCAGGAAACTGGCAGCGACTCGCCGGGATGAATCGCCCTCCTGCCGAGTACTTTTTGCGAACAACGAAAACGCGCCCGTCTCACTCGCTGAGGCCACCTCGGGGACCATGGCGGGCAAACGCAAGGCCGAGGACGAGGACGAGGATGATTACGACGCGGTGCGTCATGCGAGAGATCGCGCGTCGGTACCGACGCGGTGTCCATTCGAAGCCGAGAGCGCGCGCGCGCAATCACCGCTCATCCCTACTAAACCACCGAGGAAGAATCCTCGCGAACGCGCCTCCGTCCGCGCGCGCGTCCTGACGACCCGTTCCGTTGCTCTCGTCCTTTCGCTCGCGCACCGACAGGACCCGTCGCAGGAGGCTCCGCCCGCGAAGAGACTGCGACCCGCGGACAGCGCCGGGGACAAGGACGACGACGACGACGGTGTCGTCGTGGAGGAGCGGCGCGGCGCGCCTTCTTCCGGGGATGGCGGGGACGCCAAAGACGGCGAAGACGACGACGACGACAAGGGCGACGGCGAGATCGCGGACGGGGACGATTTCGAGCGTCGGCGCAAACGCGGCGGTGCGGGCGGTGCGACGAACAAAAACGCGAATCTCGACGACGGGGACGACGAGGAAGACGAGATGGCGAACGATGAGGCGCGCAGCGCGGATCGCGAGAAGATGGCGGAGATGCTGCGGTATTTCACCCCCGAGCAAATGGATCGGTACGAGTGTTACCGGCGCTCGTCGTTACCGAAACCGGTGTTGAGACGCGTGTTCCAGGCGGTGACCGGCACGATCCTGAACCCGAACGGGCTGATCGTGCTCGCCGCGGTCGGGAAGCTGTTCGTGGGCGAGCTCGTCGAGCTCGCGAGGGAGATCGCCGACGACGAGGGCGTCTCGGACCTGGAGGAGATCAAGCCCGCGCACGTGCGCGAGGCGCACCGGCGGATGGAGCAGAGCGGGAACCTGTTCCGCGCGAAGAAGAAACCCCTCTTCAGGAAACGAGGCGCGTGATGAGGCGAGAGGAAAGTGAGGAAAGCGAACGTGCCGTGCGTGATGAGGCCGCACCGTGCGGCCGCGTGGGTCGTCGCGACTCCCGACGCGCGCGCGCGCGTTCGTACCGTAGGTAGCGCGAATCCCGCGGCGGACGTCTACACGTATCGTACTACCCGTCCCGTTTTCGCGTCGCTCACGCGCCGTACGCCTTCCTCGTCTCGGCGAGCCGCGCGGCGCTCTCGCCCGCCGCGGCGGCGACCGCCTCATCCCACGCCCGCGTCATCGCTCGCTTGGCGCCGCCCGCCACGAAGAGCACCGCGACGTCGAACCGCGGCGCGCGCGTCAGCGCCTCGAGGAACGCGACGAGCGCGGGTCCCTCCGGAGTCTTTGACGCCGCGCCGAGCGCCGCCGCGACGACGTCCGGGAAGACGCTCGTCGGGACGCCGGCGCGGAACAGAGAAGGGACGTCGCGCGCGTCCACGGACGCGAGCAACGCGCGGCGGCGCGTGTCGTCCGGGTCGGACTTCACGCGTTTCCACGCGGCTTCGAACTCGGCGCACGTCCTGGGCGCGGCGAGGGGTTTCGAGTCCCGACACGCGAGGGCGCGCGCGACGGCGCGAGACGGAGCCGTCTTCGCGGCGATCGCCGGCTTCGACTCGACCGCGTCGCGCGCGGTCGAGTCGCCGTTTCGGGGGGGGGTCTCCGCGGTCGTCTCTCGGAGATGAATCGGTCCGGTCGTCGCCGCGGGAGGCGCTTCCGTCGGAACGTCGCGCGTCGCGTCGAACGCCGGCTTCGTCTCCCGCGTCTCCCGCGTCTCGTCGACGCCGCGGCGCGCGACGACCACCGCCACCGCGCGCCTGGCGGCGGTGACGCGCGTGTTCGCCTGTTGCTCGTACGCGCTCTTGCACGCCGCGCGGTCCTCCCTCAGGACCTTGCTGTTGGGTTCCAGCAGCAGCGCGTTCTCGTAGTCCATGGTCGCCTCCAGGAACTTGCCCAGGCGCCGCCGCGCGACGCCGCGGCGCTGGTGCGCCTTGAGGTAGGCGGCGTCCAGGCGCAGCGCCGCGGACGCGTCGCGCTCCGCCTCGGCCCACCTCTCGAGCTTCAGGAACGACATCGAGCGGTTGGCGTACGCCGCGGCGGTCTCGCCGTCCTCCGACACGCTGCGCGTGTAGTGCTCGATCGCCCGCTCGTACTGCCCAGCCTTGAACGCGGCGTTGCCCATATCCTTGTGCGACGACGACGACGGCGACGACGACGACGCGCCGGATCTAATCGCGGATCGATGGCCATCGTTCGAACCGTCGCGCGCCGGGGTCTCGGTTCGCGCGGCAGAGGCGGGGGGAGGGGCGGGGGCGGCGGCCCGCGACGCCTCGCGCCGAGCCTTCAGGTCCGCCTCGCTCGCCACGACGTGCTCGGCGACGCGCCCGCGCACCGGGGGGGGGGGCTGAGCGCCCCCGGACGACGACGCCGAAGCGGGGGCATCGCGCGCGTCTCGGCTCGCCAACGCCGCGTCTTTCTCTTTCACGTCCCCGGTCCACTCGTTCAGATCGCGGAGGAACGCGGTGAGATCGCGCGAGTTATCGCGGATCTGCGCCTGGAGGTTCACCGACATCCGGGACTGCCGGGACGCCGGGACGGCGCGCCGCCTGGCCGCGCGCAAGTCGGTGTGCGAGACGATGGGCGAAGTCAACACAGAACGAAAAGCGACGTGAAGAAAAAACACAATGGTGTGTTTGTTGGGTTCATTTTCGGATTCCCACCAATTTTGTGTAAAACTTCCCACTAAAAACACAGTGGTTGTTTTTTCTTGCAAATTTGAGTTTATATCTGCTGAAATGAACCGCGGTGGCACAATTCGTATGTTCCTCAGTCTGAGGAACCAGGTGGAAATCACGCGATTGATCGACCGAAAGGTCAGGGGTTCGTGGCGGAGTGGTCTAACGCGCCAGACTCAAGCTACAAAAGCTTCACTCGGAAATGAGTGGTTATGCGAATTCTGGTCCACTATGTGGGCGCCGGTTCGAACCCGGCCGAACCTACTTTTTGCGGTTTTGCTCGCGGTTGCGTGAGCAACGCGACGATGATGTCGACGGTTCCAGCGCCATCTTTCGTCCCAAAACTCGCCCTGGTCGCGGAGATGCGTCGGTTTTCGTACGCGGCGGCGTGTCGATCTTTTCGCGAAACACACTTTCAGACAGCCTACACTTTTTTGTTCGCGCAGACGCTCGCGCCGCCGAGCGCGAGCGGCGGAGGTTGATGAGCGCGAATCGAGCCGAAAAACGCGCGCGTCGGGTCGAGAAGGTCACACGCTTTCATCACAGAAACCAGCGCATCAATAAGCGTCGTCACCTCTCCCCGATCTCCAGCCCGACGCGAATGTTCATCGCGGCGAGCTCGCTGGCCAGGTACTTGAACACGAACGGTAACGCCACGCGCTCGACACACGCGCCTGTGTTGCACACGCGGCACACCACCTTCGTTCCCGCCGCGCCCGCCGCGCCGGCGGGATCGAGGCCGCCGGCACCGCCGGCGACGCGCAGCGTGCACGCGGGCGCCAGCAGCGAGCCGCACCGTGAGCACACGTCGGCGACGTGCCTGTCCGAGCACGCGTGCAGACGGTCGTGGAGCAGGTACGCGGCGCCGTGCGCGAGCAGCGAGTCTCGCTCCATCTCCCCGAACCGGATCCCGCCGCCCGCTTTTCTTCCCTTGATGGGCTGCTGCGTCAGCGGGTTGTTCGGCCCGAGCGACCGCACCTGGAACTTGTCGCTCACCATGTGCCTCAGCCTCTGGTAATACACCAGGCCGACGTAGATGTCGACGTCAAACGCCTCGCCGTTGGCGCCGTTGATCATCGTCTCGGAGCCGTGGTACGCGTACCCGTGTCGCCGCAGCACCTCGCCGTGCTCCTCGAGCGGCGGCTTGAACCTCTCGCCGTCGCGCGCGTGCTGAAACGGAGACGCGTCCACGAACCGCCCGTCCATCGCGCCCGCCTTGCTCGCCATCGACTCCACCAGCATGCCTATGGTCATGCGGCTGGGAAACGCGTGCGGGTTGATCAGGATGTCCGGCCGTATCCCCGTGCGCTCGCAGTACGGCATGTCTCCCTCCGGCCACAGGAACGATAACACGCCCTTCTGGCCGTGCCGAGACGAGAACTTGTCGCCGATGATCGGGTTGCGGTTGAAACGCATCGTCACCGACATCTTGGTCTCCTTCTTCCCGCGCGCGCCGGGGGCGTGCATGAGCGCCACGCGGTCCACCACGGCGCCGTCCGCGCCCTTCACTTTGGTCAGACGCGCGCGCCCGGTGGCTTTGTTCAGCACGGACGCGATCGCGCTCCCCGGCTCGATCCTCGAGCCCGGCCGCGGCGCGCCGTCCGCGTCCACCGCCGCGTCCGGCGCCTTCTTCTCGGGCGCGTTGGCGCCGGAGCCGCGTCTGCCGCGACCCCCGGACGCGGGCTCGGCGCGCTTCCCGAAAATCTCGCCGTCCGCCGCGGCGCGCGCCGAAACGGAGACGGTGTCCGTCTTGTACAGCGTCGCGTGCGCGAGCCCGCGCTCCATCGAGCCTTTGTTCACGATCATCGCGTCCTCCATGTCGTACCCGGTGTACGCCAGCACCGCCACCACCGCGTTAGTGCCGAGCGGGTAGTCGTCGACGGCGTACCGATCGTACGCGTCGGTGAGCGCGATGGGCCGCTGCGGGGTCTGCAGGCGATACAGCTTGGTGTCCGGGCGGTAGCAGAACGAGTGCATGGGCAGACCCATCGTTTGCTTCCCCATCTGGCACTGGTACATGTTCCGCGGGCTCTGGTTGTAGTCGCTCCACGGCGTGCACGACGCGATGGCGCTCAGCATCGCCCCCGGGCCGGTCTCTTCGTGCGTGAAGACGAGCCCCTCGCTGCCGCCGGCGCCGCCGTCCGGGCACCGCACGGACATGAACACCTGCTCCAGGGACCCGATGTGCTCGATCAAACCGCTGGCCACCTGACGCACGGGGCGCATCAGGCGCGAGGGCGACGTGAACAGGTACAGCCCGGGGAACGCGCCCGCGCCCGAGACGGGGGGGACGTACGCCACCTCCAGCGTCTCGGGAACCTTCGGCGGCGACGCGACTTTCGCTGCGCGCAGCGACGCCGTCGCCGCCGGCGCCTCCGCGGCGCGCACCGTCCCCACCACCACGCCGTCCAGCATCACGCTGAGGTGTTCCGGGGGCGGGGGCGCGCGTGTCAGCCGCCTCCCACCGCAGATGAGCACACCCGCGGACGCGAGCTGTCTCAACACGGCCGCGACCGGGCCGTTCGAGTCGGCGCCCGCGTCGGCGCCGGAGACGTCCGTTCGCGCGACGTCCACGTAACACGCGGCGGCGAGGTGGTTGAGCAAGCCGCAGGGGCTCCCGTCCGGCGTGTGCACCGGACACAGGAACCCCCAGCTCTCGGGTAGGAGCTTGCGCACGGTGGTGGTGCGCAGCTCCGCGAAGTACGCGCCGCGGTGCACGGAGCGGAAGTGCGAGAGGTACCGCATGTAGTTGAGCTTGTCGGCGACGATGGTGAACCCGCTCGTCTGGCTCAGCCCCAAGCCGCTCTTGCTGGCGAGGTTGCCGGTGGCCAAGAAGTACTCCACCAGCCTCCCGATGTCCATCTTGGCCATCGCGCCGGTCGCGACGCGCGCGAACCACTCGGGGTCGGCCAGGTCCGCGCCCTGCGGCCGATCCTCGAACTCGCGCAGCACCGCGCGCTTGGCGAGCCCGAGCGCCTCGCGCAGCTTCTCGCGCACGAACGTCTGGATGAGCAGCCCGGGGAGCAAAATCTCGTGGTGCATGTTCGAGTCCGGGTTATCCGGCGCGCAGT
>MDSV01075190.1_pt1 | contig 17135 bp, 13 predicted proteins | sample 810851 | NCBI WGS metagenome assembly MDSV01 (sample SAMN05326640, study PRJNA326480) | marine metagenome | isolation source: seawater | place: Atlantic Ocean: North East | collected 2012 | reverse complement strand
CAATAAAGACAGAAAATGTGTGCTTTAGGTGTTAACCAGTTTTAAGACTCATAGAGAGTCACAGGGAGAGATTATTATTTAAGGAGTCTAGGAGATTCAAAAAGTTTAAATGAGTCTGAGTGAGTCTGGATTGTCGCCTAATGAAGAATATCTTTTAATTACTTTATTACTTTACCAAGGATAGAAATTATCAATGAGTATTGGGTAAGGACCTTGATCAAAACCATCTTCATTATATGTAGATTTTATATCTATATTTCCATTACTATAATATTCAATTTTCTCTCCTATATTAGAAAAATAAGCTTCACCAAATTCATCGAAAAATGTTTTAAAAACACCCTTCTCATAATTTCCAGCTTTATATTTAATTAGATAATTACCATTTCTATACCCATCTTTAAATTCAATCTCAGAATAAACCACAATCTCATTATCAGAATATAAATCCCTACCACTCGAGTCTTTATCAATAATACTTTCATCTATGAATATTCCACTAAATGGTTTATCTGATCCCTTTTCATAAGATAATCCGTTATCTAACATTACGACATTTTTTGATTTGGTTTTAAAAAAATCAATCGCAAACACTTCTGATACGCTCGCTATAAAAACAACAAAAATAAGCAATATAGTTTGTTTAAATTTCATAATTTAGCTTACCTAATCTTTTCCTCACTAACAAGAATAAGAGTTTCTTCTGATTCACCTTCAAAAACTCTTTCAATACAACTCATATCATCTGGCAAATTAAACTGATCTATTTCAACTCTTTCTATTAATTTAAAACCCTCACCATCAGATTTGTAAGTAGAAGTAATTAATCCACAAGCACTTGATGATAATAAACTGGTTAAAGTCTTTTTATCATTATCGATAACAGCATCACCTCGAAAAGAAATCGTAGGTATGGCTTGAACTGTGTCTTCTCCAAACTCTAACTCAAAAATTTGATATTCATGAGCCAAACGATTACCACCAATGGTTCCAATAATGATTTCATTATCACCATCAAAATCAATATCAAATATTCTTATGGGTTCGTACTTTGATAAATCTGGATCTGGTTTATTTAATTTAATTGGGGAATTAATGAAGCATGTATCTTTAGATTGATCGCTATACCACTCCAAACATTTATATTGTAATGGTGGTAAGGCAAAATCTTTATCAATTTGAATATTTATATGTATCCCTAACTCAGATGATATAAATCGTATGTCAGCCTTTCCTGTAATGTGATTTAAAATATCCCCAACCACAAGAATTTCAAAAGTGCCAACCACCATTATGTCCTCAAAACCCTGGTTATAACTAAAATTAAGTTGTACTGGGGGATTTTCTTCAACTGGATGTTTTAATGTTTTAAAAACAGAGGCATTACTTTGTCCTGCAAAACAAAGAAGGAAAATTATCAGGACTTTTGGAAATAATTTTACCACTCTAAATGCTCCTTAATCAATTTTTGCAAAGGGCTATATTCTATAAATTTAGGGGTTCCGCCATATTTTTCTGATGAGTAAAACAAACTTCCTAAAAAAAGAAATTCTGGTTTTGCTCTAAAAAATAAAACATTGTGATCTCCGTTTGTTCCAGTATAATAATGTTTAATAATGAAATCTACATTGTTGGTTTGAGAAAACATTGAGTTATACTTATCAAATTTATTTTCATCGCTGTGAAGCTCAAACAAAACAGCATTAGTTGATTTATGAAAAAGTGGTTTTTGAGTCTTTGAATCATAAATAAATATTTTACCATCTTCATCTTCACATCCTTCAGAGTGCGGATACATCCTGCTCCATATGGGTGTTCCATATAAATTAATAATGAGATTGTCTATTTTATGATTTTTAACCGCAATTAATCTCTTTCTTGTTTCAGCATACTCTTCAGACTTAAACTGAAATAAACACTGATCATCATACTGAGGATCAGCCAAGGTAAGTGAGGTTAAACTTAAAAGAATAAAAAAATATATAAACAATCTCATCTTTTTTAATCCTCATATGTTTTAAATGGTGTATGGCAGTAGGTAAGCAATTCATCATGAGATTTTTTATAATTTTTCATAGTCACTTCGACAGAAAAAAATTTTGACTTACTTAATATTTCAGCATTCTCCATGCGCCATTCCTTATCATATAGCAAATCATAGTCTCTTTTTGTGAGATTATTATAATCATCAGTACTTAAAGCGCTGCCATATAAAGTAAACGATTGATCATCATCTGAATTAAGCAAACTTGTGAAAAAACTTCTATCAAATAAATCGTCACGATCTCTTTCCTGCCAAGCCATTTCCTTTCTTGAGTAATAAATAGGATCTTGCTCTTTAAAGACTCCGTTACCGTAAAAGTTATATTTTTTCCCATTTAATTCCATAACTATAGCTCGGTTAGGAATCGTCATGAAATCATTAGGGAAAGAGTGTATTAATTTAATACCCAAATAACTTCCATGACACGTAATTTCTGTTCTTACACGGTGTCCTTCAAGCGATGTATTGCGGGTAATGGCAATGGTTGGATACTTCCAATAGTCAAAATTCTTATAAATATTCCACTTTTCATTTTCAGCTTTTAATATCTCTGGAAATACTATTGGTACAATCAAAAGAAAAGTAAAACCAAAGAGATTTTTTATCATCAATTTTTTAAACTCTCTAAAGCTTTAGAAATTTTTCTAGGATCAGTATCCAATGGGAAATTTAGTTTATCCCCAAAATCTAATCGCATAGGGACTTTATCTTTATGTGCTGATGTTAAAGGACGATTTTGGCAAAAATCATAATCCCAATAAAATTTCTCACACATTAAAAATTCAATTTCTACCAAATATTCATAATCAAATTTTCCAAGAGTTCTTTCAAAAAAATATTCTACACCTTCTTGATTGGGGTTTAACTGCAAATACTCTCCCCATGCGGTTTTACCTGAATTAAACCACGACCTTTGACCCGCACCACCTAAATCATGGTAAAAACTTTTGGAGTCTTCTTTTTCTCTTTTAGCAATTAATTCAAGAACTTTTTTTGTTCTTTTTTTTCTTAATTCTGTTCCATATTGTTTTGTAACATCAATAAAATCATTTCTTTTAGGGTCATAATGATAAACAAATGGAACCTCTACACGCCAACAAGCCCCACAATCCCACCTATATTCACCAAAACCTTTGGAAACAATTAGTTCGCATTTTCCATCATTATCTATATCTTTAATTTCTGGACCATAGAATCCAAAAGGGCCATGAACCCTAAGGTCACTCTCTCTTGCATGTCCTTCATAGACATAGACATGATGATAATTCGAATTACCACCAGTCCACTTAAACATATAAATATCTTCAAAAGGTGCATCTCTATTATTTTCTTTGTAACAAACGATACCTCGTCCAAAACCATGAAGACCATCTTCATTTCCAACAAAAGCATATAAATTAGTATTATTAAAAGCCCCTGTAAGAAAAGAAATTATGATAATTTTAGAAAAAAATTTCATAATAAAACATAATTTGATTCTTTATAAATCAAGAATTATATCATTGAAAAAACCTAAAAAATCCCCTTCATTATCTCCAACCATTAATTTTCTATCTAAAAAAAAATTTCTCTCTTCACAGGAAATTTCTGGCAAAAGAGAACAATTATGACAGGCAGCGCCATTATAACCATTTAAACCTTGGTTAGGTGTTTCGATACAAACAGGATCACTAGAGCAAATTACCGAATTTTTTATCGCATCTTTAATAATATTTTCTAGGTATCCTGGTTTACCTTTTTCAAAGAGACCTCCCAAAGATCCCTCGGCGTCTCCACTAGATGTATAAATAAAAACTCCTGCCATTAATGTTTCTCTCTCCTCACTATCATATAATCTTTCAGAGATTTGAGAAACAGGATAACCAGAATCGAAAGAAATTTGATTAATAATACTATGGGAGAATGTATGCAAAAGAAGAAATCGTTCAGATATTCTATCTTCAGAGCGATCGGTAAAAATTGGCTCACCTCTATTCTTAGAGGTACTTATTTTTTGTTTGAGATAATTAATTTTGGGATAATTTAGATTATTAATCCATTTTTGAAGATTATCTTCATTAAACTTAATGAATATTCCTTCTCCTGTGGAAGCAACTCCAGGTAACCACTTTTTTTCTTTCATCGATAAAAGATTATACGATTCCGACACTTTATCTGGGTTTAATCTTGAAAAACCAACCAAAGCTTGAGTAATTTGAACATTTTTAATCAAAACTACCTGATCAAAATAATTTGACATCCATGGCTCATAGTCATCGATTGAATACTTAGTATCAATATCAAAGTTCTGTTTGTCTTCAATACTCCTATTATCATGGTCTTTAGAAATAAAGGTTTCAAACTCTTGATAGCGAAAACTATTCTCAGAGATAATCTCTTTTTTTTCAGTTTGATTATCTATACCTTGATATTTTTCAATAGCTTTATTAATAACTAAATTACTATCATATTTAGAAATATCACCACTTTTTAGAAAAAAATTTTCAAAATTTTTCTTACCTACATCACTTAACTTATAATCACCATTATGATTTTCAAGATTAAAAGTTAGAAATTCAGATATTGATCCCTTTGAAGAAAGGCTCCACTTATTTTGTAAAAATATATTAATTTGGTCTGCATAGGGTGGGATAAGAATAGATGTTCTATAATTTGAGAAATAAATACTTGTACTACCTCTTTGAATTAAACTTAAACTCTCATTACAGCTACTATTTGTAATCTCTCCCATCCAAGGTCTATGTCCAGGACAACTTCCACCAAAATACTCGTCTAAAGCACCTACCTCTTCAGCGCCTTTTAGAGAGCGACTCTTTTTACACTTTGTGCACTTGATAACAATACTTACATAACCCCTTCCACCAGTTTCAATAAAAAGGTTTTCATCTGTTCCACCATTTTCACAATTACTGTTTCTGTGCACCCAACTATACCATGGAAAGTCGCTTAGGTGACCGTTTCGACATGCAACTAAATATCTTGTAGGAGTTAAGGGTTTTTTTTTCCTTTTTTTATTGCAGGTATTTTCTCCACTGGAACGCAAAGCTTCACTATTATCACATTTTTTTAGCTCATCTGTTAATCCAAGTTTATGAAGTTTACCACAATCAGGGCAGGAGTATATTTGAGGAAATCTAAAAAAAGGCATTGGCTTTTTAAATCTATTTTGAGGCTTATTCCTATCTCGAAATTTTATTGGGGGCTCTTCAGTAGCGGATAAAAAATATTTAATTTCTACCTCTAACTCTGATGATATTCTTTTTGCCAACCTTTCATCATTTACCCTAGAGGCTTCTTCAATAAGAAATTTTTCATCATCTTTGTGAGTTTCTGATGGCCAAAAATCTAAACTAGCAGCTATTAGACTATCTTCAGGAAAATTTGCTAATGCGCCAACTCCATAAGTTGAAATAATTTGACCTCTTCTAAATTTATTTTCGTAATCTGACATAAATTTATTCTCTTACTTTCCTGTTAATAACTGAACTGACAACTCTGCCTTGGCAGGTTGTGTCCACATTTCTCATACTATTCAAAATGGGGTATCCGTTTACTTGGGATTTATCAAGAAAGAGATTATCTTCATCAACTAAAGTTTCACCAAAACTATACATGAACTGATCCTCCGAATATTCTCCATAATTTTTACCCCATTCTTTAAAATTATTTTTATTTATAAACCAATCATCTATAAATTTATCACCTTCATCTTTAGCTTCTTTTTTCTCTTTATCGCTTCCTGTTATATCTAATATTCTATTATAATAATTCCTTAATAGATCTTTTAACTTTTTTACATCCGTCTCTGATATCTCATTTGGCTTTTTAATATTAAGTTTTAATCTTGCTAGAATTAAAATTAAGGCAGGCAAGGCTCTATCTCTAACTTTTTTTGTAAAGGGTGTTAAACCTGAGCTCTCAACATTCTTATAAATTGATTGATGGAAGTCTCTAAAGTTTTCGTAAATAGATTTATCTCTACTTCTACCTTTACCATATAGAGTAAAAACCAAACCGGGATATTTTCTTCCAACTCTACTTGAAGCCTGAATATATTCAGATGAATTATTAGGCTGACCGTTTATAAGCATTAAACCCAATCTATCAATATCTACTCCAACAGAAATCATATTTGTAGAAAAAACAATATCTAGAGGCATTTCATTATCGGCATAGTCTTCAAAAAGAGGTCTTGGCGACCAAATTGAGTCCAATCTTTTTAAAATATTTGGTATTTCATAAGATGGAAGACGACTTGTAAGTTCAACATTTTGAGTTTGCCGGTGTAAAATTGATGGTAATTTATAAAGAGCTTTTAAGTTCCTTATTTCTGATCTAACACCATCTTGTAGATTTGTTGCATTATAACCTAAATCTCTCAAAGTATTAAAATACCATACTACAGTAGTATATGGATCAATATATGTTTTTATATTTTTTAAATTAAAACCTTCTTCAAATTTTGGCGTTAATTCTCCATCTTCATAAATAATATTATCTTTGTAAGGTATAACTGATTTCTGAAGTAACAATGCTATAACTTGTTGTTCAGCAAGCCTGTTTGAACTGAGTGCTGAAGGATAAAATCCAAAATAAAATCTTCCATATTTTTTATCATTTTCTTCTGCAAAATAAGTATTTCCAAAAGTTATTGCTTGGGGTGGAAATTGATTTAAACCTCTATTATAAAGCAGTTTAATCTGATCTTTAGATTGTCTTATTGTTGCAGTTGAGGCAATTATTTTTGGCATCACACCGTTTTCGTTCATACATAAAATATCTAAAGCTGCTTCATAATGACCAACCACAGATCCTAAAGGCCCAGAAATAAGATGTAATTCATCCTGTATAATAAGTTCAGGGGGGTCAAAACTATTATTAATTCCAAAAAGGCTTTTAGTATTATCATTCCATGCAAGTTGTGCAAACTTATCAACCGTACCGATGAGAAAAGTTGGTGGATTATCATATAAATCTTCATCAACAACCTTAATAGGAAGAATTTCATTATAATAATCACAAGCACTATCAGGGCATTTAAAAACAACGGTCATATTTCCATTGCCAATACTCTCAGTAGCATAACCTGGGCAATGATGTTTTTGTTTTTTATCATCTCTCTCAACAAAATCTGTTTTACACCAGGGACAGTTTAATATTTGTAATTTATTCTGATTGAAATTACTTTTTCTTAAATCTGATAAATTAGATATCGCGTCTTCTCTTCTATTTGGTGTTGTATCTCTTCCAACCCATAATCCTATGTCGATTTTTATATCACCTAGTAAATGTTCATCTCTTTGTCTTATTTTCTCTAATGACATAATTAGTGGAATTGCTCTAAGCAATTGCTGAGATGTTAATAATCTTAATGTGTACCTCATTAAAGATATTGTTCCGCCATTTTGTGGATTCTTTAATTTTTTATAACAAATTGTAAAAGCGGTAAGTCCAAGATATGCCTCTGTTTTACCACCACCAGTTGGGAACCATATAAGATCTACTAAATCCCTGTCCTTTTGATGACATATACCCCTAATATTAATTAAAATAAAAGCTAACTGAAATGGATACCATTCCCTTGCTTTACCTTCAATATCATAAGAATCATTATGCTTTTCAGCTAAATCTTCTTTTTTTTTATTTTTTAAAGATGAATGCCACTGTTGCATCATCATTGACTCATTCATATAGCAAAAAGCCCTAAACGAGAGTTCATCTGAAGATAGTATCTCAATACCTTCTTTCATTCTTTCAAAAGTTTTTTTGCATTCAGATAAATTTTCATAAGCTATTTGGAAAAATCTTTTATTTTCAGACTCTGGATCACTTTCAAAGTTTTCTTTTTCTTTATTGATCCATTCATAATAATCATTACTGAAGTTTAAAAGACTTTTAAGAATAAAGTCCTTATTTTCAAATTTGGATAATTCATAAAATTTTAAATTAAATTTATTTTTAATATTAAATGGCTTTTTCCTTGGTTCAATAGGCTTAATTTCATATCTAGGAAGAAACTGAGTAAATATTCTTCTTGCTTTTTTATTATTTTTTTCTACTTCCCAGTCTGCTGAGACTCCATGACCTCTTGCATAAGTTCTATTGTTCCTATAAAGAAAATCTAATTTTTCATCCTCCGAAATTTCACCACTATAAACTTTATTCACAATTGGAAAAAAAATAGCTTCTTCATTCTTATCTTCAATTGAGAGAGATACTTGGTAAAAATTATTTCTCCAATCTTTAATAAGTGCAGTATTTCTAATAAATAAAGTTATATTTTTAGATGATGTATTTGTTGACTGGTTAATTTCTGATCTTAATTCTAATAACTCATTTGAATTTCTAATTTTGAACCTAGAAAATTTCTCACCATGGGTATTTAAATTAATTGTTATTTTTTCTTCATGTTGCTTTCTTACATGAAAACTTTTTGTTAAATCTTCTTTTTCTTCTTGTCTAATATAATTTTTTACAAGCCTTTTTTCTTGATCATAAGTCCCAAAATTAACTGTCACAATAAGCTCAGAAGTTTTATCGGCAGAAAAACTTATCCCACATGAAGACTGACGATTGTTATTGCTTAGCGCGACTTCATCATTCCAATCTGCTTTTAGATTTTCATCATCAAAGGAATTTAACTTAATCTCTGAATCATTTTCTTCTGAGTATTCAATATCACTATCCTCAATTATAAGTTCTTCTTCGTCTTCTTTAATATTTTGATTATATGACTTTGCTGTATCACTTTCATTAAACAAAATACCTGTACCATAAATCGCATTAGGTTTTGGTTGTAATTCTTCATTTAAAATATCATTATCAAGAGGTTCTAAATGGTTAGGGCCATATAAGTGTCTATTCAAATACTTAATAATTTTATCACGGTAGTCCACTGAGTTGTCGGCATCATATTCTTTATTAAATGGAGAAAAATGCTGAGATAATAAATTCTTATCATCACTGGTATCTTCATTATTTATCTCAATATTTTGTTCATTAAACTCAGGTGAGGATAATTCTAGATTATTTATTCTATCAATGTACTCATTCAAAACACCTTCTCTAGTTAATTTATTAGCATTATGAAGTCCTTTTTCAGTTAATTTAAGAGTACCAACTGATGCATCGATTAAATTATTATTTTTTAGGTCCAAAATAGAATTCTCCATACGGAATTCTATTTCTGATCCTACAAAATTTTCGTCCCCTTTATTAGAGTGTAAAATTTGAGATATGGGTGTCTCGATATCATTATGTAAAATAAAGGTATTATCGAAGTTAAATAAACTTATGATATTATTTAATATATCCTTGTTTGTAAGACTTTCATTTGATGAATTGATAATGAATTGAATTGGTAATTTTAATTCATAATCATTTGGTATTTTTAACAAATTTTTATTCATTAAGTTTTTTTAATCTAAAATTAATTAGTCCCCAGGTGTAAAGAAGTATAAATCAGTTAATGCTCTGGTCATACCAACATAGTAAATAGACTTTTCCCAATTTTTCAAAGGGTATTTACTATTATCAACTAATAATATTATTTGATTTTCTAATCCTTTGAATGAAGAAACTGTACTAACAACAATTTCATCATTCAATTCTGCCATATTTTTTAAGTCAGTAATATTTATTATATTTTTGCTTGCAATTTTTTCTACATTAATAATCATTTTTAATAAGTTATTATCAGGAACTAGAATGCTTATATGTCTAGTTTCAATTTTTTCTTTCTGTAATAAAATATTTAAAGTATTTTTGATTTTATCAAGAAGATCTTCATACTTCTCTTCCCTTTTATAATTTACAATGTTTATAATTTTTTTTAAATTTCTTTTTGACTTTGGCTCTTCTTTTATATCTGCAATTTCACATGCTTTTCTTATAAAGTTTTGTGGATTTCGATAGTTATCGGGTAAATATAAACATTGGTTTCCTAACTCTAATTTCTTTAAATATTTTAAATCAAAGGCTCCGTAAACCTCTTTTTGAACATTATCATCTAAAAAAATTGTCCAGTTTTTTTCTGAATTTTTTCCTTTAATACAAAAATTAAGAATAGGCTCAACGATGTTTTCTTTCATAAAATCTTGGGCTTCATCAATAATGATATGATCAAATTGCTCTAGCTCAGATTGTTCAAATAAATCTTCAACAGAATTTTTAAATATTCTTGGAAGTACTTCTGAAAAATAAATTTTATCATCTACTGAGGCGTCTTTTCTTTCTTCATCCAACCATCTTTCTTTACCAGCTTTTACTACTTGCTTTTTCATAAAATCATGCAAATAAAATACCTTTGTTTTATTATTTTTATTTTCAGATAATTTTTTTCTAATATTATTTGCTAAGACAGTATTAAAGCATAAAAAAGCGGAACTTTTCTTATCTTCTGATATTTTCTTACTTAACTCAACGGCTAAAAAAGTTTTTCCTGATCCAGGTCCACCCTTGATAATATTCTGAGGATATATCCCTGAAATCATATTTAAATATGTATTTTTTTGTTCACCTTCTAGAATATTTATATTAGCCTCAGTCTCATTTATAAAAAAATTTAAACCAGAACGAATGTCAATATCAGGACGAAGTACCTTAATAATTTTTTTTATTTCTTCATGATTAAGAAAAGTTTCAGCTTCATTGCTATAATTATAGAAATTTTTAATAAATGACTCAAAATCATTGATTTTACTTAAATCACATATTCTATAGTCTTCAGCTTCAGTTGTTAATTTTGGATCAAAATTCAATTTTGGAAAAATAACTGCCCAATCTACTATTATCTTATTGTATATTTCAGGTGACAGTTTTTTCTTTAGAATTCTCTCCAACGCATACTTTCCGTTCTGAGATTGTCTAAAAGGACTAATAGATTTAGTATATCTTTCCTTTTTATTAATAAAAGTCCATAATCCATCCCTGCATGATAACTCCTCACAGCCTTTAACCTCAAAACATAAAATAATTTTATCTGTAATTAGTATAAGGTCAATTTCGTATGGTCTCTTGTCATCAATTCCTTGGCTAGATATGCAATAGTAGTTATTTCTTCCAAAACTATTTTTTATAGTATCAATAGCTATTTGCTCTCCGTGATATAATGAATGATCTGGAATAACTTTAACCACTAATTTTTTCCTAGCTTCGTAAATTTATGCATTTGAGAGTAAGGCATTCTAGAAATACTCTCATCAATCAAATCAATTTCAGCTACATCAAAAAAGATTCTTTGGTCATTAATATTTACTGAAAATTGACCATTTTCTAAAAAACGTTTTTGAATAATTATTTCTTCTTTTAGTTTTTTTCTCGCCCGAACTCTTGATTTATAAACCTTATTAATTGCTTTAATACATTTTTCTTTAATTTCGATTTTATGCTCATACCCTGCTAGCTTAAAAATAGCAGAAATATCCTCCTCAGGATTTGATGGTGCTATAGTGTCTTGATTTATTAACCAATTTTTTACCGTATTAAAATTTTTCTTACATCCATTTTCGGCTAATTGCCTTGTTAAGACTTTATAATCTGATATATTTTCTTTGAAATAATTCTCAAGAATGCTCCTCCATTTTTGTGAATTAATCCTATCCTTTTCAGAAGTATAGTTAAGTGCATCAGACACTATATCACTGATATTTTTATCTGATGCTTTTGGTAGATATATTAAGTCGCCCTCCTCAAGGTTATCAATTGAAGTTTCCTCAATATCTCTTATAAAGTTTTCGCTTTCTCTTAGAATGTTAATTTTTCCATTTAATGGAAGAAATATATGTCTACTTTGGTTATCTAAAAGGATTAAACGGGCGTCATGCAAATCATGCGAATTGTAGTCGATAAAATCATTTTTATCAGAAATAATAGTTTTATAATTTTCTAGTTCATCTTTTTCATCATCATCGAGATAATTAGTTTTTTGAAATGAGGGTACTTCAATTTCATTATAAAAATTATATCCCATTTTTTCAGCAGTTATTTTATTTGTATTCAAAACATTATGACGGTCATTAATTTTTTTTAAAGATACAATTTTATCAAAAATTTTCCATTCCTCCTTAAACATTATACAATGTATTTTTGAGCAAAAACCTCCAGATGCAATAAAGTCTTTCATTTCACCGTAAGGAAATACTGGATAAATTATACTATCAATATATTTTATATCCTTCATTTCAGAATATGGTATGAATGATATTTCATCATTGTAAAAATTTGAATTATTTAATATTTCAGCATTCTTTTTAGATCTTACTAAAATTTTATTTAGCTCTGGATTATCACTTAATATTTGTTTAATTTTTTTTTCTCTTAATTTGCCAATATTCAATAACTCTGAAATATTGCCATCTAAGAAATCACTTACTTCAACTGCAATATCATTACTTTCATCATTACATATTGAAATTAATTCATCGCATTTTTTTTCAATTCTATTTTTTATTTCAGAAGTGAAATCGACTGGATACTCTAAGATTTCTCTTTGAAGATATCTTAAATTTTGAGATAACCATACTAGAAATTCATTAGATGAATCATTTTCTCTCTTAAATTCTTTTTCTTTTTCTCCAACTTTTTTTATTAATAAGAAGAATTCAGTAATTATATTATTTTCTATTATATATTCTTTATAACGGGTTTTATTATAGGATTTATATAATTTATATTCTTGAGAAAAGAGGATATTTTCAGGGTTTATTATCTCAGAAAACATAGGAATACCGTCTACTTCCTTGTCAATTATCCAGGTTAAAAAATTATATGGTTCTTGCTCAAGAGTCTTTACGGATCGTCTTAATTGAGATTTGTCTGAAAAAATAATAGAAGTGATATTATTAGGTAAGAATTCTTGATTCAATAGAGAAAATAATTTTTCAGCCTTACGAGCCTGATCAGTAATGAAAATAGTTGGAATAGAGCTATTGGATTTATTTAATTGATTTAATGATTGATTTGTTGACGATGAAATAATGATTTCAACATCATCAATTTTATAATTAAATGATGAAACTGGAAAATTATATTTTAGAAGTTTGTTAACTTGGCTTTTAGAGTTTTTACCCGAACCAACTATTTTATAATGCTTTTTAAAAATTTCATTATCTATAGTTCCATCTCTTTTAACATATTTGATAGGACCTAAATTTTTAATATAACTATCCCCATATGGTTTAATTTCGTTAATCATTTTTTTAAATTTTTCCAGATCAGTTTGAAAAATTATTCTTTTCTTTATTTGCTTGCTATTAATAGCAATGATTTTATTTTTATAAATTTCCCTCATTTCATCTTTATTAAATATATCAAAAGATTTATCAGCTAGCTGAATTGTAAAGTACTCAATAAATTGTTTTGTTGATGCATTTTGTTTTCTAGATTTTTTTCTTAGAGTCATTTCTAATTTATTTTTCCCAAAACCCACAAAAAAACTTTCATTTAGCTCGGGGAGATCTTTTTTTGTGTTTCCCAAAAGATGGTCTTCAATTGATAAAGCATATAAAAAAAGATACGGAAGCATACCAATTTGTTGAGTTACAATATTAATATTTTTATTACCTTTGGTAACAGCATCTAATGCAAGTGTTACTGGTATAGATAAAATTGGGTGTAATTTTTTTAATTTTTTTTGACCCTCGGTCTCATATTCAAATCCTGATTCAGTTATATTTAAAAATCTATTATTGATATTATAAAATAATGACTTTCCTAAGGTTTTATTATTTTTAATAAAAAATTCATTTATTAGCTCAATATCATCATTTAAACCAAAAATACCCATATCGTCAGAAATAGCATCATCTGAAAGAATTATATAATTTAGAATTTTTAAAGCATTTTTTTTTAAAACTTTGTCTTTACTAATTGAAGACTTAACTAAAAAATCAAATTTTTGATCAAGACCAAAAAATTTATTATTTTTTAAAAAAATAAATTCTCTTTTTTTGTTAATTTTTTCATCTATTTCTAAATAAGAATCCTCCTCTAAAGACTCTAGCTTTAGACTTATAAGTTCTTTCTCATCAGCGCTTAGTAGAGGAAAATTTGAGTTTAAAGAAGTTTCACCTCTTAATAGGTTTTTATACCCATGCTGAATTAACCAAGTAAACTCATCAGCAGTCTTATTAAATTTTTTGTTTATTGTTGCTAATGATTTTGGCTGTTCTCTTGGAATTCCGCTTGGATAAACCTCACTTCTTATTATTTCAAGAACAGTAAGGGCATCAAGTGATAATTTTTTATATTTTTTTGATTTATATATATTGTTTATGCGAGCAAACGATCCTAATTTAATTATTTCATCTAGATAAAACTTTTCTATTACTTCCTTATTTATAAGTTCAATTACTGAATTGCTAGTTTGTTTAAACCATGTGGGAAAATGCATGCTCTCATTAGAAGCCTGTATATCACTTAAAGATTCTTTTACTTCATAATAATTATTTCTAAGGTTTTCTTTATTTTCTAAATTAATTCCCATCGCAATATCTTTTTTTTAATTTTTTATTACAATTGTAATTAAAATATTAGTCAATTTTATTTTTTATATATGTAATGCTAAAATGAAGGAAAAGGTTTTTATAAAAAAATAATTTTTAATAAAGTCCTCATAGCTCATGCAAAAAAGAATTGGGATTGATACCAGGGATTAAATAAATGAATAAAGGAATAAAGTATGAAGAAAAAATATTTAAAATTTGTGAAAATAAGAATTTAATTTTTCCAGGGACAGTAATCGCTGGTAGTGGCAATAGTTCAGATATAATTCTTAATTATAATACAAAGAAATTAAGAGTAGAGATAAAAAGTAAAGGAGCTGATTATGGTCAAAAAATAATACACTATAAAAATAAAAAGTGGGTATGGGGAAAACCCGATGAAATTACAAAACTCTATGACTATATGGGCGTATTCAAAGAAATATCACCCTCATTTGTTCCAAGGAATGCAAATCATAAAAACCTGAAAAATTGGTCAGAAATTAAAAAAAAACAAATATCATTTGATGAAAAAAAATTTGACCAGTCTAATTTTGAAAAAAATAATATTCCATGCAATAAACAAATTTTGTTTAACTATTATGCAATTAGAGATTGTTACTATATTCAAATAGATAAATCAGGCTTTTATCATATGAAGAAAGATATTTTCAATCTCGGGACTGATCAATTTGATGGTGAAGTATCATTAAGACTTAGAGCAAAACAAATTCATAACCATGACCCTAAGACTAAAAAACCAACTCCATGGTGGTATAATTTTTTTGCTGTAATGAAATTATCCAAACCACCTAAATTATCAAAATATGACTTAGATACTAGTTCAAATAGAGAGTTTCCAAAAATTTTATAAGTCAAGTGAGATTTGCTTAGGTTGATCAAAAACATCTTTGTCATATTTAAAGGCATAACTTCTAATTGACTCAATATCCCTTTTTGAGTGAGATTTAACCTTCTTTCCTCTTTCTTTATGCATCTCAATTATGGATTTACCAATCGCTTTTGCCATTAATGGAGGAACAGCATTTCCAATTTGTGTCCATTGCTTGGTAACTGAACCACTAAATTTATAGTTAGCAGGAAATGATTGCAATGAAGCGGCTTCTCTAACCGTTAAATATCTACTTTCAGTAGGATGATAATACATTTTTCTATTAGTAACAATTGTAGGAGATGGCAAATTTCTGTCTAACCTTGCATATTTTGCCTCTCTAAAGCGCTTTTCACTTATCTTACTCCAATCATGATCAAACCATAAATCCTTTGGCAAAAACTCTTTTTCATCTCTTTCATATCTTATAAATCGACCCTCAGGTACATGATCTATTCTTGCTTTTTCTATATTTTTTCTAATTTGAGCTGTTTCAATATCATGATTATATTCTTTACCTCTGAACGATAAAAGATTTTCAAATGCCCACCCGACAGTTCTGCATTTTTTTAGTTTTGGATTAATATTATCCTTATTATTATATTTTTTTTTAGGATACTTATTTTCTATTCTTAATTTATTACCTATTATAATAACTCTTCTTCTCGCTTGAGGGACGCCATAGTGATTTGCTGACAGAACTCTTATATCCAAATGATAACCAAGTTCCTCAAAACAACTAAAAATTGACTCTAGAGTGTTTCTATTCTTCTTTGCAAGAAGCCCTGTAACATTCTCAATAATTAAAAAATCAGGTTTGAAATCCTTCACAAACCTAACAAATTCAAGAAAAAGATGATTTCTACTATCATGCGCATCGCCTGGCCCAATAGTAGAAAAACCCTGACAAGGTGGTCCTCCGCAAATTAAGTGAACTTTTTTATTTTTTATAACTTTTTTAATTTCTATAGTTTTAATTTCTCTAAGATCACCGCATATTCCTATACTTGACTTATGATTTTGCCTAAAAGTTTCAATTGCAGGTTCTAAAAAATCTATACCTAACAAACAATTCATTCCTGATTTAATTAAGCCTGAAGATAAGCCGCCGGCACCACAGAATAAATCAATAAAATTTAATTTTGTCATAACTTATTCAATTAACCCGAGATAAAAATTTTTTATTAGAAAATCTATAATTAAATCTTCAATTATTTAACACAAAAAGAATTATTAAATAAAATAGAAAGTTTTAATTCTAAATAAAATTTTATATTTAAGTTATTTTTTTTTCACAAAACCAACAACATATTCATAATGTATAAGATTATATTTTTTTATGATAGCTTTAAAATTCTTATCAATTTTTTTGTAATTTTTCGAGTTAGGCCCTTCATCATTTAGAGCCTCTCTTCGTAAATTCATAAGATGATTTATTTTATCATTAACCTTTTGGGATATTATATTAGCCATTTTTATCACCATTTTTATTCTTTAAAATAAATCGGATAGATGGACCTCTTAAATAAATTGGATGATTCCTAGATACTGGCGTAACACCTGATTCCCTAAAAAGACGTTCATCTATAGTTTCTTGTTTTTTTTCTTTTTTATTACTCATGTTTGTCTCCATTATAAAAGTTAAGTAGAGACATAAAAAAAGCCCCTACGACAAACATCGTAAGAGCCCTTAACCGAATTGTTGTTTTGGTGCCTT
>MDSV01064355.1_pt1 | contig 17139 bp, 13 predicted proteins | sample 810851 | NCBI WGS metagenome assembly MDSV01 (sample SAMN05326640, study PRJNA326480) | marine metagenome | isolation source: seawater | place: Atlantic Ocean: North East | collected 2012 | reverse complement strand
CTAAGCTCGAGTGGTGCCGATGGAAACGGAATCAAATGTTTAACAACATTTGGACCCTTTTGTGGCAAGAAGAAGCCCTGGGATGGCACAATTTTTTTTAAGCTACTGAACATTCCCAGACTGTTCGGCCAGGAGAATTCGAAACCCGAGAAGTTACAAAATGTTGAACTCACAGTGGGTGAAAATAAGTTGTACCTGAGCGTGAAGCAAATCGCCGCTATTGGGCGAAGAAATGGCAAGAACTGGCAGAAACTAAAGGTCAGAACGAGCACTCCGGAGTCCACGACGTCTGATGGAAAAACTCCTGAAGGAATTTCCTCGATATGGTTTTATTGTCAGCTCAAGGACAGCGAAGGGGATATATCTTACGTGTGCATCAAAATGTACGGCTCAGGTACACTCGCTTACACGGGGGCACTCCCATACCTCGACATTGGAGCCATTGATACAATCCAGTTCCATGAACTCGTTTGCCAAACCGTGATCAAAACATATGTTCTGAACCCTGGTGAGCAGACTACGCTTCTCGAGACAGAGATGACATGGGACAACCTGACCTGCCAGATCCACTACAATGGCCATTTCCCTGGTAAATCTGGACTCGAGAACGCGGTCAAACGAGTTACTGAACTCTGCGATCCCTCTCAACTGGACGTATCATACGAGCCAGAGTTCACCCCACCACAGCTTTTGGTCTACAGGGTTGGCACAATCCCAGAGTGTAACCTCAATCCACTTGCAGATGGCCTGCTCAGCCCCAGACCACTCCATGGGACTACGATAAAGGCAAATTTATGTTTCTTTAAGAAGCAAAAGATTTCCGTCGCTGGTGCAAACACCCCCGATGGTCTCAAACAGCTTGAAGAAACAGCCAAGAAGCTTGTCCAGTATTTTGTCGATAATAAAATCGTCAAACGGAACCCACATGGTAAATTCAGCACGAAGAAGTCACTACGGGAGTCGGGACTTGTCAACTTGAATGAGTACAAACAAAAACTCCGCAAAGAGAGAAAAGAAGCTGAAGAAAAGAAGCATGAGAAGAAGATTGAAAAAGCCAAAAGAGGCAGGGTACCAAAACCAATTTCTGTACAGGTTCACGAACCAAGTTCCAAGCGATTATTGTACTCTGAAGACGATGATCTTTATGTGCCCTGGGCCCATATCGAAGAACCCGAGCCCGAGCCCGAGGAACTCAAGGAACCACCCCGAACCCAACAGCCTGAGGAACCGCAGGCGCAGCAGACACCAATTGGAATACCCACCAGTCTCACACCGGTCAACACCCAGCCAACCTTGAGCGACCTCAGTCTGTTTCCTTCCCAAATAATCGGGGATTTGAATTTGAATGATGGGACGGAAGTGCTTCAGTTTCAGTGCAATGAATCCATGTTTTCTGAGCGGATGGACATCCTTCAGATCAACATGATTGATTCTCAGATAAATGGATTCCATATGCTGATAGATGGATGCCAAGTGCAGATAGATGGATGCGAGGCTAGATGCCAAGTGCAGATAGATGGATGCGAGGCTAGATGCCAAGTAGAGATGGATGGACACCAAGCACAGGTGGATGTACACCAAGCACAGATAGACACTCTCCAAGCAAGCAAATATGGATGCCAAGATAGATGCCGAGTGCAGATAGATGGATGCCACGATAGATGCCGAGAAATGATGGATGGACACCAAGCACAGATAGATGGACACCAAGCACAGATGGATGGACACCAAGCACAGATGGATGGACACCAAGCACAGATGGATGGACACCAAGCGCAGATAAACACTCTCCAAGCAAAGAGGGATGGATGCAAGGCTAGATGCCAAGTGAAGATAGATGGATGCGAGGCTAGATGCCGAGAAGAGATGGATGGACACCAAGCACAGGTCGATGTACACCAAGCACAGATAGACACTCTCCAAGCAAGCAAATATGGATGCCAAGATAGATGCCGAGTGCAGATAGAGGGATGCCACGAAAGATGCCGAGTAGAGATGGTTGGACACCAAGCACAGGTGGATGTACACCAAAAACAGATAGACACTCTCCAAGCAAGGAGGGACCAGCTATCCGGAGCCTCTGGAGGGTACCAAACCCCGATGCACAGGCGCCCAGTGGACCCTCGATCTCACAGGGGCACACCAGGAACTACCCCCCGACCCACATCACCCGACCAGGTAACTGAAGACTCGGGTCGCGACTCGAAGCAGCAGCAAGAGCGCAGTCCCAGCCCTCCCATAGGTACGGGTTTAGGTCGATGGGTTAAGACATTTACCCCCCGCGAGGAGTCCGAGGACGAGTCCAGTGAGGACGACGCATCCCCGGACCATGTGTCCGATGAAGATGGTGATGACGACGACGCACCCGCACAGACACCACCACCGAATCAGGATCTTTTGGGGGACCTTTCCGACGGAGATGTGAACGCCGTTGAGATGATGGCCGAGGAGGCTGACGCCGAGGTGCAGGCGGCTCTCAATGAGATCCAACCCGATCCGACTCCCAACGCCGTTGAGACGGTGGCCAAGGAGGCCGAGCTGGAGGCGGCTCTCAATGAGATCCCGATCCCGATCGATGAAAGCCTCATTGGAAACCCCGGATACCCCGAATGGTTTACGAACAAGAAGGAAGCTCAAGCCGGTTTAGGCTTCTACCGCACAAAATGTGGTGTCCCTCGCTGTGGACGATGCGCTAACTGCAACCCTGGGGCGGGGAAGTATTCTTCAACGTGCACGATGGTCGTTATCCCGGGTCGTAAGAGGAAGGCACAGGCGTCACCAAAGGAGAAGCCCCCACCAAAGAAGAAGACTCCACTAAACAAGAAGTCAGGGTTCACTCCGAAGAGGATTCCGAAGAGGACGTACACAGACCTCGATGGTTTCCATCCCTTCTTGAACACTGTGGGAAAGCACCGCAAAATCGATGGTGTGGAATTTTGGTATAAGCAGACACCGAACGGTCGAACATCCAAGCATGACTCGGAGTATATCGTATGGGACCCCAAGAAGAAATCTTCTATCGATTTACGAGACACCGATGATAAAGGGTATGAACTTAAAGGGTCTGATGTCTCCCATCTCAGATCTAAGAATGCAATGATAAGGTACTGGGAAAGACTCCTCGATAAAGTACACCTCACTCAGCAGCTTACCGAGGAGGAGCCCGAGGAGGAGGAGCCCGAGGAGGAGGCCAAGCAGCCCGACGACTCCGACGACTCCCCCGACGACTCCGACGACTCCTCCGACGACTCATCCGACTCCGACTCCGACTCCGACTCCGACTACAACGCGGGGGGAACGGACGACGAAGGTGATCAAACAGATCCCGAGCCCGAGCAGCCCCCCAAGGAACAGGAACCGCCTTCGGCACCGATGCAGATCGATACGGCCCCGAAGAATACTAGTGATTTCAAACCCCCATCCAGGGGGGTTCGACGAAATGGCAAGGCTCCCACCGACAGGGAGAAAGAAAAAATTCGCAAAGCCATGAGAGAATATGCGGGTACTGGATTGCCACGCGAGGCCATCGCCCGCCTCCTCATATCAGACCAAAACAGCTCACTATCCGCAATGCACATAAGCCGTGTGGTTGGTCTGATGAAGGAACTCTCACCACCACCTCCGATATGGGGCGCTTCAGAGGAAAAAGCTTACCAAGCCGCACTACTTTTGAAGCCAAAGGAACTGGCAGCCATCATGGAATACATGAACAGAAGCGACATGTGCACCGTGTGTAGCGATCAGGTGCACGCACGCATGCAACGGGAAAACCCACCGTTAGTCTAATTGGCCCTCACGCTCTTTCATCTTGATCTTATTCAAGATTTGCTTCACATGATTACTCACATACCCTTCTTTTACACTTCGGCACAAAAAGATGCCCAACGCGAAAGCCGCAAAGATGTACATTAGCCGCGCTCGCTTCATTTGTTATATGATTACATTTTTATTTTTGTTGGTAAGAAGAGTAAATACCACGCTTCGACACTTCGTATCCCGCATCGAAAATGCCGTACTCCAAGTTGCTCACGAAGCCGTTCTTGTTTAGGTCCATCACAGGTTTCCAGTTTGTATCTAACCATGAGCTCAAGTATTTCCTCCCCTCGGGTGTACTATGATACTTCGTATCACACGCTTTTGAATCGTTCGCGTGTTTTTCACTACTTATCTCCCCGTCCGCTAACTTCTGATCCAAGTGCCCTTTAATATCCTTGATACCAAAATACGGGCTACAGTCAACCACGGTCTGAATCCATTCCTTCGCGTCGAGGTTTTTGTTCGAGTTCCTGTCGATCGACTGCCAATTATTCACCTTATGATCGAAAAACTCGTTCCTATTGACCAACCCGTCGCCGTTCGTATCGATCAGGTCCATATACTTAGTCATCCCGTGGGTAACTTCCTGCGATCCCACCGCCGTCCTAAACTCTTCACTGCTCAAGAACAAATCATCATCCCCGTCCAATCCCATCCATTGGACAATTCTAGAAGCTCTTTCGAACCCCTTCCTCGCCTTCTCCTTCTCCTCGTCCGAAGCACCCTCCACGATCTTCTGTGATTGTACGGTCAAGATGACCTCGCCCTTGGCGCCGATCATCAACCCCGAATCCTCGAGCGCTCGGTTGTAATCCTCCTTGGGCATTTCTTTTATCGGGGGTCGGTTCTTAAGAATATCCTTGTGTTTCTTTATCGCGTCCGGATGGCACGCGTCCGATTCTTTGACCGCACACCCGTCGACGTAGAAATCACAATCCGTAATCCCACCGACACCGTACGTACCCTGACCCTGCTTACGACCGTAGGCGTCTAAGAACTGCTCGTATTCAGCGTACGTCGTCGTATCGTCGGCGATCATCTTATCGAGTTCGGGTTCGGCGAGGTTTATGTATTCGTTCCGCAAGCCGAGCATGGTCGTGGGCTCCCGCCCGATCTCCTTGCCGCGCACGTCGTACGTTTTCCTTCTCAACCTATCCCCAGGGAGTCGAAGTTTACAGTGGTTCATACTGTCTCGGAGTGCATCCTGCGAAATCTGACGGGTTTTCCCCTCGAGCGCTGCAATCTCGTCATCATTCAAACCCTGTTTCATCTTCTGAAGGTTGGTCTTGAACCCATACTCCTTCTCGTAATATTCGGGATCGTCGGCTTCCTCTATCGTGGTCTGGTCCACCTGACAATTCAACGGGTTATCTATACACTCACCGTGTAAGTCCGCGATCGAACGCTTCGGCGGTAGAACCACCTTTGTCTTTGTCTGCTGCTGCTGCCACCAATACAGGTACGCCAACATCCCGGCGCCCATGATGATGATCAACACGAAGACAGCGGCGATCATCGCTCTATTGATACATTACATTTTTTTTCTGGTAGTACAGTAAGGAAATATGGTAGACAACAGAACTCGACGTAGAGCAGAACGGGACATGACAAGACTTGTTGAGAACTTGGTCAGAACGGAGGAGAACAGAACGGAGGAGAACGGAAGGAATGGATTTTCGAACCGTCAACGGAGGATTATCATGGAACATAGAAGACTGTGGAACACCCTAAGGGCAACCCCAAACTCGAACTCGAACTCGAACTCGAACCGAACCCGTCGAGCGCCGTCCAGGAGCCCGTCGAGGTCACGGTCGAGCCCTAGCTCCAGCTCTAGGTCCAGCTCTAGGGGGTCGAACTCGAACTCGAACTCGAACTCGAACTCGAACTCGAACTACTCCATATCTACTCCCTATCATGATCAATGGAAAGTGGTCAAACTTAACAACCCCCCAAAGGAGGATATTGCCCTTAACAACTTTAATAACAAAGACGCGAGACGCGGTATGAACTTCGCGAAAGCCGTCAAAGTTTCGTGGACGCTAAAGGGCAAAAAGAAAAAGTTCAGTGATTACTACACACCGAGAACCGTAACTGGACTGATGTACACATTTGAGGGTAGGCGGGGAAAAATAACAAATCGGAAAATCCAGAGCGCGATGCAACGGTTAAAAAGTAGTAGTACCGACCCGAATAAAGTCGTGTTCGAGCACCCCGGGACGCGCGCGAATGTGAGGAAGAAGAATCTGGAATTTGTGAGGCTCGAAAAGCGTACAAATAAAAACAAGGCCGCCACGAAAATTCAAGCTACGTTTAGGGGTGGACGCGAACGTCAGAAAACTCTCAACAAGGCGAAGCGAACGGCCGCATTGATCACCAAGAAGCGTAGGAGGAATTAAATCTCAACGTACAGTAAAACGATGATGAGATCTACATCGACGGTCCTAGTAGAAGCCCTGGTCATAGGTATCATGAACGCGGTACTGATATACGCAATCTCTAAACTTAACATTACACTAGATACGCCCGTGCTACACCTCCTCGCGGGCGCGCTTATTCACATCATCTTCGAGTACACCGGTGGTAATAGGTGGTGGTGCACGCAGACCTACCGTGGTATGGCGTGATTGAGCGTCATCGTCAATAGGGCCATTCGCCGCTCGACGCGTTTAATCTCACACTCCAGGTTAATCTTAAGCGCCCGAGCCTCCCGCGTCGCACGTTCCACCTTTTCGTTAAACCGGCGCTTGTAATCCTGGTAGATTTGCCGCTCGTTCAAGCCGCTCACGAAATTGTTGTGCTCGGTCTCGGTCTCAAACCAAAACATGGACTCGTAGTGCTGCGTGAGGTTCTGCCACGTCCACGGCCCGCGCCCGACACCGCGCTCATCACCCTTGCAAAAGTCCCTGATCGCGTCTTCCTTAATTCTCTGGGTGATTCGCACGATCGGCTTCAGATTTTTGAGCGATCGTTCCGCCACGCCGAGATCGGCGCGAAGTGCCCCCAAAGCTTCCGAATTTTCAACCCACTCCTCGTTCACGCGCACGAACGTCTCGGGGTCCAGGGGTAAACCGACCCTGGCTTGGAAGGGGACGTTCACCCTATTCTTCTCCGCTTGCCACAAATCGTAGAGTTTCGTGTTGGACTCGACCAGGGCGGTGATCTCGTCGAACAGCGATTTGTGATGGCCGCACACCTCGAGGTACGTACCCTCCTTCATGTGATCGACATGCTCGTCGGCGATCCGCTGAAGGTTCTTGAGGTCATCGAACCCACGCGCTTCACGAAATTCAGGAAGTGCCATGGTCGCTTGATTTTCCCAGACCATCGCCCTCTTAGGCTTCTAAATTGTGGCTAAATCGTCCTCGGCTACCGTCAGCCATCGGATACGCTGCTCGATTCCGTCTCTATATTTGGCACGAAAACTGTTCTCCAAATACAGAAACGTACGACAGGTCGTCTTAAAATCCTTGTGTTTCATCACTTCATCACTCAATTCGGATCGATCGATACCGCGCATCTTACAGTAATGAAATTTCACCTGTTCCTTAATCCTCGGCGATACCCGTTTCAGCGGTTGATTCGACTCGAGTTCTCGGTCCAAATATGCGATTTGCTCATAAACGAAATCCATGTCGAGTTGGACTCCACGATCGTAATACGTTGAGTAAAAATACTGCAAGGTCCTAGCGTCGGGGCCGACGGGCGGGATGGCGAAGTTTTCGTAATCGAACATGTACACGGGGTCGGACCGTTTGTTATACGCGTCTCGGAGTTTATTACACAATTCGAGGTAATCACCCTCGGAAATAGATTCCGTGTAGCGATCGATTATCGACATGATACTTCGGAGGTCTTCCATTCTTCTTACAAGGGTATGGATCGTATTGTCTAAGTACCTTTACATCTTCTCCTCTTCTTCAATCTCAAGTTTACGCTTTTTAGCCCCGAGGGATTTGAAGTTCGAACGCATCTTATCGAGTTCACCCTGTCGTTTGATGATCTCAGCCCTGAGCGCGTCGTACTCCTTGACCACGGACTCGGACTCGATGGGCGGTGATAGTCCCTTCTTCTTCCAGTAATATCTCCTCGAAGATTCGCGCTCGCGTTCGGAGTTCTTCTTGTACTCTTCCCGCCTGCGCGCCTGCCTCTTTTCTCTTTCGAAAATATCCTCGGGTGATTTCGCAGTAGGCGGATCAGGCGCCTGGAGAAGACACTTGGCCTTTTCGATTGCGTTGATGGCTCCTTCTTTGGTCGCGTAACTTCCAATATGTTTTCCACTTAGAGTCGCTTTCCAGGTTTTATTAGAGAATTGCAAACCCCCAGTACCACGCGCACGCGGCCGGCGCGTGACGGTAGGCGACGCCTCGCGCGTGGGACTGTTTTCGATTTCCTCGTAAATACCCTCGAGTGATCTCGTCCCTTTCGGCCCAATCAAGTCGACACCGAGTTGGGGTTCCTCGGTGAGAAGACACTTGGACTCGATGACCAGTTTGTCGAGACACTTTTTGAGCATCTCGGGGTCAGGGAATTCGATCTCTTCAATGAAAATATCAACCCAGTCAAAAATGTCAACCCCTGGGACAGACTCGACAGACTCGATTATTTTCGTGACCGTCTCCATGTCTTTGGGTGTGGGATAACCTTCCTTCTCACAGTACTCGGTAAATTTTGCGAAAAATGTCTTGGAGGCCATTTTCCTCGGGAGCATTTTGGTCTGAATCAGGTGATCGAAGAAGAAAAACACGGGATCAAGCATCGTGGCGTGCGCGGGTGAAAATGATTTTGAGAATCTGATTCTCATTTCGAAGAATACTTTTTAAAGAAATTTTAAAGTTATTGTTGAAAAGTCATGAGTTGATTTAGAAATTGTTTTCTCGGTGAAAATTCTAAGAACTATCTTTCAGTTGAAAAATTAGTTTTCAATTACGGTTAACAATTTACAAACAAATCCAATTTTCAGCTCAAAAGTCATGTCTCGGTGAAAATTAAAAATCAATCCTCTTTCACTGACCACTGACCACTGATTAACGCGTTTCGACATTCCCACTCCGTGGCCGTAACACTCATCTGTGGTGGTAAAATAAGTGTACCCTCGTTGATGACACGGCAGTCATAATTCCCCGTGACACAAACGTGATCAATTTCAAAGGGAGATGCGAACTGGACATACGGTGTCAAACTCATTTCAGCTTCAAGAAGTACCTTGTACCGAAACGCGTCTTCAAAGTTAGTGAACGCCATGATACATTCAAGGGGTAAGCCATCCTGGTCCCACGTGCGAATAGCGTAGATACCATCATTTTCCATGTTGGGTTGATGGAAGGATAGCACGTGTAACAGGTCGTCGCTGGGAACCTGTTGGATTGATCGGCTATTCGTGTCATCGATCGGTGTGTAACTCTTACATACTTTCGAAATCTTCTTTCTTCGGTATACACGAGGGGTGACGACAGGTACACAGGGTCTGAGAGCGAGCATGGTTGATGAAATTTTTACCACACCAAACCTGTCTTAGGCTTCCGATTTCAAAAATAATTTTTCACCGAGTTGACCCGAGATTTTATATTTTTTCACCAAGACTTACCAACCGAATTGACAAAAACTTTTCCAACCAAATTTGAAAATTCTTCTGAAAAGTATTTCCCGAATTGAAAAGTAATTTTTCACTCGGATACCCGAGATAACCGAGATATTTTTCACCCGAGACTTTTTCAGGGATATTTACAATTTAAGTTCAAAAGTCAAATGAATTTTTTTCTTCAGTTACAATCAAGAATGTACAAAACCCGGTATGACAAGAACCAGTGTCAGACTGGAGTGATACACATAGGGTACGGTGCCTTCCACAGGGCACACCAAGCCGTGTACATCGATGACTACATGCACAACACCGGTGACCTCCGGTGGGGTATAGTCGCCGTGAACCTGAGGAGCGAGGGGTTCAGGGAGATAGACGACTACGTGGTCAAGACCCCGTCGTCGTGTCGCCTCGTCAGGTCCCACCTCGATTTCATAGACTGGACCAAGAACCGAACCGTGGCGAAACACATGTTGGCCATGTCGAGCGTCCACCTCGTGACGATAACCGTGACCGAAAGTGGGTACGCCCCGGGGTCGCCGCTTTTCGAGTACCTGGCGTGTGGCTTGAGGAATAGGAAGACGCCGATCACGGTCATGTCCTGCGATAACATGCGTCAGAACGGTGTCGTCTTGGAGACGAGTTTTCTGGCTTACCTATACCAGACCAACCAATACGAGCTCGCGGATTGGGTCCGAGAGAACGTCAAATTCCCGTCGTGCATGGTGGACCGAATAACACCTCGCGCCACTGACGCACTCCGATGGGAGGTGGAGGAATCCTGCCCCGGGTTCGGGTACACCGCGGTCCAGACGGAGGAGTACACACAGTGGGTCATAGAAGACAAGTTCGCATCCGATTTCCCCGACCTCGCGCGGGTCGGTGTCACGGTCACCGAGAACATAGATCCGTACGAAGAGACCAAGATTCGGATACTCAACGGCGGTCACACATCGCTCGCCTACCTCGGTGTCCTGTCCGGCTACAGGACCTTCGACGAGGTCATGGGCGATGAGGCCCACCGTAAGCATTTCAAGAACCTACAAAAGGAGGAGATCGTACCGTCCATCGGGATCGATCTTCCCTTCGACGTAGACGAGTACGTGGACCAGATCGAGGAGCGACTCTCGTCGGCGTCCAATCACGACGAGCTGGAGCGAATATGTATGGACGGCTTCACCAAATTTCATACATTCGTCGTGCCTTCCATGAGAGCATGTCTGGAGCAGGGTCGGAAACCGATCCACACATACAGGTCCATAGCGGCGTGGTACATCTACGCGAAAAAGTTCGCTCGGGGGTGTACCAAGATCCGGTACAACGAACCGAACTGGTTACTCTTAGAGCCCCTACTCGGGGAGGGCCACGTAGACCTCTTCGTGACGAACGAGCGACTTTGGGGTGATATTCCGAAGACCTACATTACATTCTCTAGGGACCTTAAGAAGATACTACTCTCTCACACGTACGAAAAGGAGATCGACCTACTCGTCGACGGATGAAACCCTCTAGTCGTCGCCGACCATGAGAGACCACTGCCCGTCCGTCGTGGGCAGGGTCATGGGCTCGTTCTGGTCGACCAGGAACCACGGCGGTCTGACCCGCTCGCGTATCTCCATGACCGTGTTACATATCTCGACGTAGTCCCCCTCGGGGATCAACTCCGCCACCTTGTCGATGAGACCCTGCAACTTGTGGAAGATGTCCATCTCTCCTCCTACCCATGCCGGACATCCAAGTCACTTAGGCTTCTTTCTGAGCGCCCGATGATCTGCCTTTTGATCGCCTCGAACGTTTCGAAAAGGTGCTCGGGGTCTCTACCCGTCTCGGCGCACCGCCTTATCTCATCCCCGAACGCCGTGAGCATCGGCGCATATCTGCTCTCTAGACCGTGACTTTCTACGAAGGATAAGAGTCGTTTACACTTCGTAATAAGTATGTCGAGATGATCAGAGGATTCGTTTTCTACGGCGATGTACCTGTCCTCGCCGCACTCGTTTTTTGTTTTTATGATATCGTATTTCGCCAGGTGCTCCACGAGGGTCAAGGTAGTCTGCGGGGGATCAAACCCGAAGATGGCCCGTACGAAGCTGTGGAACATTTTTTTGGCGCCGGCGGGCATATCGGTTCGGTGCAATACAGAACCTCCTGCCAAATTTTACGTTGGATGTCCGGGCATAGTGGCTCGGTGGCCTCGAGAAACGCGAAACGCAACTGGTCAGTGGCGAGACCGGAAATACCGAGGTACTTACGCGACTGTAAAAATAGATTTCTGATGGGTATGACGTGTTCTCTTAGGCTTCCTTCTCCTCCGAACGTTGAATCGACTGTAATTCCAGTTCTATGTCGAGGAAGAGTCGAAACGGTGCGTCCCATATCGCCATCTTGATCCATTTGCACGTGTTCCTTAGATATTGCGGTCCCATCGATGTCAGAGTTTGGCATATCGCCTGAACATACATTCTGACTCACTTACCCCTGTTCTTTTTATGTTCCTTTAAATTGTCGATTCCCACGATCAAAGCTAACACAGAATGGAGACCGATTGAAAATTTGGCAATCGGTGGAATCATTACTTTCAGTGAAGAAAAGATTTCCGCCTCGGGTCATACGAATTCGGTTTGGATCATTGTAAAAAAAGAAAAAATATTCCTGTTGGAATCATTTCCACCCGCGCACACGCGCATGTTCGAGTCAACACGTTTCCTGAAATACGCGAGAGGGCGGCTGAAGCTCTGGACGGACCTTCACAAGGATTATGTCAGTTTCGTCGCGGCATTTCAGGAGCTTTCGGAAACCGAGCTCGCCGAATACATTTCGCACCTTCGCAAAACGTTCACCCAACACAAGTTCATCTCCTCGGAAATTGCCTTTGTAAGATCGGCACCGGTGGAATACCTCGATTTGGTGAAGAAGGTAAAATTATGCAACGAAACCGAGATAAACGAAATAATCGATTTTTATGACGTTGCTTTAGCGTTGACTGAGATGTCTAATAAAAAGAGAAAGAGATTTTAATCTATTTCAGCTCATCGAGGCGCTTAATTTTGCCGGTCGCCGTGAACTCGTCTATCTTAGCACAGATAGATTTGCCGAAGCCGTGCATGTTCTCGACCTGCCAGCCGTGTATGATCTTGTCGGGGAGGCTCTTCAGAATTTCAGCCGCGTTCCAGTACGCTTCGGACTTGAACTGCGATTCCTCGAGGTTTCCTATCTTGAGGAAAAGGTCCGCGAGTTTCTTGTTAGGGCTTTTGCCTTTCGCGAGAAAATTGTCGATCTTCTGTGCGATCCTGGGGCCGATACCGGCGACCTTGTTAGGACCCCGAGTCTCGGCGAGTTCGCGCGCGCTGGCGATGCGGTACGGCAGGTAGAAAACTGCATCGGCGGCGCGGTGGTAGGCCATGCGCTTGATGTTCGACTTCTCGTCCGCGGCGAGGTCGATGAGCATGTCGTAGATGTCGTTGTTGTAGGAGGTGAAGAACTCGTCCTCGTCGTCGTCGGTTTCCTCGATGCTTTCCTCGGTTGTGGTATCCGACTGGACGTAATCCGAATCTTCGGCGGAATCGTAATCGTCCTCGCCAAGAAGAGAGCCGATCAGGGGCTTGGTGGTCGTGTCGTAAAGAGATTTGTATCGCTTCTTGTCACGGAAACTGTCGAGCTCCTCGAGTGCGGCGACGCGTTCGTCGTTCGCCTGCGTGAGGAGCTTCTTGAGCTGCTCGATTTTTTCGCGAGACTCTTCATGCAAAGTCTCGAGCTTGGTGACGTAATCGGCGATGGATTCGGCGTTCATGGTTGGATGTACAACTGCCCGGACCACGGCCTCTTAGGCTTCCGAAATAATCACGACCCTCGTCCTGAATCCCGACCGAGCGGTGTTCGAGTCGGTCACCGAGTACGTGACCCTATACGTACCCGCCGCGGCCGCGACCGTATCTCCCCCGACAGTCACCGAGGATCCGTCCGTCACGTTCGAGGTCGCACCCTGTTCCGTGTATGTGCCGACGACAGTCAGGGTATCGAGTTCGTCACTCTGATTTAGCGTGATGATCGGGTCGAAAACCGTCTCGGTCACGTCGAAGACGGACGTGTCGGTACCGCACTGCACCAAAACCTTAGATTTGTCACCCGCGAGGAAGACCTGTTTGGTGGACGCTGTGGGTATGTTCGGTATGACCAGCGCGTGTTTATACACACCGCCGTCCAATTTGAATCCGTCGAGAATTTTTGACGCTAAACCGTTGGGGTGCGTCACGTACGTCTCGGTCCCGGTCCCCTTTGTATAAACTACCATCGACCCATCGTCGCTGAGATCCACGAGATCGTCAGTATCATCAGCACCGAAGGTTCGTGTCACGACACTGTCCAGAAGCGTATTGTTCTTGGTCCACGTTCCGGAATTTAATGAGTAAACCGACACCTTCTGCTGGTTACCGTCTCTCCCCTTGTTCACGTTTAGAAGAGTAGAACCGTCTCCGGATATCTTCACGACTGTGCCGAGTTTTTGGTCCTGCAGACCACCCCTTATGTCACCCCCGACCTGTGACCAATTAGACGGACCCGATCGATCAAAAACTTCAATCTCGCCTATGTCTAGAACATTCGTGCTCAGGTTGATGTTCCTAATATACTGCGAAGATGAGACTCCACCCGTTCGTCCGCTGAAACCGAAGTACAATGATTGTCCGTAGAGACTTTCGTGTGCGTTGCCGAAGTCGTGAGACAAACTGGAAACCAGCCTCTGACTTCCGTACAACTCACGAACCGTGGATGTCATGACGCCATTGTCGTACGACACGTCGACCTTCAGCCACCTCCTGGTTCCGTAGTAGACGTTCTCGGTCTTTTTATAAACGTCCTTATTGTCCCGGATCTGGTGTGTGTCACCCTGCCAAAATTCATAGAAGTTGTTGTACCCTCCGTGCGTCGACGCTTGGTACGCGGTGATTTGGTTCGGAGCGAAGTAAATCAGTCGCATGTCGTCGGCGCCGCCCCACCGGGGGCCGTAAATGTACCACTCCCAGCTTACCGTCCACGAAGATCCGAGGTTAAGCTGCCAGTACATCGTGTTATTGCTTCCGTATTGACCGAAGCTCGTGAGTTTGTAATATCCACCCGACAGCTGAGACACTCCGTTGCGTGTGGGGTATGGGCTGGCGAAAGTGCTTCTGGTACTCGTGATGGACGAGCCACCTGAAAAGTCCTTGTTCGGATAGCCCAGTGCGAGGCGGGTTCCGTCTGATTTCAGTGACATGGAGTCTCCCAGGCCAATACTCTCCGATGAACCCTGGTTATAGTCCAATGTATACGCTGAACCGTTCCACCTGAAGACGGCAACTTCTTCCAGGAACGCCGCGGTTCCTCCCGGGTAGGATACCGCGAGGGTAGACGCATCATCGGATAGTTCAATCCTAAACGCCGTAGAACCCGAGACTTTAAACCTCGGGTACGAACTATGAGGAGATCTTTCGACCCACGACGTCGTGTACTCGTAGACATAGACACCGGTGACCGTGGTGAAGGCTACGATGGTGCCGTTGGAGTTGAGCCGGACCATCTGACCCACCAGTGACCCCAGACCCGTCCACGTGTTGACCAACGCGCCACCTGTTTCGTTCAGGGATACGTCCTGACCGACCATCGAAGCGATCCTGTTACCGGTGCTCGACAACGCTGATGAGTGACTGTCACTGATCGTGTGCGCCGACGCTGCTTCGAAGTCGTCCTTGACGGTCACAGATCGAACGGATGTCCCTATGTTCCCAGCTTGGTCGGTCGCACTGTACGTCACCGAGGTGACACCGCGGAACTTCCCCAAGGTTTCGATTCCGAGTATATACGAGGGTGTGATTGTGAAAATCTCCTCATTTCCATCTGATCCCACGTACGAGGGATCTCTGTAGTTCGTGTTGACTTTGTGGACGACGTTTCCGCCGAAGATGGTGAGCGCGGGTGGAGTCGTGTCCGGTTCCACGGTGATCACTCGCTCTACCGACCTGACCCCGAGAGTGTTTCGTACCACGTATCTTACCCTGAACGTACCCGGAACACTGCCGTCGGGGGGTACCCCGTACGTCTCCAACGCACCGCCGGTGAACGTCACCGCCGGATCCGGTTCCGTGTAAGAATTGCCGATGAGCAGGGAAACACTCGCGTTCCCTATGAGAGCTAGAGTCGGTGGGTCGTTGGGCACGAAGACGTTGAACGTCCTCTCAACAAAGTTTACTATACCGAACCTCGTCACGGTGTACCTAACCACATACGTTCCAATCGTGTCGACATCTAACTGGTCTCCACTGATAACTACCGTATCGGAAGGATCGTCGGTGGTCACCCCTGGGTCGGTGTACGATGACACGTTCACGGCGACGTTTATCAAATCTCCCCCTACGAGATCTATGACCGGAGTTGTATCATGAAGATTTTTAAGGATTTCCAGTTCGTTCGTCACTCGCTCTATCTGTCCACTGCTGGCGACCAGTTTTGGAACAGCGGCCACACCGTATAACGAGTATCTACCTCCGTCGGAAATTTTGACGGTGGGTTGAATGTTCTCATTGTCAGCGAGATATTGTAGATGAGAATGGGGTCCGAGGGGGTCGAGATCGTAGACTTTTACGATGCCGTTCACACCACGGCCCCCGCACACGAGCTTCTTACCGTCGGATGTGAGAGAGACGGAACTTCCCATCATCTCCCCCAGACCGCCGATTATTGTATCTCCGAACTGATTCCAGTTCGCTCCATCCCAATCGTATATCTTGACCAACCCGCTAACATACTGAAGTCCGTTATAGGTCACCTCGTGTCTCAGTGCACCGATCGCTATGCGGCTACCGTCTCCGCTCAAAGATATAGAATTACGTCCGTCGTAATGTTGTGTGGTCGTGGCAAAACCGGTAATATTCGAACCCATAAGCAAGTAATCGGTCCCGTCCCATTCATAGACACTGACGTAACCCGCAAAAAGTGCCTGCGCGGCGAATCTACTACCGTCATCGTTTATCGTGACAGAGCTACCGAAATTATCATTTGAACTGGAACCGTATTTAATACTCCCGCCGGTGACAGAAACAGACGTCGCCGTTCCGCGAAATACACCTACAGCTCCCTGATAATTATTAGCGTAAACAGATGCTAAAACCCTATGTTGCCCATTCGCGGATATCGCACACCTTTCCGAATACCAATGATTACCCACACCGGTATTACCAAAAAATTGATTTTTATTGGCGAGGCTCCAGGACGTGCCGTTGTATGTATATTGATAGACAGCACCCTTGTTGTATCTATAACCACCGAAAACAGGGTGATCATGTCCCTGTGCCCCCGTAATTACTATGCTTCCGTCTCCCGATATATCCACAAAGCGCCCTATATTATCATTGCTTCTATTATTCGTCGTTTGTGTGATCCTGTTGCCGACCAACTGCCAGGAGGTGGTGGCGATGTCATAATCCCACACTTCCACAAATCCACCGGGAGGATTAGACCCTTTAAACTCTCCGATGACTATGCGGGTCCCGGTGTACTGTGCTATCGCCACACAAATCCCAAAATACCCAGCAGCTTGATATCCATTAATTGTCTGTCCAACCTGAGTCCACGTGTTGTTCGCCGCGTCATAGTCAAACACCATAACCGCACCAGCGTTCGTCCACGCACCAACCGTTGCAGTTGGAGCAGAAGCCACGAATCGAAGGGTTCCATCACCTAAAGTCATACAATCCACGGACATCCCGAACTCT
>MDSV01019785.1_pt1 | contig 17139 bp, 12 predicted proteins | sample 810851 | NCBI WGS metagenome assembly MDSV01 (sample SAMN05326640, study PRJNA326480) | marine metagenome | isolation source: seawater | place: Atlantic Ocean: North East | collected 2012 | reverse complement strand
ATGATAAATATTGGGGTGCTTCTACTCAAAGATCAAAAAAATATTTTGATATTGGTGAATTTTTAGTTAGGCCAGTTTTAATCAAATCTATTGCTATAATTAAGAGAGCCGCAGCAATAGTTCATAGTAAAGAAAAACAAATTTTACCTCATATTTCTAAAGCTATTATTAAAGCTTCTAACGAGGTTATATCTGGTAAATTAGATGATCACTTTCCTTTAAAAGTCTGGCAAACAGGATCTGGTACTCAAACCAATATGAATGTTAATGAAGTTATTGCAAATAGAGCTATAGAAATTTTAGGTGGAAAAAAAGGAACAAAAAAACCAGTTCATCCTAACGACCATGTAAACAAGTCTCAATCTACGAATGATGTATTTCCTACTGCGATGCATATAGCAATAGCCTCAGAAACAAAAAATAAATTGATACCCTCATTGGAATTATTAAATAAAGAATTAAAAAAAAAGGTTTCTCAATTTAAAAATATAGTAAAAGTAGGTAGGACTCATCTTCAGGATGCTACTCCATTATCTTTGGGTCAAGAATTTTCAGGTTATCAATCCCAATTAGAGGATTGTATCTTTAGAATTAAAAATGCTTTAAATGAAATATATTCATTGGCTCAAGGTGGGACTGCTGTTGGAACTGGAATAAATAGTAAAAAGGGTTTTGATAAAAAGATAATTAATGAAATAAAAAAAATCACTAAATTACCATTTAAACCAACAAAAAATAAATTTGCTGCTTTAGCGGCTCATGACGAAATAGTTAATTTCTCAGGTACATTAAATACCACCGCAGTAAGCTTAATGAAAATTGCTAATGATATTAGATTTTTAGGATCTGGACCAAGAGCAGGATATGGAGAAATAATTCTACCTGCGAATGAACCTGGTTCATCAATAATGCCTGGTAAGGTTAATCCTACTCAATCTGAGGCAGTAACAATGGTATGTGTAAAAGTTATTGGAAATCACAATGGTATTACAATGGCAGGCTCACACGGACATTTTGAGCTGAATGTTTTTAAACCCCTAATTGCACATAATATCTTACAATCTATAGATTTATTAGCTGACAGTACAAAGAATTTTGCATTGTATTGCGTAAAAGGAATTAAAGCAGATAAAACTAAAATTAAAAAATTTTTAGACAATTCTTTGATGCTTGTGACGGCCTTAGCACCTCATATAGGTTATGACAATGCTGCAAAAATAGCAAAAACTGCTTTAAAGAATGGAACAACTTTGAAAGAAGAAGCTTTAAAATCAGGATTAATAAATGAAAAAGATTATAACAAAATTGTTGATCCAAAAAAAATGATTTATCCTTTATAGGCATTAAAGAAATTATTTATAAAATTTTTGAAAGTAATTTTATTGAAAATTTTATCCTTATTATTATTATATTCGTTTATATAATCATCAATATTATTATCAGACTTATTATCAATTTTAACATTATCAAAACTAATTTTTTTCTGATTAAGAATATAAACAAAATCAAGTTCAATTTTATTTATTTTTTTTCTATTTTTCTTTTTAATTTGAAAATATCTATAAAAGTTATTTAAATCTTTAAAATCTAAAATGAGTTTTCCAATTAAAGTTATTTCACCATTATCATGGTTTAATATACTTTCATTTAAATCTATTCTTAAATCATCTTTCCACATAATATTTGACTTTGACAGGTTGATGTTACCTTCTTCAAGTTCAATATTAAGGGATAGATCTTTAAGTTCATCAATATTTGTAATATCTTTTATATTTAAATTAATATTAGCATTTAAATTTTTATTATTTAAATACTCAGATTTTATCAAATCAATAATTAAAGAATTTTCATTAAATAAATTTCTTGTACTTAAACCGTCATAATTTAAATCAGCTGAAAAATAAAAGGGTTTGAAGTCTAAAAATCCTTTTAAAAATTTTTTTTGGTTCGACGTGAATTCTAATGTATCTTTTTTTATCTTATATTTTAATGAAGTGCCTTTATTTATAAAAAAAATATCTAATAATCCCCTCTGTTCTAATTCATTATAATCAATTTCATTATCAACTGATAATCTTATTTTTTTTGAATTAAATTTACTCAGTATTTTTTTGTTAAATTTGTCATTTTTAATATCTAATTTAAAAGGTACATTAAAAATTTCATTCTTAGATATTAAAATATTCTGTAATTTTTTTGAATCATAAAAAAATTTACTATCAAAAATTTTGTTTATAAAAAGAATTTCCTTATTTTCATTTTTAAAAAAAATATTACTATCTTTTATAATAATCTTATTTTCATTTGGTGGTGTTTTAAGAAGTCTAAAAAAAAAATCTATATCTTTTTTTGAAATTTCAAAATCTGTTTTTTTAAAAACCAAATCCTTTATTTCTATCTTATCAATGAATAAAAATTTATTTATAGCAATGTATGCTTTAAAATTTTTTGCTAATCCTATCTCTCCATCTTTACTTAAAATTGTAAGATTTTTTGCTACATAGTGAGGCTTTGGTAAAAGACCATATCGTATTTTTTCATTAAATTTTAGATCAATATTATATTTTTTCGAGACATGATTCTTAATTTTTAATTGAATTACATTTTTATTATAAAAAGTAGGCAATAAAAAATAGCTCAATGTCAAAATTACAATTGCACATAAGCTAATAAAAACTCTATTATTGCCATCAAAATTAAGTTTTTTTATATTTTTGATGTTAATTTTTAAACTATTAAAATAACTTTCTATTGAGTTGTTTATTGATAAATATTGTTTTTTAAACTTTTTAGATAATGAATTATGTTTACTCATATTAGAATCAGACAACTTATAATAAAAAATTAAAAAAATGATAGACTCTGAATATTTAAAAAACCTGAATAAGGCTCAAAAAGAAGCAGTAATGCATCTTGATGGTCCATTATTGATTGTTGCTGGTGCGGGTTCAGGCAAAACTAAGGTTTTAACCTCTCGGATTGCAAATATCATAGACAAGAAAAAAGCTTTTCCAAATCAAATACTTGCTGTGACATTTACAAATAAAGCAGCGAGTGAAATGCAAAATAGAGTAAGTAAAATACTTGGGTCTACCGCAATAGGACTTTCTTGGTTAGGAACATTTCATTCAATTTGTGCTAAACTTCTCAGAAAACACGCATCGGCAGCAAATCTCAATTCAAATTTTACAATAATAGATACTGATGATCAAATAAGGCTTATTAAAAATATTTGTAAAGCTGAAAATATAGATGTCAAACAACTAGCCCCAAGATATATCCTTGCAATAATTGATAGATGGAAAAATAAAGGATATTACCCACAAGATGTGATTATCAATCAAAAAGACATTTATGAAAAAACTATAGTTCCAATTTATAAAATTTATCAACAAAAATTAACTGACTTAAACTCATGTGATTTTGGTGACTTAATTTTACATGCCGTAAAAATTTTAGAAAAAAATTCTGATATTAGAAATATTTATTCAAAAAACTTTAAATATATCCTCGTAGACGAATATCAAGATACAAATTTTATTCAAAGCAAATGGTTAAATTTGCTTACTAATAATGAAAGAAATATATGTTGTGTTGGAGATGATGATCAGTCAATCTATAGTTGGCGTGGTGCAGAAATAAAAAATTTTCTAGAATTTGATAAAGTTTATAGTAATACAAAAGTTATTCGACTAGAGGAAAATTATAGATCTACTCAAAACATATTATCAATTGCCTCAGAACTTATTTCAAATAATCAAAACAGAGTTGGTAAAAACTTAAAGACAACAAAAGAAGAAGGGGATTTAACAAAGTTAAGTTGTTTTAAAAATGGAAAAGATGAAGCAATAGGAATTTCCGATGAAATAGAAAAGATTAAAAAAAAATATTCATTAAACAATATTGCTATTCTTGTTAGAGCAATATTCCAAACAAGAGAGTTCGAAGAAAGATTTTTAAAAATAGGTATGCCTTATAGAATTCTTGGAGGAACAAAATTTTATGATAGAGCAGAAATTAAGGATTGTGTAGCTTATTTGAGATTAATACATCAAGAAAAAGATGATTTGGCTTTTGAAAGAATAGTAAACAACCCTAAACGTTCAATAGGAGATAGTACGATAAAAACTATACACCAATATTCAAAAAAAAATTCTTATTGTTTAGAAACTTCATCAAGAAATATGATTAATGAAAATCTCATTAAACCAAAAGCAAAAATTGGCTTAAATTCATTTTTAGAACTTCTCAATAAATGGAGAAATGATTTTCATAATAAAAAAATGAATCATGTTAAATTATTGCAAATTGTTCTTGATGAGTCTGGTTACTCTGCAATGCTTAAAAATAAAAAGGATTTGGAAAACGAAAATAGATTAGAAAATATTAAAGAATTATTAAGTGCAATGAAAGAATTTGATAATTTAGAAAGTTTTTTAGAGCACGTGTCATTAGCTACATCAATAGATCAAAAATGGGATGGAGAAAAGGTTAATATGATGACAATGCACGCATCTAAAGGATTAGAATTTGATGTAGTTTTCTTGCCTGGATGGGAAGAAGGATTATTCCCGCATCAAAAATCAATTGAAGAAAAAGGACAAAATGGTTTGGAAGAAGAAAGACGATTAGCATATGTAGGTATTACGAGAGCAAAAAAAAATGCAATTATCTCTTTTTCAATGAACAGATTTTATCAAGGTGATTGGATTGATAGTATGGCTTCTCGCTTTATTGATGAATTGCCAGACAAATATTTGGAAAAAAATTCTTTTTTTGATGAAGGTGGAGATAAAACAGAAGATTTTGAATTTAATCAAGATTTTGAAATTGATGATAAAATAAAAAGCCCAGGATGGATTAGATATCAGAAAAGATTAAAATGATAGAAAAGACAATAATTAAATTAAAAAAACTTATAAAAAAAAATAATTTAGATGGTTATATAGTTCCTAAAAATGATGCATATTTCTCAGAATTTGCAAAACCTGACAGACTTAAAAGTATTTCAAATTTTAGTGGCTCTGCTGGCTATGCAATTATTTTTAAAAAAAAAAATTATTTATTTGTAGACCCAAGGTATACTTTACAAGCAAATATTGAGTCAGGTAAAATATTTAATATTGTTGAGATTCCAAAATTCTCACCAAAAGATATATTTGCTATCTCAAAAAGAAAACTAGTTTTAGGTTTCGATCCACAGCTGTTTACTAGTTTTAGTATTAATAGAAATTTTGGAAAAAAATTTAATCTTGTACCAATCAAACAAAATTTAATTGATAAGGTAATTAGCTCAAAAAATGTGGAAATTATAAATTCTTTCTATCAGTTAAATAAATTAATTACTGGTGAAAGTTCTAAATCAAAAATAGAAAGATTGTTTAAGATTTTAAAAAAGGAAAAGATTGATAATATTTTTATAAGTGCACCTGAAAATGTTGCCTGGTTATTAAATTTAAGAGGTAGAGATAATCCAAATAGTCCTGTTCCAAATTGTAAATTGATTTTATCTAACAATGGAAAAGCTTATTTTTTTTCATGTCCCAAAAAAATATCAAAAATTAGAAAGATTAGAGAATTTAAAAAATTAAAATTTTCAAAATACGCTGATTTTGAAAATATAATAAAAAAACTTGAAGGTAAAAATTTTTGTATTGATAAAACATCGTGCTCAGTAGCAAATGAAAATATAATAAATCATAATTTTAAAATTAAGTCAAAAAATGATCCTATTTACCATATGAAATCAATTAAAAACAAAACAGAAATACAAAATATGATCGAGGCTCATGTGACAGATGGAATAGCGCTTACGAAATTTATTTATTGGATTAAGAATATAAATAAAAATCAAATTACAGAAATTAAAGCACAAAAAAAATTAGAAAGTTTAAGAAAACTAAATAAAAAATATCTTTTTCCAAGTTTTAATACTATTGCTGGAACAGAGTCTAATGGAGCTATTATCCACTATAGAGCTAATAAAAATACAAATAGAGTAATAAAAAAAGATCATATTTTGTTATGTGATTCCGGAGGTCAATACAAGTACGGCACAACTGATGTAACGAGAACAATTTGTTTTTCAAAACAGAAAAATATTTTGAAGGAAAAGTATACTAGAGTTCTAAAAGGACATATTTCAGTTGCTTTAACAGACTTAAACAAATTTGATACAGGGAAAAAAATTGATTATAGAGCTAGAAAATATTTAAAAGAAATTGGCCTTGATTATGGTCATGGAACAGGACATGGAGTAGGTTTTTTTCTTAATGTCCATGAAGGACCCCAATCGATTTCTAAATATAATACAGTTAAACTTAAAGAAGGAATGATACTAAGCAATGAACCTGGATATTATAAAAAAGGAAAATATGGAATAAGGATAGAAAATTTAGTTTTTATTCAAAAAAAAAATAATAAATTAAAATTTGAAAATTTAACACTAGCACCTTTAGAAAAAGATTTAATAAATTTAAAGCTACTTAATAAAAAAGAAAAAGATTATTTATTTAGTTATCATCTAAAAATTTATTCAAAACTATCAAAATTCCTCAATAAAAAAGAACGAAAATGGCTAGCTAGTTTTCTAACATTTTGACCAATTCTTTTTGATTTAAAATTTTAATATTCAAATCATTTGCCAAACTTATTTTTTTTTTAGTTGGTTTTTCACCTGCAATTAAAAAATTTAGTTTTTTAGAAACACTACTCACAATTGTACCTGAATTTTTTTCAATTAAAGATTTAGCTTCAGCTCTGCTCATGCCAATAAGTTTTCCAGTAATCATAAATGTTTTATCTCTTAAATTACCTGTTTTTTTAATTTCAATTGAATCTTTAATTCTCAAAATTTTATTTAATTCATTTAAGACAATTAAATTTGTTTTGTTATTAAAAAAATTTTTAATCGATTGTATTTGTGTATCTCCAATTCCGTCTATGTTTAAAAGATCATCAAATTTATTTTCTTTTGAAATCAATAAAAAGTTATTTATAGATTTTAAATTTTTTGATATTATTTTAGCATTCTCAAGACCTATATGTCTTATACCTAGAGAAAAAATAAACTTTTCGAGGGAAATATTTTTTTTTTCTTCTATTGAGTATCTTAAATTTGCAACAGATTGTTTTCCCCAGCCATCTAATTTTTCTATTTTCTTATAATCTAATTTAAAAACGTCTTGAGGAAACTTTATAAAATTCAATTCCCAAAATTTTTCAACTATTTTTTTTCCAAACCCATCAATATTTAAAGCCTCCTTGGATACAAAATGTTTAATCTTTTCAATTGAAATATTTTCACACTCAAAACCTTCACTTGAACATCTTCTGACAGCATCTTTTTTTTTTGTGATATAGTTATATTCTTTAATAGTTTCTGATCCACAAGATGGACATTTTGTTGGAAAAATAAATTTTTTAGAATCTGTATTTCTTTTTTTTAAATCTACAGAAATTATATGTGGAATAACATCTCCTGCTCTCTCAATAAGTACTGTATCATTTAATCTAATATCTTTTCTAATTATCTCATCTTCATTATGCAAGGTTGCATTAGAGACAACAACACCTCCTATATTAACAGGGTTTATTTTAGCAACAGGGGTTAAGGCTCCTGTTCTGCCTATTTGAATGTCAATATCTATTATTTTTGATGTACCACTGTTAGCAGAAAATTTATGTGCTATTGCCCATCTAGGAGCATTAGCAACATTTCCTAATCTTTTTTGTAGTTTAAAATCATTGACTTTATAAACTATGCCATCTATGTCAAAATCTAATACGCTCCTCTTATTTTCAATTTGAATATAATTTTTAATTAAATTTTTTATACCAGTAATTTTTTTATTTAGTGGATTTACCCTAAAACCCCACTCACTCAATTTTTTTAGAAATTCGCTTTGATTTTTGGCATTTAATCCTTTTTCATAACCATAAGTATAAGCAATAAACTTAAGAGGAATTTTTTTTGTATCTTCTGAGTTTTTTTGTCTAAGTGAACCTGAAGCGGCATTCCTTGGATTTGCAAATTTTTCACTAAGTTTTTTAAAATCACTGTTTTGAATAAAAACTTCACCCCTTATTTCAATATCATTTGGGAAATCTTTTTTACTTATTAAAAAAGGAATATCCTTTATCGTTCTCAAGTTTTCTGTAATGTCCTCGCCTTCTTTTCCGTCTCCTCTTGATAATCCCTTAACGAATTTTCCATTACTATAAGATAAAGAAGCTGAAATTCCGTCTATTTTTGGTTCAGCACTATATTCTATCTCTGTTTCATCTTTTTTATCTAGATAATTTACAATTCTTTTTTCAAAGTTTAACAAATCTTCTTCGTGGAATGCATTCCCTAAAGATAACATTGGAACTCTGTGAGAAAATTTTTTAAAACTTTTTGAAGGTTTAAAACCAATTTTAACTGATGGAGAATCCTTATCCTTTAAAAAATCATATTTTTTTTCCAACAAAAATATTTCATTTTTGAGCTTATCAAATTTAGCATCACTTACCTCTGATATATTTTCATCAAAATATTTTTTGTTAAAATGATTGATTAATTTGATTTTTTCCTTGTACCTTTTTTTAATCAAATCTTTATTCATACTAATCAAAAAAGTTTTTTAAACTTTTGAATTACACCTTTTTTTTCTTTTTTGATCTTTTTAATTCCATAATTTTTGTTAAATACTTTATAAGACTTTTTATACCATTCACTTGAGAGATAATTATAGCCTAATAATCCAGCAAATTTTTCTGACTCTTCTACCAATCCAATTCTATAGTTTATTTCAACTAACCTGTGTAGAGCTTCCTCTATAAATACAGTTTGTTCATATTCTTCAATTACATATTTAAATCTATTTATGGCTGCTATCCACTTACCTTTTTTAATATAATGTCTGCCTAAATACATTTCTTTAGAAGCGCTAATGTCATTAATTAATCCAATCTTAAATTTTGCATCGATATAAAAATCTGTTCTTGGGAAATTTTCCATAATATAAATAAATTTATTTTTTGCTTTAATCAATGGAGCAGAGTCTCTCTTTTCGTCTTCAATAGTTTCATAATAACACATCGCAATTAAGTAATGAACATAAGCTAAGTTTTCATCTTTTGGGTATGTAATTAAAAATCTCTCTAAATTTGATAAAGCCTCAGCATAATAATTTTGTAAATAAAATGAATAAGCTGCCATCAGTGCTGACATTGATGCCCATTCAGATTGTGGGAATAGTAATTCTGCCTCTAAAAATTTTTTTGCTGCAAAATATGGATCACCATCATCCAAGGCTTTGTAAGCTTCTTTATAAGCTGTTGCTATCTCCAAGTCTTGTCTTGACTCTTTAATTATCGAAATTTCTTTTTCTTGATTTGAACATGAATTAATAAAGATTGATATAAAAACTATAAGTAATAAGTGAAACCGATTCATAGTCATTTTATATAATTTAAATTAATGATTATAAAGATCTTTAATTTACGCTATGGATCTTAAAAGACTTCTATTGATAACTGTGTGAGGTAAATTTCTCTCTTGAATTTCAACTATTGAGAAATTCTCTTTATTTTCAAATACTTTCCTTAATAGTTTATTAGTTAAAAAATGACCACCCTGAGAACACTTAACATTTGCAATCATTCTATATCCACATGTATAGAGATCTCCTATACAATCTAATATTTTATGATTTACAAACTCTTTTGAATTTCTCAGACCATCAGTATTTAAAATATTTTTTTCTTTAACTACAATAGCATTCTCTAAACTTCCACCTTTTGCTAAACCATTTTTTTTAATCGCTTCAATATCTTCATATAAACAAAAAGTTCTTGAATTAAAAATTTCATTTAAATCATCTTCAAAAACATTAACTTTATTTTTTTGATTACCTATTACTGGATTGCTGTACTTTAGTTCAAAGTCTATTTCTAAGCTCACTTTAGAAGGTGAAATTGAGATAATTCTATCTCCATCTTTAAATTCAATTTTTTTATTTATCTTAATAATTTTAATTGGAGCATTACTCAACTTGAGACCGACTGTATAAATTTTCTCTATAAATTCTTTTGCAGAACCATCTAAAATAGGAACTTCTTCATTATCAATTTCAATTAAAGCATTATCTATCCCTAAACCAAATAGTGCTCCCATCAAATGTTCAATTGTAGAAACTTTTACACCAAACTCATTTGATATTGTTGTATTTAAAGATGTATTGCTTACATTTGAGAAGTTAGGTAATACTAAATTGTTATTTTTTAAATCTATTCTTTTAAATATTATTCCAGTGTTTGGTTCTGAAGGATTAATGGAAATATTTACAGTTTTACCACTGTGAAGCCCTACTCCTGTAAAAGTAATTTTATCTTTAATAGTTTTTTGGTTTAATCCAGACACTGGAAGCTTTTAATACTTAAGGGAGAGAACTTAAAAACAACTAATATTACTATAAAATACAGCTTTTAATTAAAAAAATTAAAAAATTTCTCAAAAAAACCCTCATTTTTAGTCCCTTTGTCGACTATCATTGCCTCATTTGGATTATGGCCATTAATTATTTTTTTTGTTGTTAGAAAAATGTCTTTTTGTTCATCTGATAAAAATTTCTCAATATAATTAAAATTTACAACCCGGTTTATAGAAATATGATATTTTTTAAAAGTTTCCTCTAATTTTTGAAAAAAATTATTCGTGATACAAAAAAAACTAATATCCAAAGAGAAGCTTTTGCATGAAGTTTTTTCTGGTAAATAAGAGTAATAATCCTCGTCAACTTTATACTTATTTATTATTAAATGAATTATTTTTTTTTCATTAAGAGTTTTTCTACAATAATCTTTAGCATCATATAATAGTCGGCTTACATTTTTTGAATTTAAAATACTTTCATAATTATTTTTTACAGACATATCAAATGTAAAGAAGCTTTTTGAGTCTAATAAAACATAAATTTTTGTAATAAAATTTTGAATTTGTTTCTCAATTTTAAAAACGTTTTGACTTAAAAACAAATCTACTTTTTGAAAATCGATCTCGCCTGTATCATTTTCAATTTTAAGATTGTTCTCATAAACTTTTTCATCAAGTTCTGATTTAACACAAATAATTAACTTCTTTGGACTTATATATATATAAGTTGAGTGATTGGTACTATCTTGCATCTATAATTATTTGACTTGGTTGACGTAAATCAATTATTTTAATCTTCTTTTTTTCGTTTTTTTTAAAAAAAAATTGAAACCATCTCTAAGGATTTTGCTATGTTTTCTCTAGGTAATTTAATTAAAAGTCCATCATTTGTTTCTATGTCCCATCTACCTGATTTAAAAAAAAATAAATTTTTTATTTTTTTATAATCAAAATTAGAGTCCTTAATGGCTTTTTTTAAATCAAAAAAATTTATTATTTCAAAATTTCCAAATATAAAAGGAATGTCATAATTTTCATTATTTACTTTGGTGAACTTGCCATTTGATCCTAACAAAAAAGTATGTTCATCTTTTTTGGTTCTTGCCAAAAAATTCGTTTTATCTATTTTAATATTTAGTGATGAAGGATATTTTTTAAAAACTGAATATTTTTCAACTAAACTATTTTCATTAATTATATCAGCTACTTCTATTTTATTTAAAAAAAATAAATTGCTATTTTTTATAAAATCTAAATTTTTAAGTAGTTGATAATTATACTTTTCATCTAAACCTGTAATTGAAATTTGATTCAACTTAGCTACGCCTAGCTTATTTAAATCTTTATTTTGAAACGTTCCAATTATCAAAAATAAAAAAAAATAAATTAAAACTTTTTTACTTTTTCGTTTTTGCATCTTTTAAAATTAATTCAATAAGTTTTATAAAATTTATACCATTGTAAGCTGCGATCTCTGGCACTAAAGAAAGGTTTGTCATTCCGGGTTGAGTGTTTAATTCAAGAAGATAAAATTTTCCTTTATAAAATTTAAAATCTGATCGAGTCACACCTTGACATCCAATAATCTTATGTGCTTTTAACGCTAAATCCATTACCTTTTGATAGTCTTTTTTATTTATGTTAGCTGGCATGATATGTTGGGTATTTGATTTAGAATTGTATTTTGCCTCATAATCATAAAATTTTCTTTTTGGTTTTAATTCAATTGCACCAAGTTTTTTTGAACCAATAATAGCAGCTTGAATTTCTTGCCCATCTATAAACTCTTCTATAATTATTTGCTTATAATCTTTTAACAATTTCAAATTTTTAATAATATTTAATTTTGAACAAATAAAAACATTTACGCTTGATCCTTCATTTAACGGTTTTATTACTACTGGAAATTTTAGTTTTTTATCAATTAATTTTTTTAAATTATGTTTTGATCTATCAAAAGAATATTTAATATATTTTGGAGTTAAAATTTTATTTTTTATAAATATTTTTTTTGATAAATGTTTATCCATTGCTATAGCAGAAGGAATAACTCCCGAATGAGTATAAGGTATTCCGGTAGTCTCTAAAATACTCTGGATATAACCATCTTCCCCAAACTGACCATGTAAAGCATTAAAAATTGTATTTGGTTTAAATGATTTAATTATATCCAACAGATTAGAATCTGGTTCTGCAATCTTTGTTCTATAATTATTTTTAATTAGTTCTCTTGCAACTTGTTTTCCTGTGTCAAGACTAATAGCTCTCTCTTTTGAAATACCGCCAGATATAATTAATATTTTTTTTTTCAATTTATTCTAAAATTTTGATTTCCTTTTCTAAACTAATTCCAGTTTTTTCCAAAACACTTTTGCTAACAAAATTAATTAACTTGTTCATATCATCAAAAGATGCATCACCTTTGTTAACAAAAAAATTACAATGTTTTTCTGAAATATATGCATCACCAAAGTTTTTATCGAGGGGAACTGACTCTCTAATTAGTTCCCATACCTTTTTATGTGTTTGTGATATTGGGTTTTTAAATGTGCTACCACTTGTTTTTATCTTTGTTGGTTGATTCTTTTCTTTTTCTTTTTTAAATTTATCAATTTGATCTGATATTTTTTTTTTATCACCTTTTATACCTTTAAAAGAGGCGCTTAAAAAAATTAAGTCATCAGGTAAATCATTTTTTCTGTACTCAAAATTGATGTCCTTAGATAAAATTGTTTTTACATTTCCAAGTCTATCAATTGCTTGAACTGATAATAAGATGTCCTTAAATTCTTTTCCAAAACACCCTGCATTCATTTTAATTCCCCCTCCAATACTTCCAGGTATACAGGATAAAAATTCAAACCCGCTTAAATTATTGTTCATAGCGAAATCAGATAAAGACTTATCGGACACTGCGCTTCCAGCAATAATCACATCTTCACGAAGGAGAGAAATATTATTAAAATTTTTACTTAATTTGATAACTACACCATCAAATAAACTGTCCTTGACCAAAGTATTTGAACCAGCTCCAAGAATAAATATTTTTTCTTGATTATTTACTTTTTTTAGGAAATTTACTAATTCTTTAAGATCGTTTGCTTTAAAAAAAACTTTTGCTTTACCACCAATGTTAAACCAATTTTTTTTCTTGAGATCATGTTCAAATTTTACATTTTCTCCAAATTCTACTAATACTTTTTTTAATTCTTTTATTTCCATTACATTAATTTAGGAAGTTTTCTCAACCAATTAGATATAGTGCCTGCTCCCATTCCAATCACTATTTTTTTTCCATACATGTTTTTTTTCAAAAATATTGCTAGTTGGTCTCTGTCCTGAACATAAAACAATTTTACTTTTGAATTTTTAATTATTTCTTTAGCAAAATTTATGTAATTAAATCCTAATTTAATTTTTTCACCAGCTGTATAAATTGGACATAAAATAACAGTGTTTGCATCCTTAAAAGCAAAAGAGAATTCTTTTTTTAAATCTTTTAATCTTGAAATTCGATGGGGCTGAAATATACATACTTTTTCATAATTGGAATAAACATTCTTGACACCTTCAAGAACAACTTTAATTTCTGTTGGATGATGAGCATAATCATCATAAAAATCTATGTTATTGTATGTAAAAATTTTGTTAAAACGTCTTTGTACACCTTTAAAATTTAGCAATCCTTTTTTTATATTTGAAACTGATATTCCAACTGTCAAAGCGACAGCAACGGATGCAACAGAATTTCTTATATTATGAATTCCTATCAATGGAATTTTGATTTTTTTGATAATAATTTTTTTTTTATTGGGTACATTTACTAGTAAATCAAATTCTGAGTACAGTTTATTTTGTTTTATATTTCTAATTAGAAAATTTGATTTATTATTTTGTCCATAAGTATAAAAATTTTTACTTTTCAGTTTTTTAATTAGTTCAGTATTTATTTTATCATCTATACAAATAAATGATTTTCCAAATGAAGGTACTTTTTCAATAAATTTAATGAAATAATTTTTAAGGTCATCCATAGACTTATAAAAATCCATGTGCTCTCTATCTATATTTGTAATTATTGAATATGTGGGGGGTATGTGAATAAAGCTTCCATCAGACTCATCTGCCTCTAATATTGACCAATCACTTTTACCTAGTTTGGCAGTATTTTTTAATGAATTAATTACTCCACCGTTAATTATTGTTGGATCTAATTTGGTTTTTTGAAATATAGAAGCCACTAATGAAGTTGTGGTAGTTTTACCATGGGATCCTGCTACGACAATATTTTTCATCAGAGAAACTATATGGGCTAACATTTTTCCCCTTGAAATAATTGGTAAATTTTTTCTTTTTGCTTCAATAACTTCTGGATTGTTTTTTTTAATAGCTGATGAAATTACAACTATTGTTGCATTTTTTAAATTATGTTTTTTTTGTCCAATAAAAATCTTTATTTTTTCTTTTTTTAACCTTTCAATATTTTTATTTAAAGATAAATCACTACCTTGAACTTTAAATCCTTTTCCCTTCATTATTAATGAAAGCCCACTCATGCCAATGCCGCCAATACCAACAAAATGAATTATTTCAGTTTTTGCTAATTCAATTTTCATTTATAATTTCTAATATTTTTTGATTAACATTTATCCAAGTATTTTGATAATTTAATTTTTTTAAATTTTCCTTTTTATTTAAAAAATTGCTTTTATCATTTAAAATTTCCTCTAAAATTTTTTCAATTTTATCTTCAAATTGATATTGTTCAATCAACCAGCAACAATCATTATAATTGTAAAAATTAGCATTTTCAAATTGATGATTGTCTTTAGATGTTGGAAGGGGGACTGCTATAAAAGGAATATTAAGGACTGATAATTCTGCTAAAGTTGAAGCACCTGCCCTTGTAATACAAAGATCTGCTTGATGAATATTGGTTGAAAAATTTTTATCAAAATCAAAAATTTTATTTTCAACGTTATGTTTTGAATAAAAGTTACTCAAATGAGTGATGTTTTCTTTATTGGTTTGTTGAATTATTTTGATCGGTGTCTTTTTTGAAATATTTAAAATTACATCTTTTAAATTTTTATCAAAGATATTAGCACCTTGGCTACCACCTACTACCAATAAAGTAAATTTACTTTTTTCTTTATTTAAAGAATTTAGTTTATAAATATTTTCTTTAACAAGAGGGTTAATTACTACAATCTTATCTTTAAAAATTTCTGGAAAATTTTTAATTTTCTTAGTATAGCAAAAAATATTTTTGCAAATATTTAAAAAATATTTATTTGCACGACCCAAGACCTGATTGGGTTCAATTAAATAAATTTGTAATTTTAATAATCTAGCAGCAAGTATTATAGGTAAAGACATATAGCCGCCGGTAGAAAAAATTTTTTTAATTTTTTTATTTTTTAGTAAAAAAAAGGATTTAAATGTTAAAAATAATATTATGATTAAATTAAATGGTAAAAAAAACACATTATTTATTTTTGGTGTATTAATAATTGCAAATTGATAAATATTTTTATCAAAATATTTTAATCCTCTTTTGTCAGTTGATATAATTATATTTGCATCTTTAGATAAATGTTCATAGATTATTGTTGCAGGTATTACATGGCCTCCTGAGCCACCTGTAGTAATTAAAAAATTTTCTCTCATCTTACTTAACTTTTCTTTTAGTTAAATTTAAAATTATTCCTGACAAAATTGAAATACTTATTATTGAAGAACCTCCATAACTTATAAAAGGAAGCGTCATTCCAGTGGTTGGAAATAGCCTAATGTTTACTCCAATATGTATCATAGCTTGAACTAAGATTAGACTAATACTTCCAACTAAAATTAATTTTATTCTTTCCTCATTTTCTTGAAAAACTTTTTTAAAAACAGCATAAATAAATATTAAAAAAATCAATATGATTAAAATTATTGCAATTACACCAAACTCCTCTGAAATAACAGATATGATATAATCTGTATGAGCTTCTGGCACACTATTTTTTAATGTACCCTCCCCAATACCTTTTCCAAAATATCCGCCACTAGTTATTGAGTCGATTGCTTTTTCTGATTGTGCATTATGAGTTCCAGTTTCTGAATTAAAAAAAGATAAGATTCTATTTTTTATATATGCAAATTTTGGAATAAACACTATCAAGAAATAAAGTGCTATAAACAAAATTAAACTTGAGAAGGTTAAAAAAATAATATTAATACCTGAAATAAAAATTAAAACTGACCAACTAAAAAAAATTAATAAGGTTTGCCCAATATCTGGTTGAGCTGCCAACAATAAGCCAATTACTATAGTAATCAAAAAAGAGGATAAATATTTAAGGTAAATATTATTATATTTTTCACTAGTTAAAATTAAACTTATTAAAATAATCAAAAATGGTTTAACAATCTCAATTGGCTGAAATCTTGGTAATAAATATAAATCAATCCAACGTTGGGCACTATTTACTTCAACTCCTATCACAGGAACTAAAAATAAAGATATTAATGAGAATAAAAAAATTACCGGTGAAATTTTAAAAAGTCTTTCCTCATTGATTGATGATAAAACAAAAATTATTATCATACCTAAAAAAACAAAAGATAAATGTTTAAAAAAAAAGGCATAATCATTTGTATCCAATTTATCTGAAACTAATAAAGATGTTGAAACAAGCGAAAAAAACAACCCTGTTGTAAACAATAAAATAATT
>MDSV01135381.1_pt1 | contig 17143 bp, 17 predicted proteins | sample 810851 | NCBI WGS metagenome assembly MDSV01 (sample SAMN05326640, study PRJNA326480) | marine metagenome | isolation source: seawater | place: Atlantic Ocean: North East | collected 2012 | reverse complement strand
CTTTGAAGGTCAACTTTGTGATTACGCAGAGCAACTTTACGATTGTGAAGGTAATTGCCTAGATGATATTGATGGCGATGGAATATGTGATGAATTAGAAATAGGGGGGTGTAGTCAAGATTTAACAGCTTGTAATTATAATCCATTAGGTACAGAAACCTGTGTGTATCCTGAAGATATTTACGGCGTAAATTATTTAGATTGTGACGGGAATTGTGTATTTGACACTGATATTGATAATATTTGTGATGAGATTGACAATTGTCCAGATACGTATAATCCTAATCAAGATGATTTTGATTTAGATGGCATCGGAGATAGTTGTGATGGTTTGTCATTATATGAAAGTCAAGAAAAAGGTAAATTAATATCCATAAAAGATATCTTAGGAAGAGATGTTACTAATTATGAAAATAATAAAATTAGATTGTATCTTTATAGTGATGGAAGAGTAGAAAAAAAGATTACTAAATTAAAATAAAACCTGCATTAAGGTAACGCTTGAGAAATTAACACTTATTTATATTGACGTGTATGTTTGTGGTAGCTAGGGCGGGTCTGGTTTTTGAAAAAAAATTGCAGAATTACCGAATTATTGCAACTATGTCAAACATGTTTTATTGGAATTTCTCCAAGCCTTTTTGCGGGTTTTAATTTTTTAAAATGAAGAATAAATATATTTGGCTCTTTATATTAGCTTTGATTATTTCCGCAATAGGTATTATAACAAAAAAATATTTTTTCTTGTTATTGTTTTTCCCTTTTAGTTTCTTTTTAAGAAAAGAATAGCTTTATCAACTAATAAATGAAACAATTTATTTTGCGTTCATTTTATCTTTAAGACATTTTTCCATTTCCTTTTTAAAGACAGGGTCATTTTTACTTTTTACTTCACAAGGCTTTGTTTTTTTCATCCATTTTTCTTTTAATTTATTAGCTTCTTCAGGACTAATATTGGGATTTGAAAATACATCTTTTAATGCAGCAACTGCTAATTTAGCACAGTCACAAGCTGAAATTTTATTTTCATCCAATTTTATAGTATTTGATGAGGATGATGACTTATCATTCATGCATGAAAATAATAGACAAATTGTAATTAATTGTAATGTGATTTTTTTCATAGTATTTTTTTTTAAAATGGTGTTAATTTATTCTGAAGAATCATCTTTTAGCACTTCATTATTATCTAGTTGAAATAAATTTATTAAACAATCTTGAACTTCTTTTTCAAACGAATCAGATTCTTCAATTTTTTTCGCACAAGGAGCTAGTTTTTCTTCCCAACTTGTGACAATCTCCTGTTGCTCTTCAGTGCTTTTTGTTAATGTTTCCATTTTGCTTTCTATTCTTTCTTTTGACATTTCAGCGCAGTCACAAGCAGATGGAGTGTTGTTTCCACAAGAAATTAAAATAAGAGTTGTAATAATAAATAATTTTTTCATTTTTTTAAATTTTATAGAATGTAACGATCAATTACTTATAAATATAAGAATTCAATATTTATTTAAATATTTTAATTCAATGTAAAATGTTCCAAATGGTATAAATGCCGCTATACAAATAAATAAAAATGTTCTCATATTTAAATTTAGTATTGATTTAATATAAACTGATAATACAAGGTAAATTATAAACAATATGCCGTGAGGCATACCAAGTAGTTTAACATAAGTATCATTTTCAAAAATATATTTAATGGGAGTGGCGATAAATAATAAAAAGATATAAGAAAGCCCCTCTAAAAAAGCAATTATTCTAAATAGTAGGATCATAATTTATATTGATTTAACATATTTAATTTTTATATTTTTATGATTATTAAAAAAGTCAAAAACTATGTCACTTTTTTTTTTTGACACTAAGATTTTTATTCTACAGTCTAAATTAAAATTATTTTCTAGGATAACTAATTTCCACTTTTTTATTTGTTTCATGACGTCCTCTAAACAAGAGTACTTAAAAAATAACTCGTATTCTTCTTGAATATTTTTTGTAACTATTTCAGTATTGTTAATTGCGTTTATTGTTGTGTTTTTATATGATCGGATTAAACCAGGTATTCCCAATTTTGTTCCACCAAAATAACGAACTACAATAATTAAAATATTTGTCAAGTCATGTGATTTTATTTGACCTAGAATTGGCTTACCCGCAGTGTACGATGGCTCACCATCGTCTGAAAATTTACATATAGATTTGTCATAGTTTAATAAATAAGCAAAGCAGTAATGGTTAGCAGATTTTTCTTTTTTTTTAATTATTTCAATTTTTTTTTTTACTTCATATTCTGTTTTAACTGTATAGCAATATCCAATAAACCTGCTTCCTTTTTCTTTATAATATCCGACGGAATCTTTTATAATTTCTTTATATGTGTTCTTGAATAACACTATGTAATTAAACTATTAATTTGTTTTTTGTTGAGCTTACCATTTGACCAATCATTTTTTATTTCTGCATGATATTTTTTATAAAAATTTATTGCGCTTTTATTCCAATTTAATACTTGCCAAACCATGCCATTTGCTTTAATTTTTCTAGACACTCTTATGCACTCTTCAAATAAAAGAGATCCCACCCCCATCCTTCTAAAAGCTTCCTTAACAATAAAATCTTCGAGATATAAAATTTTACCATTCCAGGTAGAATATCGAATATAATAAAAAGCCATTCCTATTATTTCTCCCTTTATTTCAGCAACTAAAATCCAATACAAAGGATTTTTACCAAAACCATCTTTTTCTAAATCTTTTATAGTAATTAATATTTTATCTAAAGAGTTTTCATATTGGGCTAATTCTCTAATTAAGTTAAATATGGTAGGTAAATCTTTTTTTTCACCCTCTCTTATTTTAACACTTGAATTGTTATTTCCAACTTGTTTTCTCACGGACATTTGTTCTAGATATATTTCTAACTTTAAATGAATCAACTAAACCTAGGTAAAAAAAGCCAAGGCACCGTTCGTTCTTTTTAAGTTTTAAATATTGATTTAGATTATTTAAATACTTGGGAGTGCTCCAGTAGCCACCTATTTTAGAATTAACTATACTAAGCCAAATATTTTGAACAGACATTGAAGTAGCCGCAATTTCTTCCCATTCAGGTACTATACCCTCATGACGTTTTAAACAAATAACAATTATATGACTAGTTTTTTCAAAATTTTCAAACAATTTTTTTTTAAAGGAGTCACTAGAGTTACTATTTAATTTAATTATAGCATTAGCAAGATCATTTTTTCTCTCCTTGGTGAAAATTTTAAAAAACCATGGTTGTGTCATTCGATGACTGGGCGCTTGATTAGCGTTATCTAAAATTTCTTCAATAACTTCATTTTTAATATTAGCTCCATTAAAATCTCTAGGATAGGTTGTTCTTCTAGACTTAATAATTTTAGAAATTTTTTTATCAATCATTTTATTTTATAAAAAAACCAACTACTTCCCATAGCCCCTTTTCATTTTTTGATAATGAAATAGTTTCTTTAGCCTCTTTCTTGTTTTCATATGTAACTTTAAAATGAACAATGTAGTAATTCCCATCAGGAACTCCAGGGAGAGACATATGGTAATCAATGGAATCATTGTTTCTTGAAATTAATTTTCCTAAAGGCTTTCTAGATGCTTTTAGGGTGGCTATCCATCTATCTTTTTGAATATTTTCTTGAAAGTAATTTCCTGAATTTTGCCAACTATTTTCATACTTTTCATTATCAATTTGTGATATCCATAGGTTTGCTGCTTTAATTGCTTTTTTTTCTTCTTTTGTATTTTGAGAAAAAAGAAATATTGGAATAAAAAATATTAAAAGAACAATTTGTTTCATAATTTATAGTTTTTGATTATTGTACCATCATCATAAAATTCAATATAAAACTTAGTTTTTAAATTTTCCCTTCCTAGTATGTCAATGGTTTTTAGTAATTCCTTGTGTTTACCAATAATATCATCATCTAATCCAATATTTGCAGATTCAAGTCTAATATTATCTATATATAAATAGTTCCCATTTTCTCCATTGAATTCAAATTTAATCTTCACACTTTCATCTCCACCCCACGGATTTAAATTTACATATTCTTCTTCCCATTGTGAACTATTAGGAACAAATACACTCGTGACATTAGAGCCCCCATTAGTAATTAACTCATCAGTTGTTAAATCTTTTCTAAGAGTCCACGAAAGCCCACAGTCATTTGAAACCAAAATTCTTAATAGGTCATTGCTTTGACTATTTCGTCTTGCATATGCATAATCAAAATATAATCTAACTGGATTTTCATATTGACTAAGATTTATAAATGGTGACATTAAATTGTGATTAATTTCGCCAGAAAAGAAACGACTTCGAATTCTTATCGATCCGCCTCCAACGCTAGAAGCTAATTCTGTTCTATTCCAAGTATTCTCGGTTTCTTGCTCATCAATTTCCCAATCACTTAATGTATTCCCAGAATTTGGAAAATTACTTGATTCAAAACCTTCATTTATAGATGATAAAATAGGGTTATTGTCATAAATTGTAACAAAATTATTTATAGTTTCATATGTGGTTCCTGCATCAGTTGAAACGCTTAAGGAAACATTATAATTTCCAGGTGAACTATAGTTAACAATTGGGTTTTCTTCGAAAGAGTTTGGCGGGGTACCCCCTGGAAATGTCCAATAGTATGTAGGGTTTTCACCATCGTTATATGTATTGTTAAAAATTTGTACATCGGTGTTAACACAAGAACTGCCATTTGGAATATAAAAGTCCACAGCAGCTAAACATTCTTCTTCTTGATAATTTGGATGAGTTCCAGTAGCCCATAAATTATCTTCTTGCCAAAGATCAACTCTATCGCCAACACTTGAGTTTAAAGATGCCTGCATTCTCGCCACTTGTCCTTGAGTAAACATGGCAGTGCAACTTGCATAGTCCATTATATTTTGCACATTGTCTAAAGTACCACAGCTTTGTGAAGAAAGATTACATGAGCTGTATGATCCAATGCAGTTGGGTGTATCTGCAACAAAATCATCTTGATTGCAGTTTGTTGAAAGACCAACATCTGCCCACTCAGCCCAAGTATGTTCTAAGTTAAAAAAATGTCCACATTCGTGAGATAAAGTATGCCTTACATAACTACTATTACTTCCTGTCCCAATACTTCCTACATACTCATGATTTGCTATAATTCCATGTCTAAAACTCGGCCCACCAGTTGATGGAACATATGTGTATGCGGCAGCACCAATACTTGCATCGATACTTTTCACTACCCATATATTTAAATAAGATGTATCATCCCAAAATATTATTTGCTTCGCGTCATCATTCCCGGATGATGTTCCCTCCCAATATGTTCTGGTTATACCTTCTGTGCAGTTTCCATTTGGGTCAATTCGCGCTAATTTATATGTAACATTTGTATTACCAATTATACTTTGAAATTCATCAATAACGTTAGATAAATCTGAATTAGTTGCATTGAAGTCTTCATTCATCAATCTGACAGCATCTTCAATTTGCTCTTTAGAAATATTTTCATCTTCTCCAACAGGATTACCTTCGTGCATAATATGAAAAACCACCGGAATAATTTTTTGAGACCAACCTTTTCTTGTATTTAGATTAAATAGTTTTGTAATTGAGTCTAGTTTTTCTTTATTCTTTAAAAAAAGATCAGGGTTTTTTTCATATTCTTTTTTTGACAAAATATGAGTAGCACATGGCATTATTTCGTTTTGTGCATATAACAAAGTATTTAAAAAGAGCATTGTAAAAATTATAACAAGTTTTTTCATATTTATTTTGTTAAAACTATAGGTTTATTTGTACTAAAATTACTACAATTTAATGTGACAATATACAAACCTGATTTATTTTTATTTATAAAATCTATTAAAGGCAAGGTATTATTTCCACTGTAATATATTTTTTCATTTTCATATACCTTTTTCCCAAATAAATCATATATAGAGATATTCAAAAATTGCTCTTCTTCAATTGTAAATTTTAAAAAACCTTCATTTTCAGTAAATGGGTGTGGGATTAAATTAATTTCAAAATTATCATTACTGAAATCTTCCCATTCTCCGTTACCAACCCTTATATTATCAATGTACAACCAGTTACCACCAACATTATTAGTTATAATAGTTCCATTTTCAACATTAAAGGCCTGTTCTTCTAATAATTTTCCACTTCCGGTAAACACAAATTTAATAATAACACTGGGTGATTCAGCAGCGTTTTGAATATTTACAGTCATTTCTTTCCAGTCCTCAGATTGAGGGGCGTATGGATTAAACGCAATCCCATTATCCTTGCTATTTAGTTCGTCAGCGTTCCACTCGGCCCTTTTTATCCAACTCTCACCACAATTTTTTGAAACATAGACAGTCAAAAGATCATTAATTATACTTGAGCCATCCTCTAAATTATAAGGTAGTCTTTTGGCGTATGCAAGATCAAAGTATAATAATAATGGGCTTGCTGCTGAAGTTGTTTGATTAGAAAAATCTAGGTCTGGACTAATAAGTTCATGTTCTACATTTACTCTTTCCATATATTGACTACTAATACGAATAGATCCATTTCCACTATAAGATGCCAATCCAGTTCGTTGCCATGTTGGATCAATTTCAGATGGCTTAACATACCAACTTGATGTATTTTTGTTTTCCGGGAAATTAATATCTTCAAATTGTTCTATATATGGGGCAATATCTGAATCTAGGATTGTTATATAATTTTCTTTAATTATTTCAGAAGATCCAGATTGATTACTTACAGTTAATTTTACATCATGAGTTCCCGGTGTTATATAAGAAATAATTGGGTTGGCTTCATTTGATGAGCTGGGCACAGCTCCTTCTCCAAATTCCCAAAAAAAGGATTCTATATAATCTGTATTATATGCCATTTCCTCAAAATATATTGTGACAGAACTGCAACCAGACTGTGTGTTTGATTTAAAATCCGCAATAGGCGCACATATCCCCTCCATATAATCATCATGAACACCAGTATTCCATAAGTTATTTTCTTGCCAAAGTAAATTTCTTCCACCAGCATCTGAGTTTAATGCTGCTTGGGCCCTTTCCTTTTGGCCATTAGTAAACATCAATGCGCAGTTAGAATAATCCATTATATTTTGAACATTATCCGTTAAATCATCGCATGAGTTTTGATTTAAGGGGCAATTAGAATTTTCAACGCCAAATGTTAGCGGAGTATCATCAACCCCATCATCAATTAGGCAATTATCAGGTATTCCGTCTTCGTCTTCATCTGCATTTCCTGGGCTATTAGAGCTTCCCCAAGGATGTGCCAAATTTAAATAATGACCCACTTCATGAGGCATAGTATGCCTTGACCAGTTACTATTACTTGCTGTACCAACTGTACCAAAATAATCATCATCACAAATAATTCCTTCATGGTTATTAGGGGCTGTTCCGGGGTAATATGCATAAGCGGCTGTTCCCTCGCTTGCTAAATCAGCAACAACCCATATGTTCAGATACATATCATTATCCCAATATGTATTTTCCTTTACATTTTCCCCGCCTTCATAAGTAAGTACTGATTGATGATATGTAATTCCATCTGTACAGTTCCCTATTGGGTCAATTTTAGCTAATCTAAATTCTATTCCCATATCAGAAATTAAATTAGTAAATTCATCAATTACACCATTTATATCATCATTTAATGCATTAAAATCATCATTCATAGTTTTTATGCATGAGTTAACTTGTGTTTTTGAAATTCTTTCAGGGCCATAATTATGAATGACATGAACAACAGTTGGGATTATATAAGTAGAATCTAAAGTTCTACATAAATTTTTTTGTTCTATATACTGTTTCGTGAAATCCTCTAACTTTTCTAGAATTTGTTTTTTTTCGGGGTTTTTAATTAATGACCTGTTTATTGCCTCTACAGATCCACAGAGTCTTTGTTGGGAAAAACAAATAGATAATAATCCCAAAAAAAAAGGAAGAAAAAAATTTAAATTCATCTGAATTATTCTGTTATTAAAACACTTCTAGATAATTTTTCTTTATCTGTAATAATATTAACAAAATAGTTGCCAGTAGGCATGTTTGAGTGAATCTCATTTATTGAGATTTGATTTGAACCTTTTCTTAAGTTAAATTCTTTAATTGCAATACTCTTTCCTAAAATATTACATATGTCTACTGTTACTTTTTTAGAGGAGTTTAAGCCAATTTCAATATTTGCGTTTCCATTAGATGGGTTTGGGAAAATATTAAATGTTATTTTTTCGTCATCAATTATATCAACAAAATTTTGACCTATTCTTAGATTATCTATATATAACCAGTTACCACCTACATTAATTCCATTTTCATCCATACCGATCCCTGTAAATTCAAATTTAACAATAACACCTTCATCTCCGGCAACATTATTAAGACTAAAATCTTTTTGAGACCAGTCACCAGGATTTTCTTCGTTTCCCTCTGGAATAAAGTCATTGAAAATAGTTTGGGGATTTCCATATTCGTTAAAAACAGTTATTAAATCATCCACATCATATGTTTTTCTAGGCATCCATGTTTCGCCGCAGTCGTCAGATGTATATATTACAAGCTGATCTTGGACATATAAATTACCCTCAAAATCTGTTTGATTACTTTTTAAAGCATAGGCTAAATTAAAGTAAAGTCTGGCCGTGCTTAAATTTGATAGGTCTAGTTCTGGTGTAGTAAAACTATGACTTACTAGCTCATAACCAAAATATCTACTTCTAATTCTAATCGAAGTGTCATCATTCCAAGAACCAGAAGAAGTTGTTTCCCAAGTTTCCTCACTTTCTTGTGGGAAAATATACCAACCATCATTTTCTGGGAAGTTTCCATTTTCAGTTGGCTCAAAGTTTTGCTTAATTCCACTATCAGTCTCAACCATAACATCGTCTAAAATATACATGTAGTCCTCTCTTGTGGTTTCTGCACAAAAAGAATTGTCATTATCTATAGGGCCATTACAAACCGTAAGAGATACGTCATGAGTTCCCTTTTCATTATAGGTAATTGAAGGGTTTTTTTCGTTTGATAACTGAGGAGAAGCCCCTGGACCAAAGTCCCAATAATAATAAATATTATTACCATTGTAAGAGTAATCTGTAAAATCAATAGATCTTCCTTGACAACCTGTGTTAGTACTAGTATTAAAATCAGGAATGGGAGCGCATGTACTATATGATTCATTAGAGTTGAATGTTACGTCATCAACCCCTGTTAATATTAAGTTATCTTCTTGCCATAAATTTTCTCTATAATATGAGCTTAGAGCTGCGTGAACTCTATCTTTTTGGCCCTCAGTGAACATTGTGGCGCATGAAGCATAATCCATAATATTTTGAACATTGTCTAAACTTCCACATGTTGCCTGAGATAAATTACAATTTAGATTTGACCCAATTGTATTAGGTGTATCATCAACACCATCATCTTCTAAACAATTTTCTGGAAGAGCTTGTGAGTTTGTACTTCCCCATGGATGAGCTAAATTCATGAAGTGTCCCATTTCATGTGACATAGTGTGTCTTACATAATTACTACCGCCGGCTGTTCCAACCCCATGACCAAAGTACGTATGTGTTGATACTATACAGTCATTTGGATCACCCATTCCAGGGTAAAATGCGTAAGCAGCTGCTGATGATCCTGGTGACATACTTTTAATAACAAAAATGTTAACATAATTTTGATCAGGCCAAGAAATAAGTGTTCTTGCGGCCTCATCATTACCCTCTGTTAATGGAGAAGCAGTCCTTGTAATACCATAAGTACAGTTTCCATCTGGGTCTTTTGTAGCTAGTCTAAATTCAACACCAAAATCAGCAACTATTTCAGAAAATTCTTCAATAGTTTGAGCAATATCATCGTTTTCTGCATTCCAATCTTCATTAATTGTTTCTATTGCTCTGGCAACTTGCTCATCACTAATATTTTCTTCACCATAATTATGAATAACGTGAACTACAACCGGAATAATATAATTTTCATTCATTTTATTAGTGCCTTTATTAGTTGACACGAAATCTTTCGTGAATGATTCTAATTGATTTTTTAAAACAATTTTTTCTGGATTTTTTTCAAGAATTTTATTTACAACATGATCGGTTCCACAAGGCTTTTCTTGTGATAAAGTAATCAGAGAAAATAAAAATAAAAAAACAGTTAATGATGTAAAATTTTTCATGCTAAAAAGTTTGATGATAAAAATGTTGATAAATATACAAAAAAATAAGAAATTATCAGATAAGGATTTTAAAAACTAAAATTTATAATCTTTAATTAATTTTGATGATGATAAATTTGCAACCAAAGGTATTATTTTTACTTCACCGCCATTACTTAAAATATAATTTGCCCCAATTATTGAATTTAAATTATAATCTCCACCTTTTGTTATAACATTAGGTTTAATTTTTTTAATCAATTTAATTGGAGTGGGATCAGAAAAAAAAACAACAAAATCAACATATGATAATGAAGCCAACATTAAAGATCTTTGATGGTTATTGTTTATTGGCCTATCGGGTCCTTTTATTTTCTTAATTGAATCATCTGAATTCAAACCCACAATTAATAAATCACCGTGTCTTTTTGATTCAATTAGTAATTTTACGTGACCATAATGGATTATGTCAAAGCACCCATTTGTAAAAACAATTTTTTTTTCTGCTAGTTTTTTGCTAGTTAATATATTATTTATATCACTACTGTTTTTAAAAATTTTATCATTAAGCTCCCTCATAATTTATTTAAGTTGTATTTTTTTTTAACGCTAATCATAATAAAAGCTATAAATCCCATAATTACTATCATGGTCGTTTGGGCCCCATGAACTAAAAATCCAAAAGTTGTAGCAATTTCGGCACTTTGATTTAAAAAATTGTGTAGGCCTATGAAGACCGCGCCATGATAAGAGCCCATTCCTCCGGGAGTTGGAATTACCATCCCAATTCCACCAATCGTCATAATTAATAGTCCATCCATAATATTGAATTCATGCATGCTTTTAAAGCACCAAAAACAAATAAATGTCATAAACAAATAACAGAACCATATCATTAAAGTATAGAAAACAAACAATTTTTTTTCTTTAATAGTAAATATTGATAGAGCGCCTATTTTGATTTTTTTTAAATATTTAAATAGCCATTTAACATAGTTTAAAGAACTTATTTTTTTTCTAATTGATAAAGAAAAAAAACTAAATAAAACAATGACAATTGAAAAATAAATTAATAAGCTTGTTAAAGACTGTGAAATTATTATGTTTTCATAAAAATAATTGTAAAAAACATTCCATTTATATATAATACATATTAAAACACAGACCACAAGAATTATTAAATCAATAACTCTTTCAATTAACACATGCCCAAATAAATAAGTGATCGGAATGTTAGAAACCCTTTTTAACATTGAACACCTTGCTAATTCCCCTGACCTTGGAATCACAGCATTAAACATATACCCCGCAGCGCATGCATTTATTAAATCTATATATTTTACTTTATATCCAATTTGATCAATTAAAATTTTCCAACGAACACCCCTTATAACTTCACTTAAATACCCAATTGACATTGATAAAATAATTAACATCCAGTTTGAAGGGGACTTTAAAACATCTTGAAGGTTTAATAAAATTTCCTTTGGTGAATTATTGCCAATTACTAAAATTAATAATTCAAAGCCAATAATTAAAGGAAGAAGAAAATTCAATATTTTATCAAAGTATTTCAAATCTTAAGTTTATTTGTTTTCTCATTTGGAAAAATAATATTTGGCTGAAAACTTTTAGCTTGATCTAAATCAATTAAAATATAACTTATTATAATTACCACAGATCCCTTTTTTATTTTTAGAGCAGCGGGTCCGTTAATTATAATTTCACCGCTTCCTTTTTCCCCCTCAATTACATATGTTTCCAATCGTTGACCTTCCATAGTACTTAAAACTTGAACTTTTTCTCCCGGAATAATATTGGATGCATTTAAAAGATCGGGGTCAATGGTAATACTGCCCATGTAGTCTAAATTTGCTCCGGTAACCGTTACGCGGTGTATCTTGGATTTCATTAGCTCTATCATCATAAATTATAATTTTATATTATCAATAAGTCTTATATTATTAATTTTAACAGCAATAACTCCATGGTAAATACTGTTAGAATTAATTGTGTTTGTAAAACTAAATGATTCTGAATTAATTATTTCAAAATATTCTAAATTTATGCCCCCTAGATTATTTAAATATTTAATAACATGTTCTTTAGTTTTTTGAACTCCTAAAATTTTGATATTCTTTTTTGTGAATTTTAACATTTTATAGATGTTGCTTGCTAGTTTGAAGTTAATAATGTCTAAATGTTTATTTCTAGAACTTTTAGCTAAACCATTAGATTCTCTAATTGTTGGGCACTCAATAATTTGAATATTTGTGTATTTTTCATCACATAATTTTTTGATAATTAATAGTTGCTGAAGGTCCTTTTCTCCAAAATATGCCTTATTTGGCTTTATGATTTCAAATAATTTAGTAACAATTATAATAACGCCATCAAAATGCCCCGGCCTCAAATTAGCTTCTAAAATTTGTTTAAGGTTATTAAATTTAATTTTTATAGCTGGTTTTGGTAAATTAGTAATCTCCTGATCATCCGGATGAAATAAAATATCACAATTTAACTTCCTAAGTCTTATTATATCAGCATTTATATTTCTAGGGTACTTTTCATAATCAATTTTATTGTTGAACTGAATGGGGTTAACATATATACTAACAATTGTTACGTCATTTTCTTTTTTTGATTGATTAATCAAAGACTCATGCCCTTCATGCAGGTATCCCATGGTTGGGACAAAGCCAATAGACTTGTTTTCTGATTTTACATTTTTTATATATTTATTTAGTTGGCTTACTAGTTGAATTTGTTTCATTTGATTATTAAATGTCAATTAATTTTGTCCACAAATCAAGGGTTTCATAAAGCTAAATATAAATCTTGAAAAAATCCATAAAAAGTCTTAACTTTGCATTTCAAATATTGATGTAAGAATATGAAAAAGAGAATTTTATATATAGCCCAAGAACTTTCACCCTTTTTAAACGGAACAGAAATTTCAGAGAAAGTATTAGAACTAGCAACTTTTGTTCAAAGTCATGATGATTTTGATGTGCGCATTTTTATTCCTAGATATGGATGCATAAATCAAAGAAGACATCAACTACATGAAGTTATCAGATTGTCAGGAATTAATTTAGTTATTAATGATATTGATCAGCCATTAATAATAAAAGTAGGATCAGTTCAAAAAGCAAAATTGCAAGTTTATTTTATTGATAATGATGAATATTTTAAAAGAAAAGAGACATTAAAAGACTCCAATAATAACATCTTTAAAGACAATGATGAGAGAATGATGTTCTTTTGTCAAGGTGTTTTAGAAACAATAATTATGTTACGTTGGTCACCTGATATAATTCATTGTAATGGATGGCTTAGTTCTTTAGTTCCAATGTATTTAAAAGAAAAATATAATCAAGCAAGTATTTTTGAACAAACAAAGGTCGTTTACTCTTTGTTTAAAGATTCTTTTATTGGATCATTAAGTAAAGATTTAAAAAATAAAATATTATTTGATCAGATCGACGACAATCATTTATCATTAATTGATACCCCTAATGCTAAAAATCTAAATAAATTAGCAATACAATACTCAGACTATGTTGATATCACGAAGTCTTTTAATAATAAAGATATTTTTTCTTTTATTTCTAAACTTGGAATCCAATCAACTGATCAAATTCAAAGCACCAAATTTGAAGAGATTATAGATATTTATAATAATTTATGCGCAACAGAAGTTGTATAATTATATGGTAATTAAAAATATATTATTTTGCTTCTCTCTTGTGATTATTCTATTTTCCTGTAACTCTGATGAAGATGACATTTTGGGGTTAGAATTAATTGATGAAGATGAATTTGTTATTGAAAAACAAACCTATAATACTTTGTTTAATGAAGCAAACAATTATTTTACCGTTAACAACTTTCGTGAAGAAAACATTTATAGCTCCGGATTTTTAAATTTATTAGGAACATACAATGACTTGTCATTTGGCCAAAGTGATGCTTCTTTTTATATGCAGATTTTACTTCCAGATGAAAATATTGTTTTCAATGCTTTAGAGTCTAATCCAAATATAAAATTGGAACTAAGTATTCCTTATTTTGGTTTTTACGGTGATTTAACACAAAGTTTAAATTTAACTGTTCATGAAGTTTCAGAGTCTTTATCATCTCTAGATGGCTCTAATAAACTTATTACAGAATCTTTTGAGTATGATAATTTATTGACTGAAATACAAATAGATTTAGAAGAACTACCAAATGAAGTTCAATGGGGCGATAATATTGTTTCCCCAAGGTTAATTGTTGATTTGAGTGAAAGTAGTTTGGGTTCAAAAATTTTGCAAGCAAGTGAGAATAATTTATCAAACAATGAAAATTTTAAAGATTATATAAAAGGCCTTTATTTAAAAGTAGATTCAAGTAATGATGGCGCTATATTGTATTTTGATACAAATAGCTCGGAGTGTTTTTTAAGAATGACTTACACAAATAATAATAATCAGCCAGAAATTTTAGAATTTCCAATTGGAGCTACTCATAATTATTTTACTCATCAATATGAAGCTAGTGAATTGTTAAATCTAATTGATAGTAACGAACCCTCATCTTTTGTTTATTTACAATCTATGGGAGGAATGGCAGCAGAACTTGATCTTAGTTTTCTTCTGAATGAAAATTTTAATGAATGGGTGATTGGCAAAGCCACATTAAATATTCCTGTACATAAAGACGCACAATTTGATATTTTTTCACCCCCAACAGTATTAAGATTAAATGAATACATTGATGGTTCAAATATAGAAAATGATGATCTTCCTACAGCGGCATACAATTTAGAAAATGAGGAGTATAATTTTGATATAACTTCTTACATTCAAAGTATAATTTCTGAAAATCAAAATCACAATCTTTATCTTGGCATTAGTGGTGTTAATAGCGAAAGGCTATTGATAAACAATGGCGATTTAGGAATGAACTTGGAGATACACAGAATAAAATAATTTATAATGTGCGGTATTGTTGGTTATATTGGAAATAAAAATGGAGTACCAATAGTTGTTGAGGGCCTGAAAAGATTAGAGTATAGAGGCTATGATTCTTCCGGTCTATGTTTTATTCAATCAAATAAATTTAATTTAAGAAAAAAAAAGGGTAAAGTTCATGACTTGGAAAAGTTGATTAAGTCAAAATCAATGGGTAAAGTAGTCATGGGCCATACAAGGTGGGCAACTCATGGAAAGCCCAGTGATAGAAATGCTCATCCTCATATTTCAATGAACAAAAAAATTGCGATTGTACATAATGGAATAATTGAGAATTATGATTCCTTAAAAGAAGGATTAATATCTAGGGGTTATAAATTTAAATCCGATACAGATACGGAAATATTGGTTAATTTAATTGAATTTATACAAGCTGACTTAAAAGTATCTTTAATTGAGGCTGTACAACAATCTTTAACTCAGGTTATAGGAGCATATTCAATTGCTGTAATGAGTTTACAGGAGCCACATAAAATGATTCTTGCTAAAAAAGGAAGCCCGCTGGTTATTGGTGTTGGTAATGAAGAGCATTTTATTGCATCGGACCCTTCACCATTTCTAAAATATACTAAAAGAGCAATATATTTGGATGACGAAGAGGTTGTTGAAATTTCTAAAAATAAATTATCAATTCAAACAATTGACAAGAAAGTAAAATCACCTACAATTCAAAAGTTAACAATGGAGTTAGAGGAAATAGAAAAAGGTGGATTTGAAACTTTTATGTTAAAGGAAATTTACGAGCAACCAAAATCAATCATTGATACTTTAAGAGGAAGAATAATTAAAACAAAACAAGAAATTAAATTAAGAGGATTTAACGAAAGCAGAAAAAAATTTAGAAGTGCAAAAAGAATAATTATTCTTGGTTGTGGTACATCTTGGATTGCTGGTTTAGTTGCTGAATACATTATTGAGGGTTTGGCCAAATTACCAGTAGAGGTTGAATATGCATCTGAGTTTCGTTACAGAGATCCTATTATTTATAAAGATGATGTTGTAATTTGTTTTTCTCAATCTGGAGAAACTGCCGATACTCTTTCGGCGCTAAAACTAGCAAAAGAAAAGGGCGCTTTTTTATATGGAATATGTAATGTTGTTGGATCCTCGATTTCTAGAATTGTTGACGTTGGAACTTTTACGCACGCAGGACCTGAAATTGGAGTGGCTTCTACAAAAGCATTTACTGCACAAGTAACAGTTTCAATATTATTAGCCATTGCTATTGCAAAATTAAAAAACCAGATTACAAAAAAAGATTTTATAGAAATTTCTGACGAATTATTATCAATTAATGAAAAGATAAAATTCACGTTAAATGAATGTAATAGTCAAATTTTAAAGATCGCTAAAAAATATAAAAGTGCAAAAAATGCACTTTACTTGGGAAGGGGGGTAAGCTTTCCAGTTGCTTTAGAGGGTGCTTTAAAGCTAAAAGAAATATCTTATATACATGCCGAGGGATATCCAGCTGCAGAAATGAAGCATGGACCGATTGCTTTAATTGATGAAAATATGCCTTCAATAATTATTGCAACCAATAAAAGAAATTATGAAAAAATATTTTCAAATGCCCAAGAAATTAAAGCTCGTAATGGAAAATTAATTGCAATTGTGTCACAAGGTGACAGTCAAATAAGTAAAATTGCAGATCATGTAATTGAAGTTCCTAAAACAAATTATTTTTTAAGTCCATTAGTTAATATTATTCCATTACAATTATTTTCTTATTATATAGCAAAACTTAGAAAATGTAATGTTGACCAACCTAGAAATTTAGCTAAGTCCGTTACTGTGGAATAAGATTGTAATATAGTTAATGACAACAATTCTTGTCTATCAATACAATTTCACTACTCAATTATATACTTCTTGTCTACACTACCATCATCATAGACTTCTATCATTGGTTGATTTTT
>MDSV01042074.1_pt1 | contig 17152 bp, 15 predicted proteins | sample 810851 | NCBI WGS metagenome assembly MDSV01 (sample SAMN05326640, study PRJNA326480) | marine metagenome | isolation source: seawater | place: Atlantic Ocean: North East | collected 2012 | reverse complement strand
TGATGGAAAAAAAATGAATAAGGACATAGAAGATTCCGACTGGCAAGTGCCTAAACAAGCTCAACCAAAACAAAGTGATGTATCATTTAATTTAAATGAAGTTCTGGACTCAGTTGTTCTCATTAGATCAGAAGTGCCAGAAGACGCAATGACCGCACAAATTTTAGGTTCTGAGAGAGTCGGTAATGGTATTCTAATTGATCACAACGGTTTAATTTTAACCGTTGGTTATCTAATAGCTGAAGCAACAAAAGTATGGATAACTCTGAACGATGGATTTACTGTTCTAGGAGATGTTGTATGCTATGAACATGAAACAGGTTTTGGTCTGGTTCAAGCTTTGGGAAAATTAAATGCTATTCCCATGAATATAGGGAACTCTTCATCAGTTGAATCTGGAGATCCTATAATTTTTGCAGCAGCAGGTGGAAAAAAACATTCTTTATTTTCAAACCTTGCATCTAAAAGAGCTTTTGTTGGCTCCTGGGAATACGCCCTAGAAGAAGCACTATTTACAGTTCCCGTCCATCCAAATTGGGCAGGTGCAGGTTTAATTGACAGAAATGGGAATTTGGTAGGTATTGGTTCGTTGTTTGTTCAAGATGCAGGGCCTAAAGAGGTTGACGGAAATATGTCTATACCTATCAATCTATTTAAAACAGTTATGAAGTCCATGAAAGAATTAGGGTCAAGCGGAAAAAATCCAAGACCTTGGCTTGGATTATATATATCTGACAATAATAATACAATTTCTATCGCAGGGATGGTATCACGAGGTCCGGCTGCAGAGGCAGGATTCAAAGTTGGAGATCAAATTCTTTCAGTAAATAATCAAGAAGTTATAGATTTGCACCATTTTTATAAATCGATGTGGGCTCTGGGCGATGCTGGAATAGAAATTAGAATTAAAGTTTTAAGAGAAAATAAAGGTGAAATTATAATAGGTGTAAAATCTATAGACAGACAATTACTCCTGAGAAAACCAATGCTTAATTCTTAAATATAAAAATTTTGGAAAAATTATTGCTGCCATATTTTATTAGAAAAAAAAATAAAAACACTCTCCCTATTTGGGTAGTGAAGAATTCAAACCTCAAAATTTGGTTAAAAGATAAACCAGAACACTTTTCAAATTGGTTAAGCTCAAATAATTTTAAAAATAAAGTTGGAAATAGTATCTTAATTCCAGACCTCCAAGCTAATATAGCGGGTTTATTAGTTGTTGTTCCAAAAAAGATTTCTATTTGGTCTTTGGCTGAAATTCCTAATAGAATTCAAGATAAAGAGTTCTATATAGATTCAGAAATAAATATGGAAGAAGAAAAAAAATTAGTAGTTGGTTGGGGCCTTGGAACATATTTATTCAGTGTATATAAAAAAAATAATAAGAATTATTCAAGTTTATTCGTTTCAAAAAAAGTTGACTGGGTGCAAGCAAAAAGAGAGATAGAGGCAGTTTTCTTTTCAAGGAATTTAATTAATCTTCCCGCCAATGACTTAGGTCCTGATGAATTTGAAACTACAGTAAGAGATTTATGCGAGAAATATAAAGCTGGACTAACTGTAATATCAGGGAATAAATTGCTAAAAAGTTTTCCGGCTATATATACTGTTGGAAATGCATCATCTAGAAGACCTCGTTTGATTAACTTTAGATGGGGTAAAAATACTGCTCCGAAATTAGTTTTAATTGGCAAAAGCGTTTGTTTTGATTCTGGTGGGTTAGATATTAAATCTAGTATTGGTATGAGAAAAATGAAAAAGGATATGGGTGGAGGTGCGATTGTTCTTGGTTTAGCGAAAATGATTATGGATTCAGGTATGAATATAGATTTAAGGGTTTTATTACCTACTGTTGAAAATGTGATTGGAGAAAATGCATATAAACCTGGAGATATAATAAAAACAAAAAGTGGAATTACAGTCGAGGTTGGTAATACAGATGCAGAAGGGAGATTAATTCTTGCAGATGCTATTACTGAAGGAAATAAAACAGAACCTGACTTGATGATATCTGTTGCAACTTTGACTGGCGCTGCCAGAGTAGCCTTAGGCACAGAACTTCCAGCTCTATTTTCCAGTAACGATGAACTAGTTCAAGATTTAAAAACAATATGTAAACATGAGGAAGACTATTTCTGGCAATTGCCGTTATGGAAAAATTACGAAAACCTTATTTCTAGTAGTATTGCTGATTTAAATAACTCTGGTTCAAGTCCTTTTGGAGGAGCTATAACAGCAGCTTTATTTCTTCAAAAATTTGTTAAAAATAAAGAGAACTTTATTCATATTGATGCTTATGCTTGGAACGATAAGTCGGCGCCTGGCAGACCGGTTGGCGGGGAAGCTTCTTTACTTAGGGCTCTTTATTATTTTTTGCATAGAAGGTATTCTTAAAATTATATTAACAAAAACGTTAGGTATTGATGTCAAAAATAAATAAAAATTATTCTGAACTACTTAATGCATTGGAATTTCCTGTCTTAGGTTTAAAAGAAACTAGTGGAATTTTTTTTGCAAATAGTTGCTTTGAGAAATTTTCAGGATATTCTGTTAGAGATGTAATGAATTACGATGTGTCAAAAATTTTTGAATCAGGGCTAAATTATAACGAAAAAAATACATTTATAGAAAAAAATTTAATAAGCTCTACAGGAAAAAAATTAAAAGTATTAATTTTTATGAAAAAAATTAAAATAGATGATGAAGAATTAATTTTTGCCACGCTTAAGTATAAATCAGAAATTCATGATAATGAAGTTTTTGAAAATTTTGAAAAAATTGACTTTCTTACTGGGGTCTTATCAAGAAGTGCTGTTTTGGAGAGATTTAATGTATTTGTAGAGAATGCAAAGTTATCAGGTGGTAGACTCGTTGCTTTGGCAGTAAAGCTTGATAGAATTAAATCCATTAATCAATATGCTGGATATGATGTAGGTGATACTTTAATTTTTGAAGCAGCAAAGATTTTAAAAAATAGTATACCGACTAAGAGTGCAATTGGAAGAATTGCAGGTAATAAATTTTTTATTATTTATGGAATTAGCAGAGAAACAGAGAGTGCAGCATATATTTGTAAGAAAATTGTCAATAATTTATCAAAATCAATAACGATAGAAGGCAAACAATATAATATCTCTGCTAACGTAGGGGTTTCGCTTTTTCCTCAGGATGGAGCTGAAGCTAAAATTCTTATGGATGCCTCAGACAAAGCTTTAGAAGAATCTGAAATAAGAGGGTATAGTAGGTTTCAATTTTTTAATGAATCTATAAATAAGAAATTAATTAGATTAAATGCAATAGATCAACAGATACCTCAGGCTATTAAAGAAGGTGGTTTTTGTCTAAATTTTCAACCAAAAGTTTTTATAAATGATAAATCTATAATTGGTGCAGAAGCTTTGTTAAGGTGGGAAAATAAAAAATTAGGCATTATCCCTCCAGGAGAATTTATTCCTAGAGCTGAAGCATTAGGAGCCATTATTCCCTTAGGTTCATGGGTTCTTGAAGAGTCTTGCGCTGAGGCAAAAAAGTGGATGCAAATTACAAAAAATCCTATTCAAGTTGCGGTTAATGTATCCCCTAAGCAGTTAGCTGAAGAAAATTTTGTTGAATTGGTTTTAGGTGTATTAGAAAAATATCAATTACCTCCCCAATTATTAGACTTAGAGCTTACAGAATACTCTTTTCTTGAAGATTCAAATCCTGCAGTTAACTCAATTCTAGAAATAAAGAAAAAAGGGGTTACATTCTCGTTAGATGATTTTGGAACGGGGTACTCATCGCTTAGTCAATTAGCATCATATCCTGTTGATACAATTAAAATTGATCAATCGTTAATATCAGGAATAACAAAAAACGATCAGTCTATAGCAATTTTAAAAGCTATAGTTTCAATGGCCAGGGAAATAGGTATAAAAGTTTTAGCTGAAGGTGTTGAGAAGCAAAAAGAGTTAGAGTTTTTAATTTCTGTAGGATGCTCTGTTGCGCAAGGTCATTATTTCCATAAACCTTTAGATAAAGAAAATTTTAGAATTTTGATAAAAAATCAATACGAAAAAATTAAAAAAATATAAAATGAATCTAAAAGAGTTAAAAAAAATATATGCATTTACTATTGATTTAATTAGAAATGAGGATAAAGATCTGACGGAAAGGCAGAAGGGTGTTCTTTTAACCGTATACTTAAACGATGAGCTTCAGACTATTCGGAGCTTGTCCTCTGAGTTGAAAGTGCCAAAAGCTTCTATATCAAGAGCAGTAAGCACTCTTGAAAAGTATGGTTTTTTAAGAAAGATGAATGACGTAAGCGATAAAAGGAGTGTTAAAGTGAAAAGGACTGTAAAAGGAAGTGTTTTTATGGATAACTGGAATGACAGAATTAAAGAGATAATAGACTCTTAATATGGGACTGATTTAAGTAGATTTTTAGTATACTCATTTTTAGGAGCATTAAAAATCAATTTTGTTTCTCCTGCTTCTACTAGTTTTCCGTTTTTAAGAACAATTATTTTGTCAGATACTGATCTTATTACCTTTAAATCATGACTAATAAAAATATAACTTAAATTATATTTTATTTGAAGTTCGTTAAGCAAGTTTATGATTTGAACTTGGATAGTTTTATCTAAAGCTGAGGTTGGTTCGTCAAGTATTATTAATTTAGGCCTGATTATAATTGATCTTGCAATTGATATCCTTTGTCTCTGGCCTCCAGAAAATTCGTGTGGATACCTATCCATAACTCTTCTATCAATTCCAACTTCAACAAGAGTTTTCTCAATTTTGTTTAATTTTTTTTCTTTAGATAAATTTGGGTAGTGAACATCTAGACCTTCCCCAACAATTTGTTTAATTGATAGTCTTGGACTCAAACTTCCAAATGGATCTTGAAAAACTATTTGAATATCTTTTCTTTTACTTCGCAGGTCTTTTTGTTTTAAATTATTTATATCATGAGTATTGAAAATAATTGATCCTTCACTTTTCACTAACTTAAGAATTGCGAGTCCTAATGTAGTTTTTCCAGACCCAGACTCGCCAACTATACCAAGAGTTTCCATCTCATTTAAGTTAAATGAAATATTATTTACTGCAGTCAAAAAAGACAATTTCTTATTAAAAAAACCCTTTTTTAGAGGATATTTTATGGTCATATTTTTAATTTTAAGAATTGTTTTATTAGAGTTATTTTTTTTATTAAACCCGTTTCCCAATTCAGAGTTGATAAGAGCTTTTGTATAGGAATGTCTGGGATTAGAGAAAACGAATTCTGTATTACCATTTTCAACTATTGACCCATCCTTCATGATACAAATTTTGTCTGAAATTTTTTTAACAATAGAAAGGTCGTGAGTAATTAACAATATAGACATATCTATTTTTTTTTGAAGACTTTTTAATAATTTTAGTATTTGCATCTGAACGGTAACATCTAGAGCCGTAGTTGGCTCATCTGCTATTAATAATGATGGGTTATTAGCTATTGCCATTGCAATCATTACCCTTTGCCTTTGACCGCCAGATAACTCATGAGGATAAGAGTTTAATCTTTGGTTGATTTCATCTAAACCTACTAAGTCAAGAAGTTTTTCAATATTTTTTTGCACTTCAGATTCAGAAACTTTTTTATAAAGAGTTATAGCCTCTTTTAATTGTTTTTTTATCGTGTGTAGAGGATTTAAGGAGGTCATTGGCTCTTGAAAAATCATTGAAATTTTTCTTCCTCTTATATTTTCAATTTTATTAATTCTAGAAGATAAATATTCTTGGTTATTGATCTTTATAGTGCCGGATACATATTTTGCGCTATCTTTTGGAAGTAATTGAAGGATAGATAGAGCTGTAACTGATTTGCCAGAGCCAGATTCCCCAACTAAAGCCAATGTCTCATTTTTTTTGATAGAAAATGAAACATTATTTAATACCTTTGTTAGAATTTTGTTTCTACTAAATTCAATTGAAAGGTTATTTATTTCAAGGATATTCATACTAGTTAAATATCTTTCTTGGATCAAATGCATCCCTAATAGCTTCGCCTATGAAAACAACAAGTGTTAGAATTAAAGCAAGTGATAAAAATGCAGTTATTCCCAGCCAAGGCGCTTGAAGATTAGATTTCCCTTGTTGAAGCATTTCGCCCAAAGATGCCGAACCGGGAGGAAGCCCAAAACCTAGAAAGTCTAGGGCAGTGAGACTAGTAATTGAACCAGCTAAAATAAATGGGAGAAAAGTTATGGAGGCAACCATGGCGTTAGGGAGTATATGTCTATAAATAATAATTATATTCTTTACTCCTAATGCTTTTGCAGCTCTAACATATTCGAAATTTCTCGCCCTTAAAAATTCAGCTCTTACTACTCCCACTAATGACATCCAACTAAAAAATAATAATATAAATAATAGAGACCAGAAACCAGGTGTAATTATAGCAGCTAAAATAATTAATAAATATAATAGAGGAATACTCTCCCATACTTCGATAAATCTTTGGAAAATAAGGTCAATTAATCCTCCAAAATAGCCTTGTACTGCTCCTGCAGCTATACCAATAATTGAGCTAAAAAGAGTTAATGTTAATCCAAATAAAAGTGATACTCTGAAACCGTAAATTAATCTAGATAAAACATCTCTACCTTGATCGTCAGTCCCTAACCAGTTTATTTTATCTGGCGGTGATGGTGCAGGTGATTGTAAATCATAATTGATAGTATCATGACTGAATGGAATTAAAGGCCATACTATCCACCCTCTATTTTTGATTAGATCCTGAACGAAAGGATCTCGGTAATCAGCAGCTGTTTCAAACTCCCCACCGAATCTTGTTTCTGGGATATTTTGAAATATGGGTAATAATATTTTTTTTTCGTAATAAATAATTAGAGGGCGTTCATTTGCTATGAAATTTGCCAACAAAGACATTACAAATAAAAAAGTAAGAATAATGAATGAAAAAAAACCACGTTTATTATTTTTAAAATTATTTAGTCTTCTTAGGTTTAGCTGTGATAATTTTATAGAATATATTTTTTTCATTATAAATTACTTATCTGTGTTCAAAATCAATCCTTGGGTCAACTAACACATAAGCTATATCTCTAATTATAGCTAAAACTAAACCAAGAAGAGTGAAAATGTATAAAGTTGAAAACATAACAGGATAGTCCCTATTTATCGCTGCTTCAAACCCTAAAAGCCCTAGGCCATCTAGAGAAAATATAACTTCTATTAATAGTGATCCGGTAAATAAAATACTTATAAAAGCACTTGGAAAACCTGCTATAACAATTATCATTGCGTTTCTGAAAACGTGACCGTACAAGATTTTTTTTTCTGATACTCCCTTAGCACGTGCTGTCAAAACATACTGTTGATTGATTTGATCAAGGAAAGAATTTTTTGTAAGCATGGTAAGACTTGCAAATCCACCAATTACTAAAGCTGCTACAGGAAGAACTATATGCCATAAATAGTCAAATATTTTTGGAAAAAAACCTAATTCATTAAAGTTATCTGAAGTAAGACCTCTTAAAGGGAAAAAATCAAAGAAAGAGCCGCCAGAAAAAATTACAATTAAAAGTATCGCGAACAAAAAAGAAGGTATAGCTTGCCCAATAATTACTATTGTACTGGTCCAAATGTCAAATGAAGTGCCGTCTTTTACTGCCTTTCTGATGCCAAGTGGTATTGATATCAAGTATACGAGCAATGTAGACCATAAACCAAGAGTAATTGAAACGGGCATTTTTTCAATAACTAGCTCAATGACGGGCTTATCTTGAAAAAAACTTTCGCCAAAATCAAATCTTATATAATTATATAACATTAAAAAAAACCTATCGATTATAGGCTTGTCAAAACCATACATTTTTTCAATGGATTTAATAAAATCTGGGTCAAGTCCTTGTGCTCCTCTATATTTAGAGTCCCCCTCTAAGCCACTTTTAGATGCTGAATCTGCTCCAGAATTTGATTCGTCAGTTCCTATTCCACTTACTCTGGCAGTAGCATCAACTGCTGTTCCAGTAATTTTTGCTATCATTTGTTCAACTGGTCCGCCAGGAGCAGTTTGAATAATAGCAAAGTTAATAATCATAATAACAAATAAAGTTGGTATTATTAAAAGAAGTCTTCTAAAAATATATGAACTTATTTTATTCTCCTAATATTGTCTGAATTGATATAATTGTATATTGGATTATTTTAACCACCATGAATTGATATCTAAACCAAATTTTGGTTTTATTGTTGGTTTTCCAAATTTATTCCAATAGGCAATTCTATTATTCGGGGAATGATATTGAGGTATAAAATAATAATTCCAAAGTAAAATTCTATCAAGTGATTTTGTTGCTGCTACTAATTCATCTCTAGATGATGAAAATACTATTTTTTTTAGCAGATCATCAATAATTATGTTTTTAATTCCAGCTAGATTTCTCCCTCCTTTTATATCTGCAGAATCTGAACCCCAGTAATTTATTTGCTCATTGCCTGGATTAAAAGACTGAGGTACCGTGGTAACTATCATATCAAAGTCGTAATTATTTATTCTTTCAATATACTGCGAAGAATCAAGCACTCGAATGTCAACTTGAATTCCAAGTTTTTTTAAATTTTTTGTAAAAGGAAGGATTACACGTTCTAAGCTTGGTTGGATGATAATTATATTAAATTTAAAAATTTCATTAGTTCTTTCATTAACTAATTGATTACTTTTAATAGCCCATCCAGCATTTTTAAATAAAATTTTAGATTCATTAAGTTGCTTTCTTATATTTCCACTCCCATCTGAAACAGGTAATTTAAATTCATAATCAAAAATATTTTTTGATAGACTATCTTCATATTTTTTTAAAAATTTCCGTTCAAGTCCTTTAGGAACGCCAGATGAAGCTAGGTCAGTATTTTGAAAGAAACTTGTTGTACGTTTATATTGATTATAGAACAAGTTTTTATTCAACCATTCAAAATCAAAAGCTATTGTAATTGCTTTTCTTATATCTTTATCTTTAAAAATATTTTTTCTTGTATTGAAAACAAAAGCTTGCATTCCAGGAGATCGGGAGATAGGAATTTCATCCTTTATAACTTTTCCCTGTTGGACAGCTTTAAAATTAAATCCTGTTGCCCAGCCTTTTGCTTGGTACTCATTAAAAATATCAAATTGTTCAGCTTTGAAAGCTTCTCGTGCAACAGTTAAATCTCTATAGTAATCGTACTTTATTCTATCAAAATTATAACGTCCCTTATTTACTGGAAGGTTTTTCCCCCAATAGTTTTTAACTCTTGCATAACTTATATATCTTCCTGCTTCAAAATTTTCAATTTTATACGGACCACTACCTATAATTGGATCAAGGTTAGCTTTTGAGAAATCTTTATTTTTTAGGTGATGTTTAGGTAAAATATAAAGTTCAGATAGAATATTAGGCATTTCTCTATTGTTTTTATTTTTTAGTTTAAATTTTACAACATGCTGACCTTCAGCTTCAACGTCAGCAACATTATTGTAATATGATTTATAAAAAGGGCTTCCTTTTTCTGTTAAAATATTAAAAGAAAAAATAACATCATCTGAGGTAATAGGCTTTCCATCATGCCATCTAGCATTTTTATTTAAATTAAATTTTACCCATGAAAAGTCATTAGGATATTCAATTGTGTTGGCAATTAATCCGTAAGATGTGCTTTTATCTATTTCATCTTTAGACAAGGTCATTAGTGTTTCATACACAAGAGATATACCTGCTGCAGAATTGCCTGAAATGATAAAAGGGTTAAATGAGTTGAAAGTTCTTAAAGCTAAACGTTTCAAAGTTCCCTTTTTTGGTGCTTCAGGGTTTACGTAATCAAAATGACTAAAGTTACTGTTATATTTAGGCTTGCCATACAAAGAAACAGCATGTCTTTTTTCAGAAGCTAAGACAGCTGATTGAAAGTTAAAGAAAAAAAATAAGATTAGCGCAAAATTAATGAAATAGCTCATTTCTAGCCTCTTACTCTATAGTAATAAATTAGTTATTTATCTTATTAATTTAGATTTATTTATTTAAAAATTCCAATGCTTTTTTATGAATCTCCTCATTCGATGAAGCAATAACTTTCCCCTGGCTGTTATGGTTTAATTCTTGACCCTCCCAATCAGTAATAATACCCCCGGACCACTGTATTATCGGAACTAAAGCAGCAAAATCATGATATTTTAGCCCATCCTCACAAACTATATCAATTTGTCCATTTGCAAGCATTCCATATGCATAGCAATCACTTCCCCAAGATACTGAATTAACTGTACTTGCTAAATTAAGAAATTTTTTATATGAATTTTTTGAAAACATTTGTGGACTAGTTGCTTCCAAATTAGCTTTAGATATATCAACTTTTTTACTTGTTTCAACTGTCATACCATTAAATGTGGTTTTATTGCGACATCCAACCCACCTCTCATTCAAAATTGGTTGATTTATAATGCCAAGAACTGGTGTTGCGCCATCATACAATGCTATCAGAGTTCCAAAAGTTGGTTTTCCATTTATAAAAGCCTTTGTTCCGTCTATGGGGTCTATAACCCACTGAAAATTTTTCATTTCTGTGCTTATTTCATTAGAAAATTCTTCACCAATCACAGAATGATTATCAAATTTTTTTTTTATAAGGTTTGTTAGCTTTTTTTCGACTTTAATATCTACTTCAGTCACTTGTGTATTGTCAGCTTTTGTAGAAATATCAAAATTATTCCTAAAATATTTTTTGATTATATGTCCACTTTCATCAGCAAGTGAGCATGCAAAATGTACTAGCTCATTTGCATTATGGTCCATTTAATTACTCAGGAAGAGGAGGTGGAGCTTCTGTTACACTTTTTAGGTAAGCTATAATGTTTGCTCTATCTTTGGCTTTCTTAATACCTGCAAATGCCATTTTAGTTCCAGGCATATACTTCTTTGGGTTCTCAAGAAATAAATTTAATTCGGAATAACCCCATTTACCGCCGAAATCCTTTAAAGCTGAAGAATAGTTAAAGTTTTCAACTGAACCCATAGATGTGCCAACAACGTTATACAGGTTAGGACCTACCTTATTTGCAGCACCTTTAACAAAGTTATGACATGATGCGCACTTTTTAGAGGTTTTCATACCTTTATCTACAGAGGCGTTTGCAAGTAACACAGGGAGCGGTATTTCTTCTTTCGGAGCATTATCATTTGACGCGACCTGCGCTGTATCTATTACTAGAGGGCTCTCGCTATAGACTTGTTTTTCAAGCTTTTTTGGGTGTACTACAACATTCCCTATTTTTCCAAGAAGAAAAACAACAAGAATTGCAGCAATTAGGCCTCCTGCATATTTATTTAATGTATATGCGTCCATATATTAAAACCTCCAAAAAAACAATATTTGAATATTGACCAATTTTGATATTTTTTCAACTTAGAAAGTAAAGAAATAACTTAATATAGTAAGAAATTTGCCAATTAATTAAATTATCTTTATTTTTTTTGTTTTTAAAGATTATAGGTATATAAATAGTTAAAGATGAAAAACAATGAAATCGATTATAATTATCCCTTCTAGATTAGCATCAACAAGGCTTCCTAATAAGCCTCTAATTGATATTGGTGGAAAACCTATGATAGTTAGAGTTTTAGAAAGCGCTAGAAGGTCAAATATTCAGGATATAGTTATAGCAACTCCAGACATTGAAATAGCGGAAGTTGTAAAAAAAGCTGGTGGAGAATACGTGCTTACTTCTGACCATCACCATTCAGGGACCGATAGAATCATGGAAGCTTTAAGAAAACTGGATCCTTTCAGAAATATTGAAACTGTTATAAATTTACAGGGCGACCTGCCATTCATATCTCCTGAATACATTAATAGTTTAGAAACAATTATAAAAATTAATGGTGTTGATATTGGAACATTAATTTCTTATTTATCTGAGAATAATAAAGATGATCCTAACATTGTTAAGGTTGCAATAAATTTTAAAGATGAAGAGAAAGTTGGTAAGGCTGTTTATTTTTCAAGAGAACCAATTCCATGGAATTCTTTGCAATATTATCAACATATTGGTATTTATGTTTATAAAAGAGAAACAATAGAGAGATTTTGCTTAAGTCCTCCTGGGGTTATCGAAAGAGTTGAAAAACTAGAACAATTAAGAGCCTTAGGGCTTGGAATGAATATATTTTGTTCTTTAGTTGAAAATCCTCCTATAGGCATTGATACTCAGGATGATCTACATTTACTTGAAAACAAATTATCTGATCTTGATAAGAAAGAAAATTAATGTCCAAAGATAAAATTATTTCATTTCAAGGAGACTACGGAGCAAATTCGCATCTTGCATGTAAAAGTGTTTTTCCTGAAATGGAGGTATTGCCTTGCGATACATTTGAAGATGCTTTTGAATCTGTAAAAAATGGAGAATCCTCACTTGCAATGATACCTATCGAAAATAGTGTAGCAGGTCGTGTAGCTGATATTCATTACCTTTTGCCGGACTCTGGTTTATTTATTATTAAAGAGCATTTTCAAAGAGTAAACCATTGTCTTCTTGCAAATAAAGGGACAAAAATAAATGAAATAAAGTATGTCTATAGTCACATACAGGCTCTAAGCCAATGCAGAAAAAACTTATCTAAATATGAACTTACCCCTATGGTTTATGCAGATACTGCTGGTGCTGCTAAGAAAATTTCATTTTCCAAGGGAGATAAAAGTGGGGCAATAGCTTCAGAATTTGCATCAGAGATATATGATCTGGATATTATCAAAAAGAATTTTGAAGATGAAGATCATAATACTACTAGGTTTGTTATATTATCAAGAACTGCAATTCAACCCAAAGTTACTTCAAATAAAACAATAACGTCTTTCGTATTTCAAGTGAAGAATGTTCCTTCTGCCCTATATAAAGCTATGGGTGGTTTTGCAACAAATAATATAAATATGACTAAATTAGAAAGCTATCAGCTTAAAGGAAGTTTCAGAGCAACACAATTTTATGCAGATGTTGAGGGTCATTTGGAGGATGAGAGTCTAAAATTAGCTATGGAAGAGTTAAAATTCTATACATCAAAGCTTATAATATTGGGGGTTTATCCAGCTGATAAACTTAGAGAAAAGATTTAGGGTTATTACTCCAAAAGTTTAATAATTGGTGAGCGATTGCCATTGGAGGTGGTAATAAAATATCTCCATTAATTTCATAATTATTCGGATCTAAAGGGTCATTTTTTGAACTCTTTGATTTTATAATTGCTTCGCTTACTATTTTTCTCTCAGTCCACTTTGCTTCAACAATTTCCTTTTCATCAATAACTATTTTGCTATTTTCGGCTTTAGCAAAGCATCCTATCATTAAAGAGGATGGATAAGGCCAAGGTTGGGATGAATGATACATAATATTATTTACTCTAATAGAAGTTTCTTCTTCAACCTCTCTATACACAGCATTTTCAATGCTTTCGCCAGGTTCCATAAATCCTGCAAGCACAGAAAAAAATTTTTTTGGAAAATGTTGTTGCCTTCCTAATAAACAATTATCTCCATTATAAACTAACATAATTACAACAGGGTCAGTTCTAGGAAAAGTCTCTTTATTACAATTTTTGTTTACACAAAGTTTTACATAACCTCCTTGATCAAATATCGTCTTATTTCCGCATTTACTGCAAAAAATATTATTTTGTGACCATTCTATCATTGACCTTGCTAGCGCTAAAATAGAGGCCTCTTCATTGGTTAAAAACATTGCTGCGTTTCTAACTTCTTGAAAATTGACATCTGATTTAAATAAGTGATTAATATTAATAGATTCTGAGATATTTAGAGAAAAATATGGCATTTGATCTCTAATTCCTAAAAAAATTAAGTCACTAAAGTCATTAATAATTTTTTTAACCTGATTTCTATTTAAGTATTTAATATGGAATGCATTTGAAACTTTTTCTATTGGCGCTTTTAAATTTAGCATGGGAATAAATTTTGCTTGGGGATGGTTAATTTTTGAAATTATCCATTTTTTGTCTTTTCTAAGATTACCTGAGCGGTCCAGTGGGTTTGCTGCAAAAGTGTTTAAAATAGTCATTTTCAAGATTTTCTTGTTTTTTTTGTTTATATTATAATAATTAATTAGTTTTTAGTATTGGGCTCACGGTTAAACATACTATATTATCATGTCGGGAGGCTAGTATCGGGCAATCCGTTTGCTAATCCGGTCAGGTCGAAAGAAGCAGCCGTAACAAATTGATTTGGGTCGATTGCTGGTCTCCTAAAAGCTAATTTTCAATAATTCCTATTTATACATGAATAAAATTAATAATTATAGAGTTCTTGCAAGAAAATATAGGCCTAAAGCTTTCAGAGATTTAGTTGGTCAAGATGTTCTAGTAAAGACATTAAATAACGCTATTTTAGATAATAAAATTTATCACGCTTTCATACTTACTGGTATGAGAGGAGTAGGAAAAACTACTACTGCTAGAATTATTGCTCGATCATTGAATTGTGTAAGTGATAAGCAAGACGAATATAAAAACATCATCCCTTGTGGTGAATGTGATCAATGTGTCTCAATAGATTCATCCAGCAATGTGGATGTCATTGAAATAGATGCAGCAAGTAATACGGGTGTTGCTAATATTAGGGAAATTATTGATAATGTTAGATATAGGGCCGTTGGCGCAAAATATAAAGTTTATGTTATTGATGAAGTGCATATGCTATCCACAGCAGCTTTCAATGCTCTTTTGAAAACATTAGAAGAACCTCCATCAAATATTATTTTTATTTTAGCGACAACAGAAATCCGAAAAGTTCCCGTAACCGTTTTGTCCAGATGCCAGCGATTTGATTTAAGAAGAGTTTCAGATGAAAAGATGATAGCTCATTTATCACATATAGCTAAACTTGAAAACGTAAATATAGAAAACCCAGCTCTTTCTCTAATTGTTTCAGCCTCAGAAGGTTCGGTAAGAGATAGCTTGTCATTATTGGATCAATCAATTTCTTTTTGTGAAGGAGAAATTAAGGAATATAAAATTAGGGAAATGTTAGGACTTTCAGGAAGATCAAATATTGTTTCTTTGTTTAATAATATATTGAAAGGTGAAATTAAAGAGGCTCTTCAAAATGCACAAGGTCATTCTAATCAAGGTGTGGATTCATATATACTAATACAAGAATTAATGGGTTTATGTCATTGGGTAACAAAATATAAAATAACACAAAATGATAAAGAAGATATTACTTTGGGGGAAAACGAAAAAAAAATATTAGTAGAGCTGTCTCAAGAAGTGTCTTTCGCTAATTTGACAAGGGTTTGGCAAATGCTGATTAAAGGTCTTGATGATATGAATAAGCTGCCTTTAATTTCTGGCACATTAGAAATGCTTTTAGTTAAAATAACATTCGCTTCAAATTTACCTGATCCAGCATCTTTAGTAAGTTCAATGCAAGATACTAAAAAAAAAGCACTAAATACTGATACAATCAGAGGATTCGATAAAAGTGTTAAAAGTAATGCTAAAGAAATGGTAGCTAATAATCCCTTAAATGAAAATACAAACTTTAAAGAAAATATTTCAAAAGAGAATTTTATTCTTCAAGAAAAAGATATAAGTGAAAAAAAAACTATTGAAAGTTTCACTGATTTAATTAATCTTACTGAAAAAAAAGATGAATTTATTATACGCTCTTATTTGCTATCTAATGTACATATAATTTCATTTGAGCATGGAAAGATATCTTTAAGGTTAAAGAATGGAACTCCTAAAAACTTTATAAATCAATTAAGTGTTTTTTTAACCAATCAGACTGATATAAGATGGCTAATAACTCTTTCAAATAAAAAAGGAAACCCAACAATAAAAGAAAAAGAAGCGGCTTTAACTAATGAAATAAACACAAAAGTTAGGTCTAACCCTATTGTTAGCGTTGCTCTAGAATCTATTCCAGGGGCAGAAATTAAAAATGTAAATGATATAAGCAATGAGAGAATACAAGATGCAAATAAAGACGATCATGAGGTTTTAAATGAAGAATATTAGTCAGATGATGAAGCAGGCCCAAGAAATGCAAAAGCGTATTGAGGAGATGCAAAAAACCCTAGAAAGCATTGAAATTGTTGGAGAAGCTGGGGGAGGACTTGTTAAGGTAACGTTAAACGGAAAAGGCTCTATGATTAGAATAGCTATAGACGATGATCTGTTATCAGAGGACGATTCATCAATACTAGAAGATTTAATTGTAGCTGCTCATAGTGATGCTAAAAATAAAATCGAGCAGCACACATCTGAAGAAATGAAAAAAGTAACAGGTGGGTTAGGAATTCCATCTGGACTTCAGCCTTTTATTTAACCAACTATGGATAATAACTCAAATGAGATAAGAAATTTAGAGTATCTGTTTTCACGGTTGCCTGGTTTTGGTCCTCGTTCAGCCAGGCGTATAGTGCTTTACTTATTAAAAAAAAGAGATACCTTAATGACACCTTTATCATCGGCAATAACTTTAGCAGTAAATAATGTGCAAGATTGTTCAATATGTGGGAATATAGATACTCTTGATCCTTGCAATATTTGTAAAGACCCTAAGAGAGATAAAAATATAATTTGTGTTATTGAAGATGTTACCGATTTATGGGCTTTGGAAAAAGTTCAGAGTTTTAAAGGAAAGTTCCATGTTTTGGGAGGAGTATTGTCAGCTCTAGACGGAGTAGGGCCTGAAGACCTTAGAATTGATGAATTAATATCGAGAGTAAAAAAAAATGATGCTAAAGAAATAATTATAGCATTACCCGTAACTGTAGATGGACAGACAACGGCTCACTATTTAAAAGAAAATTTGGAAAATTTAGAATTAAGTATTACCCAGCTCTCTCATGGTGTTCCTGTTGGCGGCGAGTTAGATTATTTAGATGATGGAACTATTACTGCAGCTATTAGTAGTAGGCGACCATTTTAATTTTTTAGATTATTCGCCATCTATTTTTATATCTTCAATTTTTTTCCCAATATTTATTAGTTTTTTAGTAGAAATCCCAACTTCATTCAAGGTCACATTCGCTATATCAAAATGCTTTTGCAATTTTTGTGTTCTCAAATTTAATCTAACTAGATCCTCAAGAAGAAATACAATCTCT
>MDSV01020642.1_pt1 | contig 17153 bp, 12 predicted proteins | sample 810851 | NCBI WGS metagenome assembly MDSV01 (sample SAMN05326640, study PRJNA326480) | marine metagenome | isolation source: seawater | place: Atlantic Ocean: North East | collected 2012 | reverse complement strand
TCAATTCTTTCTTTTTGCAATTCAAGTGATGGTGAGCTAAAAATTTTATTGCTTTCAAGAAAAATTTTTAATTCTTCTTCTGAATTTTCTAAATCATTTTTTATTTGATTGACTCTACTTAGAATAAATTCCTTTTTCTCTGTTGCTTTAATGTTTGTTACACTGGTGGAATAATCAACAATTGATTGGTAAATGTTTTGTACTATCTGCTTTGTTAATTCAGGATCATCAGTTAATGTTATATTGACTTTATGTAAAGAAGTTAATCTATCCTCGGAGTAATTAATTGCTTCAGACAATTTTTCTTTAGCATAAATTGTTTGCTTATCGTATTCAGATAAATTATCTCTAAATGATAAGCGTTGATTTAAATTTGAAACTAGAGATATGGGATTTATGCTAAAAAGCTTATTATAATTATCGCTCCAATAACCAACAAGCGTAAAACTTTGGTCATTCAATGAATATTTTTTTAAAACTATTTCTTCCAGAAAAGCTTCAGATTTGACATAATTTGATATTGAAAAACCTAAACTATTATTAGAGGATATTCCTGCCATACTACTTACAAATCCTAAAGCTGATAAAGATTGTTCTTCATTATAATTAGTGTAAAAAGAAATCTTTGAAGTATTCTGGTCAGATTTTAAAAAAAAGAAATAAATATTAAAGAAGAAAAATAGCAGAACGAAAAGCTTTAAATATTGCTTTATTGAATTAATAATGAAAAAAAGGAAATTTGTAAAATTGATATTATCATTAACAAGTATTGGTTTTAAGGAATTCATCAAATTATTAGTTGCTATTGTTATCTACTAAAATGAGAATAGCTGCAATATTCGCTAAAGTGGTTGATAAATCAGCAATAAACGCTGTAATGTCAAAATCTGATGGTTCTGGATTTACAGGAACATAAACAGTATCTCCTGGGAAAATTCTCTTTGCTCTCCCCCTAAAAAGATTGGCTTTTTCTCTTTCGCCATTAGCTCTTATTACATAGGCTCTCTTTTTTAAACTATATGGCTTATGACCACCAGCCATTTCAATAGCATCATACATTGTTATGCCTGGCGTGAAGCTAATTAAACCTGGATTATAAACATTTCCTGAAACATTAATTACGTTTTCAACTGGTAAAGCTTTTAAAAGTGTATTATTTGCTATTTCAAAATCTAATGAAGCATTAGCAACTGAATTTGTAGTTATAATTATATTACCATCATCATCTACTTCTGAAAACTCTTGTAAGATTACAATATTACTAAGATTACTTATTTCTGTTAATCCTCCAGCTGTAGCTATTGCATCTTTAACTGTTATTCCTTTTTGAAATGGGTATCTTCCTGGTCTATTTACCTCACCCTCAAATCTGAAAGTAAAACTTTTATTATAATTTGAATTTTCATAGACAAATATTTTATCACCTGGATTAATGATAAAGGCAGCAGAATCTTTGTATTTCACTTTGTATTCTTGAGCATAAAATTGATTCTCATCTAATCTCAGTATAATTATATCATCATCTATGGATTTACGAAATAATGGATCATTAAAACCTCCGGCAAAATCTAATATATCTTTTAAAGAACTATTCATAGCAGAATATTCTCCTGGGTTTTTTACTTTACCGAAAACTCTAGCTTTAGACTGAGATAAGCCAATAGGTTTAATTTTAATTATATCACCGTTTTCAAGCGATATTAAAGAAGAGTTTTTATAATCAATATTCATACTAGTTGTTGCATTATCATCTGAAGATCTCTCGCTGATGGGAATGATTCTATCTAAAACAATTAATGAACTTGCATCGGGAGTGAAGCCTCCGGAAAACTGAATTAAATGTTCTAAAAACTCGTTTGGCTGTAATTCATAATTTTTAGGCTTTAAAATATTTCCTGCAATCTTGACACGCTTTTTAACTATTGGCACATGTATAATGTCCCCATCAACCAATCTCAAATTAGAAAAATTACTTTCTCCATCAATAAAAAAAGAATAAAAATCCACAATAGCAATTTTTTTACCTGAGCGAATAATTTCTATATTTCTTAATGATCCTTCATTTTTAATTCCACCGGCTTGTACTATTGCTGAGAAAATATCTGAAAAAGGATGAATAAGATTTATACCAGGATTTTCTATTTCTCCAGAAAAGTAAACATTAATTGATTTTAACCTTCCAATTTCAACCGCAAGTTTAGTGGAGTTAATTTTGTTATCTAATGTTTCATATATTTTTGAAAGGGATTTTTTAAGAATATCTTCTGCTTCGTATAGAGTTTTATTTGATAAACTTATAAATCCAACATTTTCATAATAGATTTGACCATTTTTGTTAATTACAAAATTTTCGCGTTTGTTATTTTCGCCCCAAAGAGAAATAATTATTTCATCTCCAGGACCTAATTTAAAATCTGTTGGTGTTGGAGCGTTATCAAAAAAATTAATATCTTTTTTAAAATAACTATAACCAAAGTAATCGTCAATCTTATCAGATTCTACTTTATAAGATTCTAAAGTAACAGAAGACATAGGAGAGTCTTTTAGAATCTCTTCTTCTACGACATCATCAATATCATCAATTTCCAAGCCTTTTTTAATGATATCAAGCTCTCTGTTTAAATCACTTACAGAAATTTGGCCGAAAACAACGCCAAACAAGAAAACAAAATTAATAATTTTTTTCATTGTTGCTAAATTTAATCTCAAATACATAGTTTGCAAATATTTCTTTATTTTTTTAGAATTCATTGGATGCATAAAATAAAATATTATCTTAAAAGAGTTTTTGAAGCAGGCCCGTTATCAATTTCTTTAATTATCTTTTACAAAATCAAAAAATGGCTTTGGTTTTATATTTATAAAACGAAAAATAAATCGTATCAACATATTAACAAGTTTAAATTTATAGATTCATATTCCTCGGAAACAGTTACGCATTTAATGAAGAATATGTCGAATTATAAAAATGACGATTCCAAATTAATCGATTTAGTTATGAATAATCGTTTCCCATGTTTGGGGTATGGAATTGCGGAAATTCCACATGGCATTGGTTGGCATGAGGACCAGTTCCATAATAAATCTTGGGAATTAAAATATTTTAATAAAATTGATTTTGTTACACCGGAAGAATTTTGTGATGTGAAAGTGCCTTGGGAGCTTAGCAGATTACAGTTTTTAAACATATTAGCAATATCATATCTTGATACTAAAAATAAAAAAGTTTTAAAAAAATATAATGCAATTATTGATGATTGGATTGATAATAATCCAGCTGGATATGGTATTAATTGGGTGTGCACTATGGAAGTAGCAATACGAGCAACTAACATGGTAATATCTTACTTACTGATGTTTGATTTCTTAAATGATGATATTAAAGAAAAATTAAAAAGTAGCATTATTGAACATCATCAATATATTAAATCATTTCCTGAATTAAGTGATGTACCAGGTAATCACTATCTTTCAAATTTAATGGGAAAGTATATTTGTGAATATATTATTTATGGCTATGAAAACGAGAAAACAGATAAAACATTTTCTAAATTTGTTGGAGAAGCTAAAAAACAATTTCTTTTTGATGGTTGTCATTTTGAAATGTCTCCAACATATCACAGACTATGTCTTGATATGATTGCAGTTGTTTTATCATTTAGATTAAAAGCGGAAAATGATAAAACCAGTAAAGATTCTGATCTAATTTCAATTTTTAAAAAGGGTCTGGATTTTTGCAATGATATTGCTCCAGAAAAAATGCTTCCAATTTTTGGAGATAATGATGGTGGTCATATATTGTGGCTGGGAACCTATTTTAGAGATTACTCTGTATCAAATGAGTTTTATAACCTTCTTTTCAAGAAAAGAATTGATAAAACCTTGAAAAATGAAACATTACTTCTATTGAGCATTGCAAATATAAAAACTGATAATAATTTAAGTTTAGATAATAAAAAAAATAGTTTTGCCGTTGAGAGAAGTGGATATCTATCGGCATACATCAATGGATTATCAGCAGTTATGAGAGTTGGTAATCAAGGCTTAAAAGGAAAAGCTTCACATGATCATGATGATGCTTTACAGTTATGGCTCTCCTTAAAAGACGAAGATATTTTAACAGATCGTGGGTGCCATTCATATACATTATCAAAAAATATTAGATATAATAATATTGTTTCTAGCGCTCATAACGTGGTAAGGCCAAAAAACGGCGAAAGATATTTACCAGTAACAGGCTCCATCAATCAAACTATTCGAGGCGCAGCGACAGCAAGAAACTCGAAGTATGTTATAAAAAATTCTAATCATTGCATAATCAGTGCAAAATTAAGAAGAAATCACCACTTTTTAAATTCTGAACGCTCTGTTGAGATAAATTATAATTCTCAATCTTTTAAAACATTAATTAAAGATAAATGGGAAAGAAAAGCAAACAATGGCATTGAATTAAGTTGGTATTTTGCAAAAAATTATCTACCTAAAATAAGTAAATCCCATGATAATTTAATTGAACTTATTTTGAAGGGACGATATTCAGTAATCATAAAAATAAAATCTAAACATAAAATTAAAGGTAGTTTGTTTGATTATGAATTATCTGAAAATTATGGTTCAAAAGAAACTTGTAAAGGAATTTTAATTGTTTCAAACCAAAAAGAAAGTAGTTTATTAACCGAAATAATAATAGATATGAAGAGTGGTATAAAATGACTTTCACCCCAGTTTTATTAGGTTTTTTTAGTATTATTTTATATGTACAAGTTAGATTAATTAAGAAGCCTTTTCGCTTTCTATTAATTGATAGCTTTTTTATTGGTTTGTTAATTTATTTTGTTGGAGCGGTTATTGCAGGTATATTTGTTGAACCTGGTCACCCTTCGTCTGAAAAAATTATCTGGCTTTCAACAATTTCAATAATTTCATCTACCATTTTTTTAACTTTCTTTAGCCCTAACAATCAAATAGAAAATGATAATTCATACAGTTTATTGTCATCAAAAAATATAACGCTATTAACATTTTTTCTTGTCTTATTCAATATATCATTTTCAATGACAATATATAAAAATTTCTTTCAAGGCGGTTTTGGTTTTTTAGCAATTATCGGTAATGATTCATTAATGTACGCAAGAAAAATGATTGCTTCTGGAGAATCGGGGTATTATGCTCCGGGTCTGGTAAAATTAGTTAGAGATATTTTAATACCCACATTTATATTTTATCTACTTGCATATTTTCCGAATTCTAAAAAAAAACATGTATTTTTTTTAGCGTTATCAACGATTATAGCAATTTTATTTGGAGGAAGACGTAATCCCTTAATAGCACTTTTTTTTGCTATCTTTATAGGAAGTACTATAGGAAAAAATAATAGTAATAATAAAGTTGGTTTAGTAAAAATAATTATATTTTCAACATTAATTTTTGGTTTTATGACATTAATTAATTTATTACTTGGACGATCAAGCCAGTCAATAGAATTATCTTTTATAATGAATAATTTTAATTTACTTAATGAAATTCTGTACAGGATTTTTGTTGAAGTTCCCCATTCCAATATATTAGCGTATGATTTTGTAATTGATCAGAATTTTTATTTTGGTGAATTTTGGTTTAATGGCATAAAAACATTGCTTCCTGGATCGCAAGAAGCCTTTTCAAACACTCTCCATTCTTTCTTGGGAGGCTCTTATGCTGGAAATGCTGTTTTAGGGTTCCCATTTTCTTCATATATTAATTCAGGCTTTTTAGGTTTGATACTGACACCTATGGTAGTTATGTTTTTGTTAAACTATGTTGATAGTCAGTGCATTAAAATCAATAAACCTTTTCTTTGGTCAATAAGAATGATTATGTTTGTGTACATACCTCTCAGTTATGATCCTCAAATTTTTCTAATTAGTGGTGGTATAATTTTCCTTTTTGTATTTTCCTTTGAAAAATTTAAATATGACATCAAAATTTCTACAATTAAGCAAAAATTAAATGGATGATTTGATCAACTTAAAGGGTCTTTTATTTGGAGTTAAAAAAAAGAGTATATTGGTTCTACTGTTTAATGCTATTTCAACACTATTAATGCTTTTCTTGCATATTGCAATGGCGCGAATACTTGGACATGAGAATTATTCAGATTATTCATATGTAATAACAATTTTAACAGTGTTGGCTTTAATCAATACTCTAGGTTTTGAAACTTCGGCACAACGTTTCTTGCCAGTATTTTATGCTAAATCGAATTGGTCTTTATTGAAAGGTTTTATTGTCCAATCTTTTAAAGTTGTTATTCTTTTGTCTATATTTTTAGGGATTTTTTCTTCTCTCTTCTTGTTATCAATTAAAGATATGATAAGGCCTGAATTATTAAAAATTTTTTGGATTGGGATACTTGCCTTACCCCCTACTTCGCTAATACTTCTATCAACTGGGATATTAAAAGGATTAAAAAACCCAATATTTTCCACTTTACCAAAACTGATTATTAGACCTTTATTAATTTTATTAATAGTGTTAACAGCTGCTTACTACAAATTTGAAGTAAATGGATTTCATGCAATGACAATTGATGTCATAATTTCGACTTTCGCACTGATTTGTGGAATAATATTAATCAATCAATCATTTTCTAAAAAAATAAAAAATGTTAATTCACAATCCCTACTAAAAGAATGGATATCAATATCAGTTGGAATATTAGCAATTAGTTTAATGCAATTATTAATTCGAAGTAATGATGTAATCATTCTAGGAGTTTTTAGCGGGACAGAAGTGAGTGGTCCGTATTCTGTTGCAAGTCGTATTGCATTACTTGCTGGATTTGGTTTAATAGCAATTAATACAGTAATCCCTGCTATAATTTCAAAATACTTTGCTGAGAAAAATTTAAATGCTATTCAAATAATAGCTACGATGTCAGCAAGGTTAAATTTTATATTTTCTATAATAGTAGCTATAGTAATTATTTTTATGAACGAATATATACTCAATTTTTTCGGATCAGAGTTTATTCAGGCATCATCAGCATTAACTATACTTTGTTCAGCACAAATAGTTAATTCACTAACAGGGTCTGTTGGATTTATTTTAATAATGACAGGACACCAAAAAGAATTATCAAAGATTTTGTTAAAAACTTTTTTTATACATATAATTCTATGTTTTTTATTAATACCAGCTTTAGGAATAGATGGAGCAGCAATCGCAACGGCTTTAACAATTATTATATCAAATTTACTGCTTGCAATTAGATGTTATAACAAAGCAAAAATTGATCCATCAATTTTTGGATTTCAAAAAGTATCATAATGAAAATTAAACCAAATCTATTTGTAATAGGAGCTCCAAAATGTGGAACAACTTCTTTGTGTCATTATTTAGAATCTCATAATGAAATATGTTTTTCAGAACCAAAAGAAGCAAAATATTTTCATACTGATTTTAATAAAGAACACAGACTTTACTTTAATGAAAAAGAATATTTAAAAATTTTTAAAACAATCACCCCAAAAACTAAAATTATTGCTGAAGGTACAGTTTGGTATTTATACTCTAAAAATGCTATTCAAAACATTCTTGATTATAATAAAAATGCAAAATTTATAGTTATGGTGCGCAACCCCATTGACCTAGCATATTCACTTCATAGCCAACTTCTTTATGGGGGTGATGAGAACATTGAAAGCTTCTATGATGCTTGGAAACTTCAAAAAAAAAGGTTTAAAGGAAAAAATATCCCTCCATTCTGCAGAGATTCAAAAAGTTTGCAATATGGTGAAATTGCGAAGCTAGGAAGACAGGTAGAAAGATTGTTCTCATTAGTAAATAAGGAAAATATTCATATTATTACTTTTGAAGATTTCAAAGATCACACTAAAACTGTATATAATGATGTATTAAATTTTTTAAATGTTGAAGAAGATAATAGATCAAATTTTCCAAAAATTAATGAAAATAAAAAAATTAGTAATATGGTTTTAGCTCAATTAATATATTTTTTTGCATTTATAAAAAGAAGCCTAGGAATATCAAGAAGTTTTAGAATTTGGCACTTATTACAGCCGCTCATCGCAAAAAAAAATAAGAGAGAGAAATTAGATAAAAAATTTAGAGATGAATTAAAAGCATTCTTTAAAGATGATATTATTATCTTGTCAAAATTAATATCGAAAGATTTGAGACACTGGTATGAGTAAAAATAATTTGGCTATTTTTATAAGATCTTCAAGTCAGCCAATTCCACGTGTCTTGAGAATGATGAGAGCGGCAGAAAAAAATGGATTAAAATGCGAGTATTTTGGTGCTATGAGATCAAAAAACTTAAAAAGAGTTGACTACTATGATAATTTTAAAATTCATAGGTTGGGTTTTTATGTCCCCCTATTAAATGGGAAAAAAATACTATTATATTTCTGGTTTGTGTTAACTTTCAACATTTCAATTCTAATTAATTTATTAAAACTTAAACCAAAAATTATTCATGTATCTGATTTTGAATTATTTTTTTCGTCCAAAATCTATTGTTTTTTTTATCGTAAAAAGTTGATATATAATATTCATGATAATCTCTCACAAAGATATAATATCCCAAAGCTATTAAAAAATGTGTTAAACTTTTTGGAGGGTGTTAATGTAATCTTATCGGATATATCTATTGTTCCAGAAAGTTTTAGAAAAAAATCGTTGCCTACATGGTGCCAACATAAGGTTCAAATTGTTAAAAATTCACCTGAAGATCCAAAATTCCATCCAAAAAAAATGAGTAATAATAAAATCAATATTTTTTTTGGAGGTTGGATTGACGAAGGAAGAGGACTAAAAAAACTTATAAGTTTATCAAAACAAAAAAATATTCAAATAACAGTTGCAGGAGAAGGTGATAAACAAATAATTAAAAAATTACAATCATCTGAATCAATTGAATATTTAGGTTTCTTAACACACACGGAAGTAATTAATCAAACAATAATGTCAGATTATGTATGGGCTCTTTATGACCCATCAAGGGAAATTAATCGATTTGCAGCATCTAATAAAATTGCTGAGGCTTTGGCTGTAGGAAGACCCATCATAATTAATAAAGAACTTGAAGTGTATAATAATCTAAAAAAATTTAATTGTCTAATCCCAATCTTATATGATGATATTGAAGAATATATTGTTAATGATTTAAAAAAAGTAAACCAAATAAAATATCAAAATTTATCCGAAAATTGTAGAAAAGCATTTAATGCAAATTATGCTTGGGAACTGATAGATGAAGCTCAAGATAATATTTATAAAATTATTCTTAGGTAATCCATATAAAAAATCAAATTATTAACTATATTTAATCCATGCAAAAACTTACCTCAACAGGTTTTGACTATGTAGATGCAGACATAGTTTTTAAAATTAAAAAAGTTTTAAGATATATTTCCCTTTTTGGTTTGAGCAGAACTATTACCAAAGTTCGTGGTCAATATCATATGAGAAAAAAGTTCAAAACACTACCGAAGATATCAATCAGTAACAAATCCAAAAAAAATGTTGCAATTGTAGGGTGTGGAAATTTTGCATTTAGCAATATTGGTTTTTACTTACAAAAGACTTACGGAAATGTAATTAGAGCAACAATGGATATCAATATTGATAGAGCTGCTTCGATGTATTTGCAGTATAAGGCGGATTATTACACCTCTAATATTGAAGAAATTTTGCAAGATAAAAATATAGAATTAGTTTATATCAGTTCAAATCATGCATCTCATGCAGATTATGCCATTGAAGCTATCAAGTGTGGGAAAGCAGTGCATATAGAAAAACCTCATGCTGTTAATTTCAGTCAACTAGATAAACTTACTAAAGTAATGAAAGAAAATAATGATTTTAGAATTAATCTTGGCTTTAATAGACCATCTAGTAACTTTGGAAATATAATTTTTGATAAATTGAAAAATGAAAAAGGGTCTTCTATGATAAATTGGTTTGTTGCTGGGCACGCAATAGATGAAAATCATTGGTACTATAAAGATGAAGAGGGTGGCAGGATCTTAGGTAATCTTTGTCACTGGACAGACTTTTCTTTTCAAATGATTGATAATCAAAATAAATACCCTATAAAAATTATTCCTGTAAGATCTGAAAAAAAAGATCATGATATTGTAGTAAATTATGTTTTTGGCGATGGTTCAATATCCACTATTTCATTTAGCGCAAAGGGACATGTTTTTGAAGGAGTAGTAGAAAAATTAGAAATTCAAAAAGGTAATCATTTAATATCTCTAGATAATTTTGGTACGTTAATAATTCATAATAATGATAAAAAAAATGTTTTTTCAAAAAAAAGAAATCATGGACATAAAAATAATATCATTAAAAGTTATAAAATGATAAAAAATCCTGAAATATCTTTAGATAAAGAATATATATATAATACTGCTGAGTTATTTTTGAAAACTAAAGAGTCTATTGAAAATAATAAAATTATAACTATTAATAAATAATGAAAAAGCTTGTTCAAAATCTTAAAAGTGGTGAAATAGATTTATTAGAAATTCCAAAACCTAATGTTGATGAAAATCAAGTCTTAATAAAAAGTACTCATTCCTTAATTTCCTTAGGAACTGAAAGAATGTTAGTTGATTTTGCAAAATCTAACTATTTAAATAAAGCTCTCAAGCAGCCAGAAAAAGTTAAAATGGTGTTAGATAAAATGAAATCAGATGGTATTGGATCAACAATTAACTCTGTGTTTAATAAACTAAATGAGCCAATGCCCCTTGGATATTGTAACACTGGGATTGTTGAAGAGGTTGGAAGTAAAGTTTATGATATAAAACCAGGAGACAGAGTAATTTCTAATGGTTCACATTCTGAATATGTTTCTGTTTCAAAAAATTTAGTACAAAAAATTCCAGATAATGTTTCTCATGAAGATGCTGTATTTACAGTAATTAGTTCAATAGCTTTACAAGGTATAAGATTATGTAATCCAACTTACGGTGAAAGAATTGTGGTAATTGGTTTGGGATTAGTTGGGTTAATTACTGTTCAGCTTTTAAAAGCAAATGGCTGTAATGTGATTGGAGTAGATTTTGATGAAAAAAAACTTGAAATAGCTAAATCATATGGGGCAACTGTAATTAATCCTAATGAAGAGGATGTAATAAGAAAAATTAACAATGAAACCAATATGATTGGCGCAGATGGAGTTATTATAACTGCTGCAACAAAATCAAATGAAGTAATCTCGCAGTCTGCAAAAATATCCAGAAAAAATGGAAGGGTAATTCTTGTTGGTGTTGTTGGTTTAGATATTGATAGGGCTGATTTTTATGAGAAAGAAATAACTTTCCAAGTTTCATGTAGCTATGGACCGGGAAGATATGATGAGGAATATGAAAACAAAGGAAACGATTACCCTATTGGCTATGTACGATGGACTGAAAAAAGAAATTTTGAATGTATTTTAGATTCTATATCTAAAAGACAATTAGATTTCTCAAAATTGGTAACAGATATTGTTCCTTTTGAAAAATGTAAACAAATATATGATCAAATGAATTCCAGCGAATCCATTGCTTCAATCTTAAGATATAGTGATAAAATTGATAACACCAAAAAAATTAGTCTTGAAAAAAAACAGACAATGGCTACCAAATGTAATATTGGAGTTATTGGTGCCGGCGCATTTGCAAAGTCTACTTTACTCCCAGCTCTAAGCAAAACTGATGCCTCTCTTATTGGCATTAGTTCATTCAATGGCTTAAATGGCACATTGCTTGCCAAAAAATATAATTTTGAATATAGTTCTTCAGATACTCAAGAAATCATTAATGACACAGATATTGATACTGTTATAATTACAACTAGACATGATTCTCATGCAAAATTAGTTATTGACGCTATAAATGCATCTAAAAATGTTTTTGTTGAGAAGCCACTAGCAATCAATAAAGATGAATTATCTGAAATTGAAAAAGTATACGCTAAAAATAAAAATCAGTCTATAACCGTTGGATATAATAGAAGGTTTTCTAGACATATGCAATCAATGAAGAAAGCTATTGATCAAAATCATCCGATAAACATTATTGCCACAATGAATGCTGGATTTATTCCTAAAGACCATTGGACACAAGATATGTTGGTTGGTGGTGGCAGGATTATTGGCGAAGCTTGTCATTATATTGATTTATGTATCTTTTTGACTGGTTCAAAGGTTTCTTCTGTTTGCATGAATGGTCTTGGAAATTCTCCTTCACAAAGCACTGATAATGCAAGCATCTTGCTGAAATTTAAAAATGGATCAAATGCAACAATTAACTATTTCTCAAATGGTGCTAAATCATATAGCAAGGAACGAGTTGAAGTTTTTGCAAATGAAAGTACTATTATAATGGATAATTTTAAAACCACAACTGGCTACAATTGTAGTAATTTTAAAAATATTAAAACATCACAAGACAAAGGACACCAAGAACAGTTTAAAAAATTTGTATCTCAAATCCAAAATGGCGGTGGACCAATTATTAGTTTTGATGATATTTTAAATGGTGCAAAAGCAAGTTTTGCAGCTCTTGAGTCACTAAAACAATCTAAATGGGTCAAAACAACTTAGGAACATACTTAAGAACAATAAAATATCTGACCCTCTCCCAGATATACTACCGAATATTATACATTATTAAAAAAAGATTTTTTAATAAAAAATATTATTCAAAAAATATTTATAAGAATGATTCTATTTATTGGAAAAATTCATTTTATAAAAGTAAAAGTTTTGAAGAAAAAAACTCATTTAGATTTCTAAATAAAGGAAAAAAATTCCCTTCAGTGGATTGGAATTTTATGGCATACGGTAAACTGTGGAATTACAACCTTGTTTATTTTGATTTTTTAAATCAGAAAGATATGGATTTAAATGAAGGATTAAACCTAATAAATAGTTTCATAAAAAATGATTTATCTCATATTTCAGGGCACGAACCTTATACCATTTCATTAAGAAATGTAAACTGGATTAAATTTATTGTAATTAATAAAATAAAGGATCAAGATATTGATGATTATATCTATAATTCATATTACAGATTATTAGATAATCTTGAATTTCATTTGATGGGTAATCATTTGCTAGAAAATGGCTTCTCTCTTCTCTTTGGTTCCTACTACTTTAAAAATTCTAATTTTTACCTCAGAGCCAAAAAAATTATTGTAGAACAACTTGAGGAGCAAATTTTAAATGATGGTGCTCATTTTGAATTAAGCCCAATGTACCATAACATAATCTTAGAACGACTATTAGATTCAATTTTTTTAATTCATAATAATAATACTTTTGATGATAAAGAATTCAACAATACACTAATTAATAAAGCTGAAAAAATGATATCATGGCTTAAGAATATTGAGTACAGAAATGGTGAACTACCTCATTTTAATGATTCTACCAATAATATTGCTCTATCAAATAATAAGCTTTTTGATTACGCAAATATTTTAAAAATCAATGATAAAAAAATTCCACTAAAAGACTCTGGATATAGAAAAGTTAATTTAGATGGCTATGAATTTGTTTTAGATGTTGGTCCTATTGGTCCAGATTACATACCAGGACATGGACATGCTGATATTTTTAATTTTGAATTGAAAATTGACAACTTACCAATAATAGTAGATACTGGTACTTCTACATATGAAAATAATTCCAAAAGGCAAAATGAAAGGTCAACGTTTGCACACAATACAATCACTATAAATAAAAAGAATCAATCAGAAGTTTGGAGTGCGTTTAGAGTGGGACGTCGCGCTAGAGTAAATATACTATCAGATGAAAAAAATAGAGTTTATGCAAGTCATAATGGTTATAAAAATATAGGTATAACACACTTTAGATCATTTGAATTTTTTAAACAAAAAATAATTATCAAAGATAGCCTTAAAGGAAGCCAAAAAAATATTGCTGAATCTCATATACACTTTCATCCTGATAGAAGTGTAATTATGATATCAAATAATATAATTGAAGTTGACAAAAAAATTCATTTAAAATTTTATGGGTATAAAAATATAAAAATCAAAGATTTTAAATATAGTTTAGGATTTAATAAAAATAAAACTGGTAAAAAAATCATTGCTAACATAAAATATGAATCAAAAATTATCATTAAATTAAATGAAAATTAAAAAAATAATAACAGTCGCAGGAGCAAGACCGAACTTTATGAAAGTGGCTCCAATCTTAAGACTGCTAGACAAATCAAACAATTATAAATCTGTGCTTGTACATACTGGACAACACTATGATTATAAAATGTCGGATGTTTTTTTTAAACAGTTAGATATAAGAGATCCTGATTATCACCTTGATGTAAAATCTGGTTCACACGCTCAGCAAACTGCAAAAATAATGGTCGCATTTGAAGAAATTTGTATAAATGAACATCCTGATCTAGTAATAGTAGTTGGTGATGTTAATTCAACTTTAGCATGTTCTGTAGTTGCTAAAAAACTTCATATTAAAGTAGCACATATTGAGGCTGGATTAAGAAGTTTTGATAGAGAAATGCCTGAAGAAATTAATCGTTTAATTACAGATTCAATATCTGATTATTTTTTCGTTACAGAAAAAAGCGGTGTTGAAAACCTGGTAAATGAAGGTCATAATGATAAAAAGATTTTTTTTGTTGGTAATTTGATGATTGATAGTCTGCATTACGGTTTGAATAAAATAAAGTCGGAAAAAAAATTCAGTGATGAAGATTATGGGTTAGTAACTCTTCACAGACCATCAAACGTAGATGACCCCAAACAATTAAAACAAGTTATGAGTGCACTATCAGAAATTGCGGAAGAACTTAAACTTTTTTTCTCAATTCATCCTAGAACTGCTCAAATTATTAAGAAAAATCAAATTACTTTTAGTAAAGACATTGAAATACTGGAACCTCTTCCATATCTATCTTTCTTGCAACTTATGAGAGATAGTAAAATAATTTTTACTGATAGTGGTGGTATTCAAGAAGAATCAACTAGCCTTAAAATACCATGTTACACCTTAAGGAAGAATACAGAAAGGCCTATTACAATTTCACAAGGGACCAATAGATTGGTAAATCCAAAAAAAGAAAATATTATCAGTATGTTTAAAAAGTATAGATTTAATGTAAATTCAGATTACAAATTACCTGATGGGTGGGATGGTAAAACATCTCATAGAATATTAAAAATAATTGATAAGGTGTTATAATGAAAATAGGAATAATTGGTAAAGGTTTTGTTGGTAGTGCTGTACAATTTGGCTTTTCTGCAAATACTGGGTGTGATGCTATTGTAAAAGTATATGATAAAGATCCAAACAAATCTCAAAATTCTCTTGAAGAAGTAGTAAATGATTCTGATTTTATATTTCTTTCTGTACCAACGCCATCTAACCCTGATGGTTCTATAAATTTAGATATTGTCAATCAAGCATTGAACGATATAGATAAGGTAAATAATCATGATCCGATTATTTTATTACGCTCAACAATGATTCCTGGATCAACTAGAAAATTTCAAGAAAATTTCTCAAGGCTCAACTTAGTTTTTAATCCTGAATTTTTAACAGAAAGAAGTGCAAATTTTGATTTCATAAATCAAGCTAGATTTATTTTGGGCGGTTCACAGAAAAATACATCAAAAGTTGCTGATTTATACAAATGGAGATTTGGTAAATCAATTCCTGTTATAGAAACTAGTTTTGAAACTGCAGAATTGATAAAATATATGAATAACTGTTTTTTCGCTACAAAAGTATCTTTCATGAATGAAATGAGACTTATTTCTGATTCCTGTAATGCTGATTGGGAACTTGCAGTTGAAGGATTCATCAGAGATGGTCGAATTGGTCATTCTCATCTAAATGTTCCTGGACATGATGGTAAATTTGGTTTTGGAGGAAGCTGTTTCCCTAAAGACATACAAGCAATGATAGATTTTGGAGAATCTTTTGGGTTGGAAATGAATACTCTTAAAGGTGCCTGGGCAACAAACATAAAAGTAAGACCTGAAAAGGACTGGGAAGAGCTTAAAGGTAGGGCTGTTGTCGAAAAAGAAGATTCTTGATCTAAATAGATAACCATCTTTCATTTTCTAAAGACCAATTAACAACTGATTCGAGTCTATCATAAGCTGATTCTGGTTCCCATCCCATCTTTTTCATTTTAGTACCGTCTAAAGCATATCGTAAATCATGGCCAGGTCTCTGAGAATGAAAATCTACCATTTCGTAATTAAGAGTTTTATTTTGTGTTTTGGCAATAAATTGTGCTAAAGATAAATTATCTATTTCATCCTTGCCAACAATATTAAATTTTTGACACTTTGCACCAGTAGAATCTGGTTTAAAAGACTTCAAATCATAATTAAATAAAAAAAGTAACGCATTTGCAACATCTTCTGCATGTATATAGTGTCTTGATCCTGCTAAGGTTTTTTCAGGATTTGCATGAACTGTAACTAATTCGTTATCTCTAACCTTTTTAATCACCATTGGAATAAACTTCTCAGGATTCTGTCTTTCTCCAAATACATTCATTGTATGAGTAATTAATGATGGTAAGCCATAAGTATTTTCGTATGCTACAACCAACTCTTCAGCTCCAGCTTTTGAGGCAGAATATGGATTTGTCGAATTATATCTATCATTTTCTTTATAATTAATACCCTCTGGAGCCGGTCCAAAAACTTCATCAGTACTAAAATATGCAAATCTCTCTAAGTTGTCTAATTTTCTAGCATAATCAAGAATATGTGCTGTCCCCACGACATTATCCATTACAAATTCGAGTGGATATGAAATCGATCTATCAACATGAGAGCCAGCAGCTAAATGACTGATAAAGTCTACCTTTCCAATTGTGGCTATAATTTCAGGATTTAATTCTGCTTTGAGATCATGATGAATTATCCTTACTCTTTTTTGCTCATTTTCGTTGTATGAGGAAACAACTTCTTTTAGCCTGTTTAAATTACCGCTAAAATCGAGTCTGTCTAAAGTAATAATTTCCCAATCGGTAGTTGATAATATTTTATCTATTATATGGTGGGCAATGAAACCAGCTCCACCCGTTATTAAAATTTTTTTACTCATTATATTTTTATCCTATTACTTAATTTATATTCTTTTA
>MDSV01213817.1_pt1 | contig 17155 bp, 14 predicted proteins | sample 810851 | NCBI WGS metagenome assembly MDSV01 (sample SAMN05326640, study PRJNA326480) | marine metagenome | isolation source: seawater | place: Atlantic Ocean: North East | collected 2012 | reverse complement strand
TCCTGACTTCGCTTTTGGAACCATTGAAATGTTGAACGCTTGTGCTGAATCAAAGGCTTATGTGGTTGTTGGAGGAGGTCATACTGCGACACTCATCGTTAAACACGGCCTACGAAACAAGATGGGGCATCTCTCAACCGGAGGAGGGGCATGTTTGGATTATATCGCCGGGAAAATTCTGCCAGCAGTTGCAAGCCTCGAGACCAGCGCAAACGCTTTCACGCTGAACATCCAAAAGGCAGTCGACCAATAAAGAGCCACTGGGGAGGTTCGAACTCCCGACCTCCTGATTACGAATCAGGTGCTATACCAGCTAAGCCACAGTGGCGCAAATCACTCGCAGGAATGAAGAGACATAAGCCAAACGGTTGAAAGCGTTCATGAGGGTTGAGGGGAACCCGGTGGCATGGCCGAGGACATGAGTGTGCGCTATCGCAACGCGGTTCTCTATGACGAAAAAGGCCACAAACACATAGGAGATGTGCTGCTTCATGAAAATGGAAACTGGTCCAAATCAATCGGTGACGAGGATGTTCAACAAGACCTCGATGGCTCCAATCGATTGATAACGCGTAGTCTGCAGAATTGGCATACGCATCTTGCTATGCAGTTGAATGCTCGTGATTTTAGCGATGGTTTTCCACTCCATCGCTGGCTCAACGAGGCAATCTTTCCAACCGAAGCCAAATTAAATCCAGAATATGTTCGAGTTGGGGCTCAAGCTGCTGCTGCTGAAATGATTCGAACCGGTTGCTCGTTCGCCGCAGACATGTACTTCTATCCGGCAATAACCGGTCAAGTTCTATCCGAGGCTGGTCTTCGAGGGTTGGTTGGGGGTCCAGTGAGTGATGCTGCTTTACCTTCTCACCCCGATGCTGCATCGGCCCTCGATGAACTTGATTCAATACTCAAAAATCAGAAGCCAGACGATATGATACAGTATGCCATAGCAACTCATTCGGTCTATCTGTGCAATGAAGATACTTTGCGAAAAGCCTCTGAACTCGCAGAAAAAAGAGAGGCTCGCCTGCACATACATGTAAGCGAGACTCGCAAAGAAATCGCCGACTGTCACGACAAGACCGGCCTCTATCCTATTGAATACTTAGACAGCCTTGATTTCTTCAAACCCGGAACGGTTTGTGCTCACGCTTCATGGGTGAAGAAAAACGAAATTCGAATGTTGGCCGAGCATGATGTTACTGCTGTTCATTGCCCCTCTTCAAACATGAAAATAGCATGTGGAGGAACGTTGTCCTACCCCGCATACATGGAGGCAGGAGTCGATGTTCGGATCGGCACCGACGGTGCTGCATCATCTGGAAGCGGCCTTGATATGTTGTCCGAAGCGAGACTCGCCGCACTTGTCCAACGTCACGACCACTGGGATGCTACGCTTCTACCGGCAACCGATGTCTTCCAAATTGCATCCAAGGGAAGCAAAGATTGGGCGGTGTGGAACCTCAATGATATCAGAATGCGACCACTTGGACGCAGCGGAAACAGACACATTGCAAACTTGGTGTTCAATGGTGCGGAATGTCTTGACATGTGGGTCAATGGAGTCGGTGTTCGAATGAACGGGCAAACCACTTCAATCGATGAAATGCAAGCATGGAATGAACTTGACCGTGCTGTTGAAACTTATTACGAAGGTGTTGAGTAACTACTTCATTCTCGATAGCCCGATGCCACCTATGCCAAGGAGGAAGGTAAACAAATAGGTTGCAGGACCTGCAGAGAAATGAACTTCATAATCAATATTCAATTCGGTGCCTTCAGGAATTACCCCGGACTTGGTACCAACTCCGGCAAAGTATTCACCTGACATGACCTTCCATTCCATGCCTTCAGAACCATCTGCTCCGGTGGACTCGTAGCCGGTGTCGCCATATTGGCAGGTTTGACTATCGGATGATGATATCAAGCCGGCGCCCCCATTTGAACGAATGCCGTCGCACTGAGACTTCTTTCCTTCATCAGCAATGACAACGAAAATGTCGTCTCTATCCCAAGTGATGGTGGTTTTGGCACCAACCAACAGCGGAACTGGATTCCCAGGTATTGCTTCGTCTGAAAAGAAGACAAAACCATCGACGTTTGGAGTGGGGAGGTTTTCAACCTGCCCTTCGGCGGTATAGCCTATCGTCCCGAACACAAGAATCAACACAGCAAGAATCGACAAACCGATGCCCGTGGTTTTTTTTAGTGCCACAAAAGTCACCTCACATCTGGAAAAAGGCGAGAGCGAGAATAATGTAACATGCTAGCAACATTACGCCCTCCAACCAATTTGACTTACCATCGCTCATAATCGAATTCGCAACCAAGACCGAAATGAATGTTGCAGCTGTTTCCAACAATCCAAATTCAAGAGTGAGTCCAACACCAAGGAACCATGAAAACAAAATCATCAATGGAGCGACGAACAAAGCAATTTGTACGCTGCTACCGATTGCAATAGCAATTGAAAGGTCCATCTTGTCTTTTCCTGCAACGAGCACTGCGGTGAAATGTTCAGCAGCATTACCGAAGAAAGGAAGCAGAATAACCCCGATGAACAATTCTGGAAGGTGCCACTTTTCTACGGCCACCTCAAGGCTGTGAACAAGTATGTGCGCCATCCAGCCAACCAAGACAGTGGATAGGAGTAAGAGAATCCAGGCATCTCTTATCGACATTTGAGGGGATTCGTGCGTGCCGTGTCCAGATTCAGTAGCAAACACGTCAACATGGGTTTTGAGTTGGAAGAGCAACGCAAGACCGTAGATAATGAGCAAAACGATTGCTGCATAGTGAGAGAGTTTTTCGACATCGCCCAGACTGCCTCCTGAGTGATGTACAGCACTGGGGATAATGAGGGCAACAATGGCGAGAAGAAGGAGTGAACCGTTCATCTGCCCTGTCTCTTGATTGAAATTTTGTACCTTGTGATTGAGGCCTCCCCAAAGCAGTGCAAGGCCAAAGACAAGCAACAAATTTCCAAGAATCGAACCGATGAGAGATGCTTGAGTAACCGTGATCATGGTCTCCTTAATCTCATCATTTTGGGAGGCTGCATACAATGCTAAACCGGCAATAATCATTTCAACAGCATTTCCAAAAGTAGCGTTAAGAAGACCTCCGACGGCTTCTCCAGTACGCAATGCAATTTCTTCTGTTGCCTTACCCATGAGGAAAGCAAGCGGCATGATTGCAATCATGGAAAACAAGAATGCAAGGCCACCCATATGGGTGTAGTTGGCATAAAGTGCTACAGGTACAGCGAGAAGCAAGACATTCAATTTGTTTTTCCGAGGGTCAAAAGAGGCGAGGAGATGCTCGATTTCATCCGTCAATTCTTCACTCAATGCCTCTGACTTGTTGGCTGTTGTCGGTTCCGACATAGTTCAGTCGAGGAGGGTTTAGCCCTTGACTTCACCGCTCATTGAACTTCAATCATCGCTCTTTTTTCGACCAACTGTTCGACGCTTCGGTGCTTTTCGAGGTGCTGCTCGACGGCCAACAGAACGTTTCTTTGCAACGGGTTGCTTTTCTTCGGCTTCTTCTTCGTCGTCATCGTCATATGCCCCCCAATCGATACCGTCATCATCGTCGTCATCAACATCCTTAATCTCAGGAACTTCCTTCTTTCGACGAGTTTTTCTCTCCACAGTATTGACTGCAAAAGGATCTTCATCGTCGTCTTCTTCAGGTTCAGCGGATTTCTCTTCTTTGCCCCCACTAGTGTCGGTAACAGCGGCCATGTCAAGATCTTGAGAGGTTCCAATAAACTCAGACATCCAGTCTTCGTCATCAACTTCATCGTCATCTTTCTTTTTCTTTGGCCCACTCATACTGGTTTGGATAACCATAACCATGACCACCATTGAGAGGATGAAAATACCTGACAAAATCCAAACAAGAATGTATGGCGGGTCGGTCATTGAGGGCTTGACTACAATTGGTTCAGGCTCTGCTTTGAGTGATTCAACATAATTGCATGAAGTCGTTCCATCTAATCTGTTACGACATTCATCAACAACAAAGATCACGTTCAATGAACGTTCGTTACCTGCTGAGTCTATTGCTCGAACGAAAACAGCATGCTGGCCTGGCAAAAAGTTACCAGCCGAAAACTCGAGATCCATTACCAAAGAACTGTTGTCACCTTCTAAATTTGTCAATTCAGTAGCCTCTGTCCATGGAGTAGAAACAGATTCTGAGGTCCCATAGTTGTAAGTAAACTTGTACTGGAATGAATCAATTCGAACGTCATCAGAGGCCCCTGCGAGCAGTTGAATCTTGTTTCCATACAGATACTTTGAATTGGCATCCGTACTTGATGAAGGCGAATAAATGACGACCTGTGGGGGAACTGCGTCAACTGCTCGATCAGACCAAGATTGTGTTGCTTGGTTGTTGGCTAAGTCCTCCATACTGACTTCAAATTTGAGTGTACCTGGTGGCGTAGCAGCAGTGATGAAGAAATCGAGTTGGTAAACTGGACCTCGGTCCGGATTTCCGGCATTTTCTTGAATCATTGCCATTTCTTTCTCTCCTCCAAGGATATCGCCACCACCAATCGTGGTAATATTGAGCATCGGACTGACATCGAGATATTCATCGAACTCTATCTGAACTTTGTAATCGCCTGCAATAAGAGATGGACTGGAAAATGCTTCGTTGTTGTCGTTGATGAGTGTAATCGATGCTTCAGGAGGTTTGGTATCTTCAGACACTTTAATGGCAGGAGAGCCAAAACCTGAGTATGTTTCAGGATCACTGTTGCCCCACATATCAGCAACAGTAACGCAATACCATACATCACGGTCTACATCTTCAGGAATTTCCACTTGTCGGAAAAAAGTATCTTCAGTGGATGTTCCAGCTTGGATGTCATCGATTACCAATTCCCACCCTTCGTCTTCAACGGAACTGATTCCACTTTCATCTTCACCGAATGGGTCCCCATAGTGTCGCCAAACTTGGTACACCTCGTTGATTTCGTTTGCGTTAAACCACTCAATGGTCACCTTGTTGAGATAACCAATCGATTTCACTTCCTTCATACTTACACGCGAGGGGGCTGTGGTATCTTCCTCATTTCCTTCAGCAATCTGGAACATGTTTTGTGTCAAATTTTTGTACATGTAAGTTTCACTTAGGTGGCCGTAAAGAGCCTCTGTTGTAACAAAGTAGAATGGGCGAGATGCGAGAAGTCCGTCTGCGAGAGGTACATCAAAGTAGCCGACACCATCGCTTGTAGAACCAAGCCATTGCAGGGAACCGTTGTAACTTTCCCATTCCACTCCAGATACCCTCCAAGGTGCAGTCCAAATGTGATAGATTTCTCCTTCTACACCGAGTTGATCGGTCCAAGTAACTCTGGTCGTTTTGTTTCCGATGAATTCAGCATGAACGTTTGTAGGTTCTGCAATCCACGGACTGAATGCGTCTTCTAAGACGCTATCAGAACATGAGTATTCGGAAATATTGGTATCAAATGTTCCAAAGGCATCAACAATTACGACACAATAAAAGGCATATCCAAGACGACCGATTGGAATCTCGTAATCGAATTCTTCTTTATTCTCATCCACGGTTGCAATCAATTGAACATCCGAACGAAGGATGCTTGAAAATGACGAATCGGACATGTAGATTCGATAAGATTCTGCTTCCTCGCCTGCGACGTCGGTCCAACTTATCTTTGTCGTACCACGGCCATCGAAAACACTTGGAGTAAAAGTGGCAGAATTCAAAAACACAGGTGATGGAGGACTGTTGTCCTCACGTAGGGGCGTCGACATTGCATTGTACGAAAGGAAGCGCAAGTCTTCATAATCGGTGGTTCCGTCTGTCCAATTTGGAAGCAGATAATTCACCGAGTAATACACTTCTCTGTCCGTGTTTGGTGGAATGTCAAGAACATATTGCGATGTTCCTGCCGGCAATTCCCAGTTTACTGTTTGAAAGTTGTTGAGTATGCTGGTATTGGACCTTGAAACAGGTGAAGATGTCCTGTACAATTGTATTCTGTAAGCATCATCGCCGGATTCGGGTAAAATTGGAACTATGTCATTGTAGTTAATCCACTGCACAGTTGTTTGACTGGTTTCGGGGTCAAAAGACGAGACGATGTTGTAGGGTGTACGAATCGGAGTGGTTTGTTCCAAAACAGGCTCTGCCAACGATGAGGCGTTAGCATCGAGATCGAAAACCTCTGTCCCGTCACCGAGAGTGGTTGTTATTCCGTAGTAAAACGACTGATTAACGCCAGGCGATACGAGGAAAGACGCGGAATGGTCGGCTACGGTTCCGTTGAGACCTCGGCATTGGAATGCATCGTTGCCAACCTCAAAAGAAGAGCACGCAGTGATGTTGGTGGCAAAAGGTGCGAGACTATCGATAGTTGCAGGAGTGATAGGTTGATCTGAGCGATAGACGTTGTAGGTCGCTGTGAACAGGCCCTGCAAAACTGAACTGTCGACGTCGATGTTGCGCCATGTCACTGTAGTCGTTTCCGAGGCAGGGTCAAAAACTGCGACAATATCTTGGGCCTGTAGGTTCACAGGGTCCCCAATATCTTCCGCATTTGCATTGCTGACTGGAGCCAAGGCTAGCAGCATACACAACACAAGAAAAATCGCTTTTCTCTTGCCTTCTTCACCGAGCAATAAGACTGTCATCGTTCTACTGTCGCATGCAACGGTTAAGAGCATGTCGGAAATTCAATGGTTAAAATCAAGATTCAAGACACCCCTACGGGGTGACGAAGAAAGAAAATTATTCCTCTGAATCCGATTGGTTGGGTTGAGGTAGAGGGTCCTCGATATCAATTCGCATTATCTCAGACTTCGCTTGTTGAAAACGTACCAAAAAGGTCCACAAGCCTCCAAATGCTGAAATCAACACGACGAGGCTCAAAGGATTGATTGGGATGTGGTCAAGAACTCCCGGATAGTTTCCGAAATCTCCGACTCCAGCATGAATGAATATTCCGGTCAAGAAAATTGCAACAACGCTTAGAATTGTTCGGTCAGCCCTCGAAAATCCACGGTAGTTTCTCGACCCTGCCACCGCTTGAGCTTGTGTCCCCATGTACGAACCGAGCAGAGTAAGCCATGCTGCGGCCAATCCAAGAGTTAAATCACCGACAAACACTGAGCCTGCGATACATATGATCCAAACTGCATCAAGCAATCTGTCAAACGTATGATCAAGATAGTCCCCCCAACGGCTTACATTACCGTATTTTCGAGCAAGCGGGCCATCGAGTCCGTCCATGGCCATTGCTAGAATTATGAGAAATCCAGCGCCAAACAGCATATTGGCGCCGTAAATTGAATCTTCCGAAGTCAATACTGCGAGGCCGCCTAAAATTCCGATTGGGAGTGCCACCCATGTAATTGTTGATGGTTTTACATTCGAAAAGATTTCTAAAATAGGATTCAGTATACCTTCCCATGTATCTCGCAATTTCTCCAAAGCCATTGTAATCAAATGCCGGGCCGCGAAGGGGGATGTTTGTTGTTGCGGTAATCAAACTGCAAAAAAGCCAACTTACAACCAATCGATGATTGGCGAATCCTGTTCTTTTTGATTTCGAGAAGGGCATCCATCGTCAACCCATTGAACAACCGTTTGGAGGATTTCTTCAACTGGTGAATGTGTTGTATCAATCTCAAGAACCGGAACGGATATTTCAAATTCATGAATTTCTGACCAAGTTCCAGACACCATTTCCCACTCCACATTTGCTGTAATTTTCTGTTCAGAATACTCTCGCTCAGCAAGGCGTTCTCGTAGGAATTGAGGATTGCAGCGCAAAAGGACAATTGCATCGACTTCGAGGAAATGTGAAAGATGACCGTCAACAAAAGTTAGTTCAGAGGATTCAAACTCCAATTTCTCTGAAAGAGTATGAATGTCGATAGGGGCCGAATCATCATTCGGATCAACTTGCCCAAGACAATCAAATTGCTCAGCTAAATCTCTTAGTTGAAGAACTGAGTATTGCTCTCTCAAGAGGCTGCAAAGCGTTGTTTTTCCGGTACCAGGGGAGCCGGAGATAGCGACGCTCATTCCTTTGTTCACAGTACTCCTACGTCATCGAATAGATAAACGAAATCGTGCATAAACTCAACAAAGAGAGTATATGCAATAGATTTCCCGAAAATCGAGGAAAGGAATCAAAGGTCTACGCCTCTAGGAGTGGATGTTGCTATGTTTGGAATGAATGACCCCGCCCAAACACTACTGCAATTGGAACGTTATGTCGATGAAGGTCGTATGGAAATGTCAGAAGTCATGGCAATACAGTTCACTGAAATGTTTCTTGCTGACAAAAAAAGAGATGTTGATGCGCAAATAATGTTGGTGAAAGGGCTTCGCATTCTCTGCGATGTCTTTCTCGTTCGAGAAAAACCAGCAAGAGCAATTTCAACAGTGAAAATTCTCCACCGAGAAAGGAAAAAACTTACGCGCACGCTCACAAATGTAGCTCCTCAACTACTGGAAAAAATGACGCCGGCAGCGGATGATTATCGCCGAGCCGGCAACATATATGCTGCCGCCGGTAAGAAGAGTGCTGCAACCAAGGCCTTCTCTCGCTGTGAAAAGCTTTCACGCGGTCATGTTGCATCTGCACTGGATGCATGCAAGGTTCTTCCAATAAACAAAAAATTGGTTACGAGATTGATTTCTGCTGTCAATTTGTCAGGTCCTGTAATTTACGCCAATGCCCACTTTTTTGTTGAACCTGAACACTCACCGCGAACATCTCTTGAAGAAATTTTATCCGTGTTGCAAAAAGCTGCTGAAATAGGGATTGGTCCTAAGGACTCGTGTCTCCAACTCATTCAACGTTTAGAAGAGGAAAAAACCGCTATCGAACGCGGTGAGGCAGCCGCAAATGCCAGACTTCAAGCAGCGATGGATCTGCTCAAACCACAGCACGACTACTACGAGTATTGATGGTAACGAGAGATGGATTTGAACCATCGATCTCCGGGTTATGAGCCCGACGGGATATCCAGACTACCCCACCTCGTTATGTCCGTGGCTGAGCCCTACCGTTTTTCAATGCACCGATGCGGTACCAATTACCAATCTTGGGGAAATCTCGAAAAATATTGTTTTTTGAGCCCTTTTTTCCATTGCATTGATGAAGATGAAGTGCATGAGAGTTTTGTGCAAGGACATCGTGTTATTGTGATATTGTTGTGTTCAACGCTTCTGTTGGGCTCTCTCTCTGGCTGTATTCGAACAGATGAGCCGGAAGGAAAGAGCAGTGAAATCGACTTGGTTGTGTATTATGATGCAACTTCAGGGACCATCGAAGAAGTGATTCAAAGCAGTCAACAAGTTTCAGAAACCGGCGTTGAACTTACCTTTGATTTCTCATACACATCATCATCTGCCGGAGATATGGTCACCTTCTATTACATTCCAGGTGACGGTTCGAGTGCTGCAGAAAGTAATGCAGATGAAACCGGTTTAGTGACCTACACCTATCTGACGCATGGCTTATTTGATGCGGCAGTTGGAGCAATAGACGACCAAGGAAACGAATATTTTGAAAACCTTACAATACGAATCGATAAAAAAATTACTTGGGCGCAGGAAAACACTGCGAACCCCAACACGATGACAATCGAGACAACTCCGGATTGCGATTGCGATCCTCCAGAAAAAATCACTATCGATTCAACCGTGAGCAATCCGGAAAACCCAACAAACCCCTTTGCGCAAGGACAAACCGTTTCAGTAACATGGAGATTGTTGAATTCGACAGATGCAACCACAGCAGAATCAACACCGGAACAAGTTGCTGATGGACAAGATGCAACATGGATGCATAACCAATACTTTGTCGAACCAGGTACGTGGAAACTCGAGGTCGACATCGAGGCCGAAGGCAGTGGTGATGAACAAGTTACTGTCGACCATATTGTAGGAATCAATTATGAGACTCAAGAAAGTATACCGAACCCTATGAGTGTGCCGACTCCTGAGGAATAATTTCACTTTCTGTTTCACTAAAAGTGAACTTAAAATGAAAATTCTCAGTGCAGTACAACATTTTAACATGACGAATTTCAACAAAAAAGAGGATTTCATAACGGCACCCTGTTTCTGCCCTTCATATACCGTTGCCAAACCAGCAGGGGTTGGAAGTGAACAAGAATGCCTACCAAATCAAAGAAAAAATCGAAACTAGATGTTGAAAACAATGAAGACCCTACCGAGGAAGCACCGTTAGTGATGCCAGAAGAAGAAGAGGCCCCTGAGCCGCTCATCGAAGACCTTCCTGGCGTAGGCCCTGCAACCGCAGAAAAACTTAGAGAAGCTGGTTTTGATGACCTTCTTGCTCTTGCTGTCATGTCACCTGGTGACCTTGCAGACCAAGCAGAACTGGGCGAAGCAGTTGCAACGAAAATTATCGCAGGCGCAAAGAAAATGGCCAATATTGGCGGATTCGTTTCAGGTGGCGCGCTTCTTGAGAGGCGCCGAGAAGTACTGAAGCTTTCATCAAAAGTTGAATCGATTGACGATTTGCTCGGCGGTGGTTTTGAAACACAAGCATTGGTGGAAGTATACGGCGCATTCGGTAGCGGTAAAACCCAAATTGGACACCAACTTGCCGTTAACTGCACGCTCCCAATGAGTGAAGGTGGATTCGATGGGGATGTCTTCTATATCGATACTGAAGACACATTTCGACCTGAACGTATCACACAAATGGCGAGAGGACATGGGCTTGACCCCGACCAAGTGCTAAGCAGAATCCATGTGGCTCGAGCATACAATTCCGCTCACCAAATGCTGCTCGTCGATGAAATTAAGCGAATGAGTAAGGGATTGAATGTCAAGATGATTATTGTTGATTCCTTGACCAGTCACTTCCGTGCTGAATTTATTGGCCGCGGTATGCTTGCAAACCGTCAGCAAAAACTCAACCGACATCTCAAAGATCTCAAACAACTCGCTGATATCAACAATGCTCTTGTCTTGGTCACGAATCAAGTTCATTCCAAGCCTGATGCAATGTGGGGCGACCCAACGAAGCCAATCGGTGGTCACGTTCTTGCTCACGCATCGACATTCAGACTTTACCTACGTAAGGCAAAAGGTGGTCGTCGTATCGCACGACTGGTGGATTCGCCAAACCTCCCAGATGGCGAATGTGTCTATCAAGTCACACAAGAAGGTCTTCGAGACTGATGGCTCGAGTAACTACCTGTTGAAATCGTTGTTTCGACCGTTCGGAGTGTCGGCACATTCAAGGGTTCATGTGCAAGCATGACTCTTATGCGACACTTGATTGAACGGGTTTTGGAACTCACCGAAGCTGAAATGGCAACCACTGCTCCTGTAGCCCCACCAATGGGCGAGGGGAGCGAAGTTGAACTGAAAGCCCTGCTTGAATCTCTTCAACCACGAATCCGAGTGTATGGTGTTGGAGGGGCAGGTTGCAATGCAATCGGGCGGCTTCACAGTGAAGGATTGTTTGAAAACTCGTATGTTACTGGTTATGCAATCAATACCGATGCCCAGGCATTACTCATGTCTCCAATAGATGAAAAAATCTTGATTGGAAGAACTGCACGAGGACGGGGCGCGGGCGGAGATCCTACCAAGGGTGAGGCCGCAGCACTTGAGTCCGAATTGGTGCTTCGACAAATCACCAACGATACTCAATTAGCCATCATAACCGCTGGCATGGGCGGAGGTTCAGGAACTGGAGCAGCTGGACAAATTGCTCGTTTAGCGAAACAGCAAGGAGCAATGACAATTGCAGTTGTAACCTATCCATTCCAATCAGAAGGGGCATTACGTAAGCAAAATGCTGAATGGGGTTTGGAACGATTGCGAGAGCATTGCGATACGATACTTGTTATTCCGAATGAACGATTATTGGAGATTGAAGGTGTCAAAGATCTACCAATTTCAAGCGCATTTAGAGTCGGTGACGAATTGTTGGTTCGCTCGATAACTGGTGTTGCAGAACTACTGACGATAGATGGTATGGTGAACCTTGACTTTGAGGATCTCCGAAGCGTCATCAATTTCGGAAGTGGAGTTGCTATGATTGGTTTGGGTTCCGCATCCGGGCCAGGTAGGGCTGAAGTAGCAACTATGGAAGCATTGCATTCCCCGCTTTTGGATATCGATGCATCGGATGCTCGAGGCGCGTTGATCAATGTCGTTGGTGGGGCAAACCTGACATTGGGCGAGGCTGAACACTGTGCTAAATTAATCAAGGAGCAAATCTCACCTCATGCTCAAATTATTTGGGGAGCAGCGGTAAAGGAAGAACTCGATGACGAGATTCGAGTAATGCTTGTGCTCACTGGAGTGAAAAGCGAACAGATACACGGCGCAAGTGAAAATAGACAACTTCGTGCTCTACAAAACCAGCACATAGAATTCGTAAACTAATTACTTCAATGTCCTGTAAAGGAAAAACAGCAGTACAAGAATTCCTCCGTAGAGGATTGAATATTGCTCGGCGTTGAGTTCATCAGAAACTTGTGGATTTTCTGTTTCTCCAACATATTGGCTGCCGGGAATTTGGATGCCAAACGAATTCCACATATCACCCATCGAGTTACCGTTACCGTTTACTGCGTTTCCATGAACAACAAAATCGACCGCAGAGGTGTTGTCACTCGGCGCTGTCCATGTAAAATTCCATGTACGCATTGCGCTTCCAACCAAAGTATGTGTCCACCCGTCTTCAATTACCTGAACCAAAGAATTGTTTTCAGGTTCGAGCAATCCATCACTTAACAAGATTCGAAAACCACCATGTGAAGCATTCGTGGTTCGTTCAACTGAACTCTCTAGAGAAAGGGTGATTGCGTATGTTTGGGAACTCTCGAATTGAATGGGTAAGCCGTGTAAAGCGACTTCAGTAGCATTGGATTGGGAGCCGTGACAAACGCACCCATTATCTGCCATACTACCAATTCCAGTAGGAAAACTGTCCGTAAGGGGTAAACCGGATACTGCGGCAACAACGAGGCAGAAAAAAACTCCAAATCGGTAAAAGTGCATTGAACCTCATTACTTCTCCATCGGGCAACTCATATGACTCTTTCCTCAAACCACACTCCATTGATAATCTATCGTAGAAAAGTGCAATTCTTTCTTCATAAGAAAAAACATTCTTTCATGTACTAGAAGGTTGATTTTCAACCGGTGCAAGGTATGGGGCCATGGGATACTGTAGTTGAAGAAGTTGAAGAAGAAGTCGATATGTTTGCTGAGTTGGGTGCTCTGCGACCTGCACAAACTGCTGTAGCAAATGTTTCCGCTCCAGTTGCACAACAGAACACATACGATCCTTTGGCTGCTTTCATGGATGATGAGGAGGAGCCACTGATGGCAGATTCATTGTTTGCCCTAAACGAAGAGACCGCCGTCGTTCAGGAAAATCAAGTGACTGAACCTTCTACGCCAATCTCAAACGATGTCATTACAGAACTTCTCGAAGTTTTGGTGAAAAAGGAATTGCATGCACGTGCTGAACGCGGTGAAAATTGGCTTGGAGAACTCCCAGCAGATGCTCAAGCGAAGATTGATTCAGCTTGTGTTATCAAAGAACAACAGGCATACCATCTATCGCTGATTATTGACATGGTTGGAACAGGAGAAGTCCGTCCATTTGCCACGGTGCTTTCGACCAACGACGGTGCTCTTCCTGTTTCTCCGCCGTCTCATCTTTCGAAAACATGGTATCCACTCTACAACGCTTTGAGAGAACTGCTCCTCCAAGCAATGGATTCCCTATCGAAACTCAATGTGATTTCTGGGAAAGTTACTGCTTAGGTTCGTGAACAACTACCTTAGAGGTCATCTTCACTTCAGTGAGCATGTTTGAAACACTGCAATACTTTTCATGGCTCTTTTCAACTATACGCTCAAGTAGTTTTACTGGAACATTACCTTCGACATGGTATATCATTTCAATTGTTTTGAAAACACGTGGGCTCTGCTCGGCCCGGGTACTGTCCATTTCAACCCACGCCTTCTGAAATTCACGTTCTTTCAATCCCACGACTACATCGACTAAGGAACACGCTCCAACCATCTGCAACGCTACTTGCATCGGCGAAGGCCCTCCTTCCCAATCCAATTTCAGACTTTGATTGTTTGAATTCGTACACAGTAAACCACGTCCTCCGGTCCATTCGACTCTCCCCTGCATGGAGGTCCGTGGGGCGGTTCATTCTTGAAGGAGACGCTACTGGGTCGTTCGATAGCCATGGAAGGAAGCCCAGTTACAATGCAAAATGGAAAACTCACTATTCCCAACAACCCCATTATCTACTACATCGAAGGCGATGGAATTGGTATAGACATCACCCCTGTCATGATGAAGGTCGTGAATGCTGCTGTGTCCAAAGCATATGGCGGGGACAAAAGCATTTTTTGGTCTGAAGTCCTTGCTGGTGAGAAAGCGTTCAAAGCAACCGGTGAATGGTTGCCACAAGCCACTCTTGATGCAATGAGAACGGGATTGGTTTCCATCAAAGGTCCGTTGACAACACCGGTTGGCGGTGGAATTCGTTCGTTGAATGTCGCTCTTCGACAAAAACTGGATCTTTATGCATGCGTTCGACCGGTTCGCTGGTACGATGGAACTCCATCACCAGTTAAATCTCCAGGAGATGTCGACATGATTATTTTCCGAGAAAACAGTGAAGATGTCTATGCAGGTATTGAATGGGAAGCAGGTAGTGAAGGGGTCAAGAAAGTTATCGACTTCCTCCAAAACGAAATGGGCGTTGACAAAATTCGGTTCCCAGACACATCAGGAATTGGAATTAAGCCCATTTCTAAAGAAGGAACGGCCCGTATTGTTCGGGCTGCCCTCCATTACGCGATTGACAACGATAAAGAGAGCGTTACTCTTGTGCACAAAGGTAACATCATGAAATTCACTGAGGGAGGATTCCGAGATTGGGGATATTCACTTGCAAAAGAAGAATTTGGAGCAGTTGAGCTCGATGGTGGACCGTGGTGTACCTTTGAAAATCCAAACACCGGCAAAACAATTCTAGTCAAAGACGTCATTGCCGACGCTATGCTTCAACAAATTATTACCCGTCCAGCAGAATATTCTGTATTGACCACAATGAATCTGAACGGCGACTACATCTCTGACGCCTTGGCAGCTCAGGTTGGCGGTATTGGAATTGCACCCGGGGCCAACATCAATTATGATACCGGAATTTCAATTTTTGAAGCAACTCATGGAACTGCTCCAAAATACACTGGACAAGATAAGGTCAATCCAGGTTCATTGATATTGTCTGCTGAGATGATGTTGCGACACATGGGATGGAATGATGCTGCTGACCTCATTGTAAAGGGTATGGAAGGAGCGATTTCTGCCAAGACCGTTACTTATGATTTTGAGAGGCTTATGAGTGACGCTACGCTACTGTCTTGCAGTGCCTTTGGTGATGCAATGATTTCACACATGTGAAAATTACTTCGTCCATGCATTTAGAGACCGGCTGTTTTTAGCAATTCCAAAGCCAAACTGTTCTTCAAAAGCACGTGCTACGAGAGTGAAGTCGCCGTCCCGAGTAGCGACTAAAACTGTGCCAAGTTCTTGCAAAGGTTGTGTTGCAAGTTGTAATGAAATACCCATAATAATTCTATCAGGGGCCTCGGGATAGATGTCTTTGCCGTTAATTACAGTGCGGATTGGTTCTCCACGTGTCCGTTTCATTGCGGTTATTTCTTCGTAGATTTCGGTTGATTGTAAAAGGAATTCCTCTATTGCCAAGTTATTTTCTGGCGATGCTGCCTCATCTTCAAGCTCAAGATTGAGTGGTCGCCAAGTATTGTAATCTTTCAGTACATCATCTGCTAAACTGCGCAATGTCTTCTGATCGAAAATAGACTCGAGTAATTTCGGAGAAACGAGTGCATCATCAAATCGAGAGCGTAAGGCGTCTGTACCCGAAACAATACCGGCCAGTTCTTGCTGTACGACATTGGGTAGCCAAAGTTGCAGTTTTTTATCTCTTGCCTTGCTCAAGAGCACTTTATGGAAACTTCCTTGTCCACGAATATCAAGGCTCGCCTCACTAACCAATTGCAACTTTTCTGCGATTCGGTCAATCAGTGCATCAACAAGGATATTGGTGTCAACAATCACCAAAGGTGCCAAAGAAAGATTTCTCAAATAGCGACGTGATGAATTTGGTATATTTTTACGGTTCAGTGAAAACATTGACTTCTCAACATCTCTAAGTTTGCGAATCTGCAACTCGGTGAAAATTGCACTGTTTTGAGCACGTTCCAAAAACATGAGGCCATCCACTGGGCGTGCTTTTGATGCTTCTTTGGCAAGAAGATGAACCTCATCGATTGAAGGCGAATCGCTTTGCATGAGCTGATTGAAACGGATATCAATTGTGTTCTTCTGCCGTCGACGGTTTTGGTGAAGAGAGTTTATTGCTGCTGTTACTCGACCTGAGAAAGGGTCGCTAGGAAGCGGTCGTGGATGTTCTAAGGGGTAGGTTTTGAGCATGTCAAGGTCATCTTCTGCGTAATGTACTCGAGAGATTTCAACCATTTCTCCTTGCTCATTCTCTTCAGAGACTGTTCTGGTCTGCTTAACGAAGTCTTTGAGAAGTCGAGTTGCTGAATTGGTGTCCTGCGATTTGGCTGTATGGGAGACTCGGAGATAAAGTTGAAATCGCTGCGTAATTGCACTCTTCAAAGCAGGTTGTGCGTCGAGAAGTTCAATTGCTTCATGCCACTGCTCAGCAAAGGCAAGATGAATCAATGCTTTGCGATAAAGTGTGAGTGAATGTTCGTAATCAAAGTCTTCATGATCCCCGGCTTTTCGATAATCTCGAGCAGCATTCAATTCTTCGTTCTTGGATGCCCCCACTGCAGCTCGAGCAAGCGTATGCCATGGAGAAAGTGGGTCGTTGGTCTGATACCAACGAACCAATGAAGGAAGTCCTAAGTCGTGCTCCAATACCAAATGGCGAACACTGTGTATCATGGCTGTTGGAATGGATTCATTGCTTAGAAGAGAATTCAAAGTGTCGATGTTTTCTTTGTTTGAATTACCATGTTGTAGCATCAATGCAACATAATTTAGCCGCAAAGTTGAGATGACGGCATTGAAAAGTATTCT
>MDSV01170418.1_pt1 | contig 17159 bp, 16 predicted proteins | sample 810851 | NCBI WGS metagenome assembly MDSV01 (sample SAMN05326640, study PRJNA326480) | marine metagenome | isolation source: seawater | place: Atlantic Ocean: North East | collected 2012 | reverse complement strand
TTGTGCAGCCAGTATAATTATTCTGGTTGTAAAAAAGTTTGGATTTTGTATAAACCCCTGAAAAATTATGCCTAAATTAAAAACAAAAAGCTCAGCAAAGAAAAGATTTAAAATTACATCAAGAGGTAAAGTTGTTATGCCTCAAGCGGGAAAAAGACATGGCATGATTAAAAGAACTAACTCACAAATAAGAAAACAAAGAGGCACTACTATAATGTCAAAGCAAGATAGCAAGATTGTAAAATCATATATGCCTTATAATTTAAGAGGATAAAATGGCTAGAGTAAAAAGAGGAGTAACTAGTAGAGCTAAACACAAAAAAGTATTAAAGGCTGTCAAAGGCCAATATGGAAGAAGAAAAAATACTATTAGGGTTGCAAAACAAGCTTTTGAAAAAGCAATGCAATATGCATACAGAGATAGAAGAAATAAAAAAAGAGATTTTAAATCTTTGTGGATACAAAGAATCAATGCAGGTGTAAGAAGTGAAGGACTTACTTATTCAAAATTTATAAATGGACTAAGCAAATCAGGAATAAAATTAGATAGGAAGATTTTAGCAGAAATTGCTTACGAAAATCCCCAAGCTTTTAAAACAATAGTCAAAAAAGCTCAGGCTGCACTGAACTAATCTTTCTATTGTTTTTCTAATCTTAACAAATATTCTATCAGAATGTCTGAAATTGAAAAAATTAAATCAGAATATATAGAGAAATTAAACAATTGTACAAACCCAGATAATTTAAATCAAATTAAAACAGAGTTATTTGGAAAAAATGGAGCAATAACAAATCAATTTAAATTCATTGGCTCAAAGTCAGAGAATGATAAAAAGAAATTTGCCTCTCAAATAAATGACCTAAAAAATCTACTTCAAGAAAAATTAGATCAAGTATCAAAAAAAATAGAAATAGATGAAATTAATAAAAAATTAGAAACAGAAAAAGTAGATGTAACTTTACCTGAGAGGACATTTAGAAAAGGAAAAATTCATCCAGTATCTCAAGTAATTGACGAAATATGTTCAATTTTTTCAGAAGTTGGTTTTAGTGTTGCCGAAGGTCCAGATGTAGAAAATGAGTATAATAATTTTACAGCACTTAATACTCCACCAAATCATCCAGCGCGTGACATGCATGATACTTTTTATCTTAGTGATGATAAAAATTTATTATTGAGAACCCATACCTCTCCTGTTCAAATAAGAACTATGCTTAAAGGAAAGCCACCTTTTAAAATAATTGCTCCTGGAAGAACATATAGATGTGATAGTGATCAAACACATACACCAATGTTTCATCAACTAGAAGGTTTACATATAGATAAAGATATAAATATGGGTCATTTAAAAGGTTGTTTAAACTATTTTATAAAAGAGTTTTTTGAAGTCAAAAAATTGAAAATGAGATTTCGACCAAGTCACTTTCCATTTACTGAGCCTTCAGTTGAAGTTGATATTGGATATGATCTTAAAGATGGTGAGATTGTAATTGGCGAAGGGAATAAATGGTTAGAAATTTTAGGATGTGGAATGGTACATCCAAATGTTTTGATAAATTCAAAGGTAGATCCTTCGAAATACCAAGGATTTGCTTTTGGAATAGGCATAGATCGTTTGGCGATGCTGAAATACGGAATTAAAGATTTAAGATCATTTTTTGAGTGTAATTATAAATGGTTAAATCATTATGGATTCGATCCAATTGATGTTCCTACAAATTACAGAGGTTTAAGTAGATGAAGTTTTCTTTTAACTGGCTAAAAGAACATCTTGATACTAAAAAATCTGAGCAACAAATTGTTGATGCATTAAATAAAATTGGATTAGAGGTTGAAAGTGTTCATCCAACTAAAAATGAATTATCGGACTTTATTGTTGGAAAAATTATTAAAACCGAAAAACATCCTAATGCAGATCGCCTAAAAGTCTGTGATGTAGATATAGGAGATCAAAATATTTTAAAAGTTGTGTGTGGTGCTTCAAATGCTCAAGATGGATTATTGACAATCTACGCCCCTCCTGGATCAATTATTCCAAAAAATAATATGAAGCTGGAAGTTTCAAAGATCAGAGGTGTTACTTCTTACGGCATGCTTTGTTCAGAAGCAGAATTGAATATATCAGATGAAAGTCAAGGAATTATATCACTAAGTGAAAAATATAAAAAAATGATTGGAAAAAATTATTTTACTTTTAATAAAGAAAATATCATTGAACTATCAATTACTCCAAATAGACCAGATTGTTTAGGAGTTAGAGGCATAGCTCGTGATTTAGCGGCTGCCGGAATAGGAAAAATAAAGCCTTTTAAAAATAAAAAACTTAAACAAAATAATAAAAAATTAACTGTAGTTATAAATAAAACCAAAAATCAATCTTGCTCAATTTTTGGAAGTTGTTTAATTACAAATATAAAAAATCAAGAAAGTCCAAAATGGCTTAAAGAAAGGCTAATTTCTATAGGTTTGAGACCTATTTCAGCGGTCGTGGATATTACTAATTTTATAATGTTAGACTTGAATAGACCATTGCATGCCTATGATTTAGACAAAATAAATAAAAGAATAATTGTTAGAGAGTCAAAAAAAAATGAAACATTAAATGCTTTGGACAATAAAAAATATAATTTATCTGATGGAATGTGTGTAATTTCTGATGAGAATGGCCCTTTGGGCCTAGGTGGAATTATTGGTGGCACAACTTCATCTACAGAAATGGATACAAAAAATATTCTTATTGAATCTGCTTACTTTGATCCATCAATAACTAGAAAAACTTCAAATATTTTAAATTTAAATAGTGATGCCAAGTATAGATTTGAAAGAGGAATAGATCCTAATTCAATTGAAACTGGATTACAAAAAGCAGCAGAGATGATTACAAAAATATGTGGTGGAGAAGTTAGTAAATTTCAAATTACAAAAACAAAAAAAATACCTCAGAAAGAAATTAAGTTAGAAAATAATTTTCCAGGAAAAGTTTTGGGAATTAATATAAATGTAAAAGAAATTATTAATATATTAGAAAAACTAGGTTTTAGGTGTAATAAAAATACCAATACTATCACTACCAAAATTCCAAGTTGGCGACCTGATATATCTGGAAAAATAGATTTAGTTGAAGAAATAATAAGAATAAAAGGTTTAGAAAGAATTAAGTCTATAGAACCAAAAAAAATTAGATCAAATCAAACTTTGAATAATGAACAAAAACATTTTCACTTAACTCAAAGATCTATAGCTGCAAAAGGATATCTAGAGGCTATCACTTGGTCGTTTACAAATGAAAAAATTAACAATTATTTTTTAAATTCAGGAAAAACAAATAGACTTATTAATCCAATAAGTTCTGATCTAGGAGTTTTACGTTCATCTATATTTTCAAATTTAATAGAAAAAGTTAGAGAAAATATTGATAGAGGTGAGGAAAATATTTCTTTGTTTGAAATAGGGCCAGTTTTTGAAGGAAAAAATCCGGGTGAACAAGTCATCACTGCTTGTGGTATTTCAGCTGGGTATGCTTTAAGACCTAATTGGAATGAGAAAGGAAGATTTTTAGATTTATTTGATGTTAAGAGAGATCTTTTGCATACGCTTTATGAGCTTGGAACAGATAAAGATAAAATTACAATAGAAACAAGCAATTTACCTGATTATTATCATCCAGGAAAAAGTGGAAATATTTCTTTTACAAATAATCCAAGTAACTCCTTCGCATCATTTGGAGAATTGCATCCAAATATTATAAATCAACTTAATATTAAAACAAATTCACTAGTTGGATTTGAATTAAACTTAGATAAATATATTAAATTAAAAGAAAAAATTAAAAAAACCAAAATAAGTTATGAATTTTCAGAGTATCAAAAATCAGAGCGAGATTTTGCTTTTATAGTAGACAAAAATATTCAAGCGCAAGAATTATTGAATTTGATTAAGAATGTAGACTTAACTTTGATTAAAGATATCTCAGTTTTTGATCTTTATGATGGAGAAAACATTCCAAACGAAAAAAAATCTTTAGCGTTTAAAGTAGTAATTCAGTCAGATGAAAAAGCTCTTACAGACAATGATATTAATACTCTCTCAAAAAAAATAATAACAACTGTAGAAGATAAAACTGGCTCTAAATTAAGATCTTAATGGATAAAATCGATAACATTAGAAATTTTGCAATTATTGCGCACATAGATCATGGCAAATCGACTATTGCCGATAGAATAATACATAAATGTGGTGGTTTGACAGATCGAGAAATGAAAGCTCAAGTTTTAGATTCTATGGATATAGAGAGAGAAAGAGGAATTACTATTAAAGCACAAACAGTTAAACTTAATTATAAATCTAAAAATGGTAAAGAATATATTTTAAATATAATTGATACTCCAGGACATGTAGATTTTAGTTATGAAGTAAGCAGATCACTTTATGCTTGTGAAGGTTCTATTCTTATTGTTGATAGTACACAGGGTGTTGAAGCACAAACATTAGCAAATGTTTATCAAGCTTTAGATATGAACCACGAAATAATTCCAATACTAAACAAAATAGATCTTCCCGCATCAGATTTAGATAAAACAACAAAACAAATTGAAGACGTAATTGGAATTGAAACTACTAACGCAATTCCTTGTTCAGGAAAAACAGGAGAAGGGATAGATGATATATTAGAAACTATTGTAAATTACCTTCCATCACCAAAAGGTAATAATAATAATATTCTTAAGTGCTTATTAGTTGATAGTTGGTACGACACTTATTTAGGAGTTGTAATATTAGTGAGAGTTATTGATGGTAAGATCAATAAAAATATGAAAATAAAAATGATGTCAACTAATCAAGATTACGTAGTTGAGAAGGTTGGAGTTTTTACACCAAAACCCAAAGATGTGAGTGAATTAAATACAGGTGAAATCGGTTTTATAATTACTGGAATAAAAAATCTTTCTGATACAAAAGTTGGAGACACAATTTGTGAAGCAAGCAAACCACTAGAAAAAGCTTTGCCAGGATTTAAACCTAGTAAACCTGTAGTTTTTTGCGGTTTATTCCCAGTTGATAGTTCTGATTATCAAAAATTAAAAGATGGTTTAGCAAAACTTCAATTAAATGATGCAAGTTTCTCATATGAGGCAGAGTCATCTTCTGCTCTGGGCCTAGGTTTCAGATGTGGTTTTTTAGGATTATTACATTTAGAAATTATAACTGAGAGATTAGAAAGAGAGTTTGATATTAATTTAATAACCACAACTCCTGGAGTTGTTTATAAAGTATATTTAAATAATAAAAAAATCCTAGAGCTTCAAAACCCTTCGAGTTTACCCGACCCTACAATAATTAATTATATTGAAGAACCTTGGATAAAAGCGACAATTATTACTCCAGATGAATATTTGGGCTCTATTATAAAACTCTGCCAAAATAAAAGAGGAATTCAAACTAATCTAAGTTATTCCGGAAATAGAGCGGTATTAAATTATGAAATACCTTTAAATGAAGTTGTTTTTGATTTTAATGATAGATTAAAATCTATGACCAGTGGGTATGCTAGTTTTGATTATGAAATACTAGGGCATAGAGAGGGAGATCTTGTGAAATTATCAATACTTGTAAATGCCGAACCTGTAGATGCCTTAGCAATGATGGTTTATAAAGATTTTGCACAAAGCATAGGTAGAGAAGTTTGTGAAAAATTAAAAGATTTAATTCCACGACATAACTTCATGATACCAATTCAAGCTGCAATAGGAGGTAAAATTATAGCAAGAGAAACTATAAAAGGATTTAAAAAAGATGTTTTAACAAAGATTCATGGAGGTGGAGCTTTAGATAGAAAGAGAAAATTATTAGAAAAACAAAAAAAAGGCAAAGCTAAAGCCAAACAATTTGGAAAAGTTGAAATCCCACAAGAAGCTTTTATAGGAGTGCTTAAAATATCTAAAGAGAATTAATATGATCTATGATTGCTTTTCTTATTGGGATGAAGATTTACTCCTAGATTTAAGATTAAATATACTTGATAAATTTGTAGACTACTTTGTTATTGTTGAAGGAAATAAAACTTGGCAGAACAATTCAAAAGAACTTATTTTTGATATAAATAAATTCAAAAAATTTAAAGATAAAATCATTTATATTCCAGTTGATGATTTACCAGATGGCAAGAACCCTTATTTAAGAGAAAATCATCAAAGAAATTGTATTTTAAGAGGATTAAAAAAGGCTCAAAAAGAAGATTTGATTGTTATTTCAGATCTTGACGAAATTCCAAATCCTGAAACATTTAATTTATTCAAAAAAGAAATGAAATATGCTGTTTTCCAACAAAAGCATTTTTATTATAAATTTAATCTGCAAAGTAAAAATCATCCATTTTGGCTAGGTAGTAGAATATGCATTTTTAGTGAATTAAAATCACCTCAGTGGTTAAGAGATCTTAAATTTAAAAAGAGACCTTTTTGGAGACTGGATAAAAAAAGATTGAATAATATTTTGCCAAATGGTGGATGGCATTTTTGTAATTTGAAAACTTTAGACAAGCTTAAATATAAATATGAAAATTTATGCGAAACTAATGACCCTATTGTATTTAATGAAAAAATAGATCAAAAATATTTAACTGAAAAAAATATTCAAAATAATATAGAAAATAGAAGAGATATAATTGGAAGAAATGACGAATTTATAAAAATAAATATTGATAAGTCGTTTCCTCAATATTTAATTCACAATCTAGATAAATATAAAAATGATTGGGTTGCCTAATTTAATTTTTTTGGATACAAAATTATCCAATTCATAGTTTTAGGTCTACCTTCAGACATCATTAGATATTTTTCATCATCCGAAAAATCATCAAGTATATCGAAATCAAAAGGGTTTTTTGAAGTATCCCTGATTTTATTTACTTTAAAAAACTTATTAATATTTTTATAAAAAATACTGATTTTTCTTTTATTCAATACATTAAAGCTATGTTCCTCAATTATAAAAAAACTATTAGAAAAATACTTACAAAATTCTTTATTAAATAAATCAAATTCATTACCCTCGATATCAACAAGAAATAAAATTTTTCTTTTATTTATTTTATTTAAATTAATTTTTAGAGAATGAAAATTTGCTTCATGATGAATGGTAATTTTTTTACTGACTTTGTTAATTTTTGCATTTTTAAATAAAATATTTCTACTTTTTTTCTCTATTTCATATGCGAGTCCTAATTTAAAAATATTTTTTTTTATTAAACTGATCAGATGGTACCCTTCAGCTGCTCCTAAATCTACAAAACAAGTTAATTTGAATTTTTTTTTTAAAAAAATAATTTTTTCCTGAATTTGTCTTTCATATGTTCCCAAATATTTTGGAGCAAAATCAATATTTGACCAACCATGTGAATTTAATAATTTAGTTCCAGAATATGGTCCGAAAATAATTCTTTGTTTTGAATGTTTTTCCAACTTTTTTCCTAAAACTTTTTTTTTCTTTTCAATAAAATTAGATAGACCAGTTTTATAAAAATTTTTATTTATAAAATAATAATATACTCCATCTAATCCATTGTTTTGAAATATAGAGTTATATTTTCTAAATTTTTTACTTATATAAAAAACTAAAAAGATAAAAAATATTGTTAGGATTGCATATATTAAATACATCTGGAAATATTATATATATAATAAATCGAATTAAAAATATATTTGCATTTATTTGATTATAAATTAACTATTGTATTTTATAGATTATGGAAGATTTAATATCAATTCTTATTATGATGATTGCGGGTTACGCAATAAGATTTGCATTAATATATTCCGGTCAATTATGGGCAAAAACCTTTTCTCAAACTGTATCTTTTTTTATTTTACCAACTATAACTTTCATTATAACCAAAACAATTTATGGCAATATCGCTCTATCTTTAGGAATGATAGGAGCTCTGTCTATAGTAAGATTTAGACATCCAGTTAAGAGCGCTTTAGAGCTAATTATATATTTTGATTTAATTACAATAGGAATTGCGGCAAGTGTTAAAAATAACTATGCAATATTATTAAGTGTTATTACAGTACTTGTCTTGATTGGTCTTAAACTAATTAATAATTTTTCAAAAAATAATAAAAAAGATGGTTTTTATAATATTTCATTCAGTGAAGGAATTGATTTAAATCAAATTGAAATTTCATCTACGAGTAAAATATCTTCTATTGAAGAAAATAAGTATTTAAAATCAATTATAATTAATTCTGAAAGTGGAGAATATATTTATAGACTGGTATTTGAGAACAAAGAAGTATTACAAAAATTTAAAAATGAAATAGAAAATATAGATAGTATTAAAAAAATAGATGTTAATTATATTTAGGAAAATACTTCTTATTCTAATTATTCTAACTTCAATAAGTATTACTCAAGCATTTAGCAAGATAGGCAAGGAATGTGCTAAACTTAATTTTGAAAATACGCCTTTATTTAAAGAAAAAAAATTAGAATTAATAGACATTAAAATAAAAAATTATAGAGATTGGCAAGTTAATAATATTAGGATTTTAACTAACAATAGCCATGTTATTCCTGAAAAATTTAAGAAAAGATTTAAAGCAGAAATTAAAATTTTTTTTTCAGATAATACAAGTTGCATATTTGAGGGAAAAGTCAGAACTCAAGGGGATTTAAAAGATCATATCTTTTATAAAAATGGAAAAGTTTTTCAGAGTTTAGATGTAAGTTTAAATGATGGACATATAAACAATATTACAAAATTTAAACTTTTTTTAAATGGAACTAGAGGTAAAGAAGAAGATGAAGTTTTTATGACTGTATTATTAAGAGAATTTGGTTTTTTAGCTCCTAGAACAGAAATAGTTAATATAAAAATAAATGATCAAAAAATAAAAATGTTATTTCAAGAAAAAATTTCTAAAGAATTTCTAGAATTTAATAGAAGAAGAGAAGGCCCCATTCTTGAAGGGGATGAAAAATATATGATGAATTTTATATCCAATGTAAAAAATAATCCTGCAATTGATTGGACAGAAATTTTTAGACTGTCTGATTTAGGTTCTAAGATTCAATTATCAAAACAAACAAATTCAAAATGGTCAATCAAAAATCAAACATTTACAGAAATAAGTTTTGATGCACTAAATAAGTTAAACTTTGTATATTTGGTTTATCTCAATAACTATAAAGATAAGAAAAACAACTATTCTTTTCTAAATTATAATTTAGATAATATCTTATTAGCACAAAATAATTTTGAAAATTTAAACAAACTAAACATATATAATAATCTTTTATTAGCAGCAAATGGAGAGCATGGTTTATACGTTCATAACAGAAAATTTTATTGGAATTCAATAGAAAATTATTTTGAGCCAATATATTATGATGGTGAATTTAACTTAGAAAAAAAGATTAAAAATCTAAATTTTCCTCTAAGTCTTGATTATGAGCAATCCATAGACAGAACTATAGATTTGATCAATTCTCTTGATAAGAAAAAAATACTTCAAGATATTAACTCTAAAAACTTAATTTTAAGTAAAAAAAAATTAAATAAAAAAATAAGTAATTTAAATGAAAATCTAATTTTAATAAAAAAATTATTTAATCAAAAAAATAAGGATGATTTATTTTACAATCTTGAAAGTTATAAAAGTAAAGATTTATTTTATAATTACTTAGAAAATTTGAAAAAGCAAAAAATCAAGTTCAAATTTGCCGTATATGATCATCTTAAAAATTTAAACTATTCTGACATTCAAATTTGTGAAAATAATATTGAAAATTGCGATCAAAATCTACTTTTAGATCCGAACATCAAAAGAGATTTATTAGAAGGAAAGCTAAAAATTGATGGCTTTAACTATCAATTTATCAAAAGCGAAAATAATACATCTAATAAATACGAAAGGTTAAGTTTAAACGATAATAATTTTATAGATGTAAGTTTTATTTATAATAGTGGCATAGTGTACAATTACAATAAAGAAAATAAAAATTTTAAAATAAATCAAATAAATCCAGAAGGTAGAGCATTTTTTATTGGAGGAAAAATCAACAATATAAATATTGAATTTAATGGAAAAGAAAATCAATATTTAAACAAGCAAATTGTGGAATATGATCATAAAACTTTAACTGGCTGTTTATCTTTTGTTAAGAATATATTTGTTAATTCAAATCTTATTGTGAAGTATTCCAATTGCGAAGATGGGATAAATGTTATTAGCTCTAATGGCTATATAGACAGTATAGATTCCAAAAATTCAGTTTTAGATGGAATTGATTTAGATTTTTCTGATTTATTTATTAATAATATAAAAGTTAATGACTCAGGAAATGATTGCATAGATTTCTCAAGTGGCAATTATGAAATAAAATCTTTTAAACTTTTAAATTGTGGCGATAAAGGAATATCTGTTGGAGAAAAAACTATAGCAAAAATTGAAAATGTAGAAATTGGAAATGCAGATATTGGAATAGCATCAAAAGACTCCTCTGAAGTTTACATTAACCAATCAAAAATTTCAGATACAAACAATTGTCTGGCCACATATAAAAAAAAACAAGAATTTGATGGTGGCTTCTTAAAGATCACTTCTTCAGAATGTAAAAATTTTAAAAGATATAAATTTGAGGATGAATTTTCTAAAATAAATATTTCAAAAGAACTTTAAATGAGTTTTAGAATAGAAAAAAAAATTTTTATAAAAAAAATAAATCTTTTTGAATTTAAAAAGACCCTTTTTTCCAATGGGGTTAAAACATTATTTCAAAACAGGAAAGTACAAAGTATCTATTTTGATAATAAAAATAAACAAATGTACCTAGACTCTATTGAAGGACTTACTCCTAGAAAAAAAATAAGAGTGAGAAATTATCCAAACACATCTGATGTTTCTTATAAATTAGAAACAAAAATATCAAGTGTAGAAGGACGACACAAAATAGCGAAGAAAATTTCAAATGATTATTTTAAAAAAATAAAATTTGAGGGTCTTTTTGACTCCAAATATGGTGTATGCATGCCGTTATTAAATGTAATATATGAGAGAGAATATTTAAAAAAAGATGATATCAGAATAACCATAGACACGGATATTACATATAATATTCACAACAACGAAGTGACTAAAAAAGATGAAAATATTATAGTTGAATTAAAGACTTCAAAAAATAAGGATATTGATGATATTTTTGAAAAATTTCCTTATCAAGAAATAAGATTTTCAAAGTACTGTAATGGAATAGAGTTACTTAATAAAATTTAAAATAAGTATAAAAAAATTATAGATTAATAAAAAAAGGAAATTAATTTTGAAAGAATTTAAATTAGTTATAAAAAAATTATATAGATACTTAGTAAAATTTTTCTTTCTCATTTTGTATGGAAAAATTTATACTACTAATAAAGGTTATTCAGGAATAAAAGTAAAAATAATAAATAATAATAAAATAAAAAAATTTAATTCATTAAACTATAAGATTTATAGCATTAAAAATGGCAGAGCATGCACGGATGGAGTTGAACAAGTTGCTTATATTTCAGAAAAAAATATTATTAAAGAAATATCATATACTCAAATAAAAGGAAACCTAGTTTCAGCAAAAAATAATTTTGTAATTAATAAAGGCACTCCATATTTCTTAAAAAAATTTAATGGAAATGTTCTATCTTTAGCCCAAGGAGCAAGTGGAGATTCAAATTATTTTCATTGGATGTTTGATATTTTGCCTAAAATTAAAATAACTTCATTATATTATAAATTAGAAAATATAGACTATTTTTATATGCCAGAACTCCAAAATTTTCAAAAAAAAATATTAAAATTAATTGGTTTAAAAAATATTAAATTTATAAATTCAAATAAATATAAACATATACAAGCAGACAATTTAATAGTACCTGAGCACCCTTGGTATTTTAAGGGAAGGGTATCTAAAGAAGCAAAAAAACTACCCCATTGGATAGTAAATTGGATAAGACATATTTTTTTGAAAAAATTTAAATATAATTCTAGAATTAAAAAAATTTTTATAGATAGATCAGAATCTAAATATAACCATTGTAAATTAATCAATAACAATGAAATAATTACTTTTCTCAGACACAAAGGTTTTAAATCATATCAAGTAGGAAAATTAAGTTTAGAGAAACAAATTAGTTTATTTAATAATGCTAAAGTAATTGTTGGACCACATGGAGCTGCATTTACTAATCTAATTTTTTGCAAAGCTGGAACAAAAGTAATTGAAATTATACCAAAAAATAGGCCAGATAATTATCAAATTATTTCAAAAATAAATAAACTAAAATATAAAAAAATAATCATGCCTTTAAGTAAAAAGAAAAATATAAATGGAGATATGTATATTAACCCAAAAAAAATTTTAAAAGATTTGTAATATGAATGAAGATATATCAATATATATTCCAGTATTTAATGGAGAAACAACAATTAAAAAATGTTTAGACTCAATTTTTGCACAAACTTTTAAACCAAAAAAAATCTTAGTAATAAATGACAATTCAACAGATAATACTTTAAAAATATTGGAAACTTACGATGATAAAATTGAAATTATAAATAATGATACTAACAAAGGTGTTTCCTACATAAGAAACTTGGCCGTTAATAAACTTAATTCGAGATATATAGCTTCGATAGATGCAGATGTTGTGCTTTCAAACAAATGGCTTGAAAAGATTTTTTTGTCACTAAAAAAAAATAATGCAACACTCGTGGGAGGAAAAATGTATGAAAAACATGTTGAAAATCCATGTAATTTATGGAGATCGATAAGGTTAAAACAAAATTGGGGGGAAAATGATATTTCTAACCCATCTTTTATTTTTGGTTGCAATAATATTTTAGACATTTCAAATTTAAATACAAAAGAACTTTATATAAATCACAATGAATATTATAAATTGAATGGTGATGATGTTGAGCTATCTAAATTTTTAAAAATAAATGATCATAAATTATATTATGATAGTAGCGCCATTTGCTACCATCTTCAAAATGATAATTATAAAACATTAGCCTCAAGATATTGGAGATATGTTTTCTACGGAGATGGTTTAAAGAAAAGAAACTTACTTAAAACTATAAAAAATATTTTTCGCCAAATAAAAAAAACTTTTATTTGGTTGGTTGAAGATATGTTTAAATTTAGATTTTCTTTAATTATTGTAGATATATTGATTTTAAAATATTTAATTCAAATAGACATTGAACAATTAAAAAAAAATGAAACGTAAACTTTTTATTTCAACTCTAGCTTTTAATAGTTATACAATAGATGACATTATCAATATATTAATCAAAAACGACATTAAATTTATTGATCTTGCACCCTTAACAGTTTTTAAAAGTTGGAAAGTCTTTTTTAAAAAAATAAAATATTTAAAAAATAAATTAAAAAAGAATAAAATAGAAATTAATGCTATTCAAGGTATTTTTTTTGAATTAAATATTAAATTATTTTTTGGAAGTAAAAAAGATATAAAGAAACTACAAAATCATCTTGATAAAATAATTTTAGCATCTAAGGAATTGGGAATTAAAAAAATAATAATTGGTTCATCTTTTTTTAGAGAAAAAAAAAAATTATCGAGAAGTGTGGCAGATATTAAATTTATAAATTTTTTTTTACAATTCAAAAATATTTTAAAAAAGAATAAAATTTATTTTTGTATAGAAACAATTCCAAAACAATATAATGAAGATTATTTATATGATTTTAATCATACACTAGAATTAATTAAAAAAATTAATTGCAAATACATTTTAATTAATTTTGATACTAGTTTATTTCATTTTAAAAAATATAATTTTAAACTATATTCAAAAAATTTTAGTAAAATTTACAATACTCAAGTTTCATCAAAAAACTTTAAATCATTTGCTTCAATAAGTAAAAATAATAGAAAATTTTCTGAATCGTTAAAATATTTTAAAAAATTGAGGTCTATTTCATTGGAAATGATCCTAAATAAGCCAAATGAATTATCAATTCAAAGATCTATTTCTAATTTTAAAAAATATTTTTCTTAATTAATAATAGGTAGATGTCCAGTGGTAAAATCTCTTAATTGCCTCTTTTATTGTGACCTTATTTTTGAAATTTAACTCAGTTTTTATTTTTGAAATATCAGGGCATCTTCTTTGAGGCTCAACTTTTGGATAATTATTCGGGTAGTTTATATTAATAAATTTAATTTTTCGTTTTAAGGCATTTTGCATAGTTTTATGTAAACTATTCATATTTAATTCTGGAGAACTGTTACCAATGTTATAAACAAATTTTTTTCCATTAATTATAACTAAAAACATTGCCGTAATCGCATCAGTTACATAGCAAAAAGTTCTGGTTTGTTTACCTCTTTTAAAAATTGTTATTGGTTTATTTTGTTTTATAGAGCTAAAAAATCTTGGGAAAACTCTATAATCATTTTTAGGCATGCCTGGCCCAAAAACATTGAATGGCCTAAAGATTGCAATATCAACCTTATCTTTAATTTTATAAAAATAACATAATGTTTCTCCTACTCTCTTACCTTCATCGTAGCAAGATCGGTCTTCAATTGACGAAACATTTCCATTGTAAGTTTCTTTTGTAGGTATATTTTTATTATCTGGATTTCCATAAATTTCACTACTACTAAAAAAAATAAATTTTGACCTACTTTTTTTAGAAAAATCCAAAAGATTTTTAGTTGAAGTTATACTTGTAAATATTGCCTCAATAGGTTTTTTATAATAATTTTTTGGACTTGGTATTCCTGCGGCGTGTAAAATATAATCACATTTAAATTTAAATTTACTGATTAAATTAATATCCTTTTTTATTTTTTTTACATTTCTATTCTTAAAAATTTCACATTCATCAAATTTGATATCTATAGCTAAAACTTTAATTTTTTTATTAGTTTTTTTATTAATTTCTGTAATGACTTTAATAAAGTATTTTCCTAAAAAACCATTGGCACCAGAAATTAAAAACTTTTTCCCATAAAATTTTTTATGATATTTTTTTAAATTTTTTACTATTTCTTTGATATCTTCTTCTAAATAATATTTTTCACTCATAATATTTTTACTTCTGGCAAGGGTATAATAAATTTTGAACTTAATCCCTTTGATTTCCATTTTTTTATAATAGGCTGACTTAAATGCCAAGCTAATAATAAAATATAATCTGGCTGATCTTTAAGTAGAATATCATCATTTATAATTTCAAGTTCAGTCCCTGGTATTATTTTGTTAAGTTTTAAAGATGTAGGTTGTTCAGCAATATAGTTAATTAATGTGTTATCAATTTCGCAATAATTTAAAAGCACCACTGCTCTTGCAGGACAAGACTTTCCAATTACTTTTTTTCCTTGATTTTTTAAATTCTTTAATAAATTCAATAAATCTGTTTTTGATTTTTTTACTTTATCAGTAAAATTTTTGAAAGTGCTTTCCACATTTTCAATTAATAATTTTTTTTCTAAATTTATTAAAGATTTTAAATTTGAGGATTTCTCCCTCTTTTGCTTCGATACTACACACCTTATGCTGCCTCCATATCTAGATACTATTTCTGCATCTACTAGATTTAGGTCATAATAATTAAAAAGTTTTTCTAGGGAAATTAAAGTATATGTTCTTAGATGCTCATGATAAAAGGTATCATATTGAACATTTTTAATTATTTCCAAAGCATAATGATTTTCAAAGCAGTAATAACCATCTTCATCAATTAACTTTACAATTCCCTTCATCACATCCCCTAGAGTTGACATATGCGCAAAAACATTTGTTGAAGTAATTACTTTAGCTTTGCCATGTTTTTTAATTATTTCATCAACTACCTCTTCATTAAAAAAATTTTGATAAGTTTCTATTCCATTTTTATTTGCTGTTTTTGCAATATTTGTTGGTTCTACACCAACAACTTTTATATCTCTTTTTTTTAGATGCTTTAATAAGCTGCCATCATTACTACCAAAGTCTACTACCAAATGACTTGAATTTAGAGAGAGTTTATCTACTAGAAAATTACTAAATTCTTTTTGCTCTTCATCAACTGTTTTTGTAATTCCAGGAAGATAAGGATATTCTAAATGATAAACTTCAGATTGATTAGCAATGTAATCAATTTGAATTAAGGTACAATCATCGCACCTGACTACACCAATTGGATACATATTTTTAATTTTTTCTTTTTTTTCTAACAAAGAATTGGCCAATGGTTGATTTCCCAATTGAATTATATTGATTAATTTACTTGAATTACAAATTTGGCATTTTGAAATTTTTCCTTCATTAAAATTATGTTCAATCATTATTAATTTATATTATTTATTAATTTTTCAGCATTTAGACAAAGATCTAAATTTTTATAATTTTTAGTTTTTAAAAAATTTTTAATTAAATACTCAATTTGATCAGATCTGCCATCAATATATTTGCTATTTTTATTTATAAACATTTTTTTGCCGTTCACTTTCATTAGAAAGTTTTTTGACCAGTCTTTAGAGTTATTTTTAATAATTATCAAGCATTTATCAAATTTTATTCGCAATTCATGGCTTTGAATTCCATTTTTCTTTGTCTTCAATAGAATTTTACCAGAAATACTATTGTTGTTTTTTACTTTAGTATCTATGGATTTAATAAATTTTATTTTTTTAAAATTATCTTTCTTTGTGATTGTTTCATACAATTTATTTTTTCCAAACAACAATTCACAATATGAGAGAACATGTATAAGAAAAATATTTGTTATCCCTCCCCCAAGTTTATTTTGAACTTTCCATGATTTTTTTCTTAAATTATAGTCACGGCTTACAAAACTCCATTTAATTGAATAATTTTTAACATTTCCATATTTTTTTTTATCTATAATTTTTTTTATAAACATAAAATATGGGTGATTGACAAATGTTAAATTTATATCAGATTTAATTCTTTTTTTTTTAATTTGATAAACAATTTTTTTTGATTTCAAATAATTAGATGTGATGGGTTTTTCAAAAATTATTTTTTTTTAAATTTAAGATTATACAATAAAATTTTTTCTTGAATTTTAGGAGGTACTGCAGAAATAATTACATCAATTTTTTTTTTAAATATTTTTTTCCAGTTAGATACTAAATCTG
>MDSV01160944.1_pt1 | contig 17161 bp, 14 predicted proteins | sample 810851 | NCBI WGS metagenome assembly MDSV01 (sample SAMN05326640, study PRJNA326480) | marine metagenome | isolation source: seawater | place: Atlantic Ocean: North East | collected 2012 | reverse complement strand
ATATTCATTTTTAAATATATATATATGAAACCTAAAAATTGTCTAATTTTTGGCGGCAGCGGTCAGATAGGTAGACACTTAATAAGAAAATTGACCAAGAACAACATAAGAGTAACAGTAATTACACGAAACATTCATCAAAAAAGTTATATTATCAAAACCCAAGGAAACGCTGGTTATATTAATATTGTTGAAGCTGATATTTATGATGAAAAAAAAATAAGAGATTTATTTTCAAAATCAGATATTTGTATAAATTTAATTGGAATTTTATTTGAAAAAAATAAAGGAAATACTTTTTACAATATACATAATCTTTTTCCATCATTATTAGCCAAATTAGCAAAAGAATTTAAATTAAAAAATTTTATTCACTTGTCTGCATTAGGCATAAATGATGCTGTAGATAGTGATTATGCAAAAAGTAAGTATGAGGGTGAAAAAAATATATTGAATATTTTTCCTCCTGCTACCATACTAAGACCATCAGTTGTTTATTCAGTAGATGATAATTTTACAACTAATTTTATGTCACTTCTTAACAGGCTGCCTATTTTCCCATTATATTACGGTGGAAAAACGATGTTTACACCTATTCATTGTTCAGATTTAACAGATGTAATTTATTATATTATTTCAAATGATATTAATTCTAATATAATTGAATGTGTTGGTCCTGAAGAAATCTCATTCAAAGATATAATCAAGAAACTTTTAGTATTAATTAATAAAAAAAGAATTTTATTTCCTATGCCACTCCCTTTAGCATCAATTTCTGCAAAAATATTTCAGTTGATGCCAAATCCGTTACTCACAGAGGATCAACTAAGATTACTTAAATATGATAATATTTTATCAAAAAAGTATAAAAGCAATTTTGATATTGGAGTACCTAGCAAAAGATATTTCGACCAAGAGGTAAAAAAATATTGTTACATGTGGCGTGATGGTGGACAGTTTTCAACAGGTAAATATTTATTTAAAGATAACACAAAATAATAATAAAATTTACTACTATGCAGATTGAATTTTTTTTCCAATAAATTCTGGAACCTCTTCTTTGTCAGTGACCTCTTCTTTCTTGCCTTTTGGTTGATAAGCATACAGCAAGTGAAGTTTACAATAGGAAAATTCTTTTAACGAAGTTCTTCCACAAAAATAAAAATTTTTTTCGTCTGGGTGACCAATTGGCCATTTGCATGTACTTTCATTTAATTCTTCTAGTTGTTTTGGGTTTTCAGGTTCAAAATCTTTCTCAATTATAAGAGATTTAAATTTACTTTTTCTACTCTTTTTAAACTTATTTTTATTTTCCTCCATTGAGGACTCAAAATTTTGAGTAGATGTAGCAGTTCTTGTTTTAATTTTTGCAGATAAATTTAGTCTATGCGCTTTACCAATAACTGCGTTTCTACTAATTCCACCTATTATTTCAGCAATTTGACTAGCAGTATTTCCTTTTCCCCATAATTCTTTTAGTTTTGTAACTTTTTCTTCTGTCCAACTCATTAATATCTATATAATGTGTTAATAATTTTTAAAAACACAATATACTGATATTTAGTTTAATTAAACAAGAAATTATTTACATTTATCAACATAATATAAAGGTATTAAATTAAATATATATTCAATCCTTACTTGTATTTAATATTTTAGTTTATAAAAAGTTTTAATTAAAAATTATGAGTTATTTAACAAAAAATTATAATAGAAAAAAAATTTCCTTCTCAAAAGGAAAAGGAAGTTTCTTATACACAGCAAATGGAGTTAAATATTTGGATTTTGTCCAAGGTATTGCGGTTAATTCATTGGGCCATTCTCATCCAAAACTTATTAAAGCAATTAATTATCAATCAAAAAAACTTTGGCATGTATCTAATGCGTTCATAATCCCTGAGGGAGAAATATTAGCTAAGAAATTAGCAAAAAAAACATTTGCTGATTATGTTATGTTTCAAAATAGTGGCACTGAAGCAACTGAAGCTGCAATAAAAGTAGCTAGAAAATATTTTTATTCAATTGGCAAACCCCATAAAAATCGAATACTTTGTGTAAAGAACTCCTTTCATGGAAGAACAATTGCTGCAATTTTTGCTAGCGGTTCAAAAAAGATGATAGAAGGATTTGGTCCAAAAGTTTCAGGTTTTGACCATTTTAAGTTTGGAGATCACAAATCTTTAAAAAGAAAGATTACTAAGAATACTGCAGCTATCATGGTTGAAACAATATTGGGTGAAGGTGGTATAAAGGTAATACCCGATTGGTGTTTAAAAGAGTTAAGAAAAATATGTAACAGAAAAAAAATATTATTAATTTTAGATGAGGTACAATGTGGCATAGGAAGAACAGGGGATTTTTTTGCTTTTGAACAATCTAATGTTAAACCTGATATTGTACCCATTGCTAAAGGTATTGGAGGGGGTTTTCCTATGGGTGCAGTGCTTATGAATAAAAAAGTTGCCTCAGGAATGACAGCAGGATCACATGGATCAACTTTTGGAGGAAATCCAATGGCTATGAAAATAGGCTGTGAAGTATTTGATATAATTTCTAGTAAAAGTTTCTTAAAGACAGTAAAAAAAAATTCAAAATATTTTCACGAAAAACTGAATAAGATTAAAAATAAATATCCAAAAATTATAAAACAAATTAGAGGAAGAGGTTTTTTAATTGGATTACAACTGCACATAGATCAAACAAGTTTTATCAAAAAATTAATGGATAAAAAACTATTAACAATTAAAGCAGCAGAAAATGTAGTCAGAATTTTACCACCTTTAAATGTAAAAAAATCAGAGCTTGACTTTGCAATTAAGATAATAGGAAAAGTCTGTTCTACTTACTGACTTTATGAAACATTTTATTCATTTAAAAGATATACCAGCTAAAGACCTTAGAAAAATATTAATTGACGCAAAAAAAAGAAAACAAAAAAGATTTAAATTAAGTACTTTACAACCAGATAAGGATATTCCTTTAAAAGGAAAAATGTTAATTCAAATGTTTGAAAAATCTAGCTTGCGTACAAGATTAAGTTTTTATTTGGCAATTAAACAACTTGGCGGAGGCACGATTACTCTTAGATCTAATGAATTACATCTCGGGCAAGGAGGAGAATCCCTAGAAGATACTGCAAAAATTTTATCAACTTATGGTGATGGATTTATGCTCAGAACTGATAGTGATCAAAAAGTTGATAATTTTAAAGAATATCTATCTATTCCCATTATTAATGGTTTATCTCCATCATCACACCCCACTCAAGTTTTATCTGATGTTTTTACAGTTGAAGAAATTAAAAAAAAGTCAATTTCAAAACTAAATATAACTTGGATAGGAGATTCAAATAATGTTCTTAATAGTTTAATAGCTGCATCTGTAAAATTTTCTTTTAAACTAAACATTGGTTGTCCAAAAAAGTATAAACCTAAAAAATTTATTTTAGATTGGGCTAAAAGTAAAAATAAAAATATTTATATTTTTAATGATGCAAAAAAAGCAGCATTTAATGCAGACGTTATATTTTCAGATAAGGTAATATCTCTCAATGACAAAGTTAATGAAAAAAAAAAAATAAAAGATTTTAAAAATTTTAAAGTGAACAAAAATTTAATGAAATTTGCAAAAAAAGATTGTACATTTTTACATTGTTTACCTAGAGGTACAGAGGTTGAGGATGAAGTATTTAGAAGTGTCAACTCACAAGTTTGGCTGCAAGCATTAAATAGAGCTCACGTCCAAAAAAGTATTTTGTTATATTGCTTCGGTAAATTAAGGTAAGGGAAGTGGATTATCAGAATTTTGATTTAGATATTTTATTACAGAAGCTCTATCCTTTTCTTTCCTTAATCCTGCAAAAGCCATTTTAGTGCCTTTGATCCATTTCGCTGGTTTAATTAAGTAACCATTTAATTCTTCAAAGGTCCATGCCTTATCATACTCTGAAAACGCTTTTGAATATTTATAATCACTTATAGCGCCTACTTGTCTTCCCACAACGTTATATAATGCAGGTCCAATATTATTTTTTCCACCTTTGTTAATAGAATGACATGCAGCACATTTTTTAAAAACTTTTTCTCCAGTAGCAAGATCTCCCAATGACATGAGCGCGGCTATATCAATTTTTTCTTCAGTTGTTTCAGAGTCTAGTTTTGTACTAGTTGAAGATACCTGTTCTACCTCAACTACATATCCAGGTGTTTCAGGTCTATCAACATGAAATATTATATCGGTAAGCTTACCAATTCCAATTACAAGAAGTGCAACCATTAATACTGCAGCAACTATTTTGTTTATTTCAAAAGAATCCATTTTTGATAAAATTTATAGAGAACCTATAACATTAATATTTTAAAATTTCTTATATTTTACTGTACAATTTTGCCCCTCTTTATAGTCTTAATAATTATACAAAATCGATGAAATCTTTAATAATTATACCATCAAGAATGTCGGCTACTAGACTACCGGGCAAACCTTTAATGAAAATTAATGGAGTTTCTATAATCTCGCATGTTTTTAAAAGAGCCCAAAATGCAAATATTGGAGAAGTAATTGTCGCAACAGAAGATCAAGAGATAATAGATGAAGTAAAAAGTAAAGGTGGAAATGCTATCTTAACCTCTAAAAATCATAAAACTGGGACCGATAGGATTTATGAGGCGTTAAATATTATTGGTAGAAATGATATTGATTTTATAATGAACGTTCAGGGTGATGAGCCCGATTTCGATATAATTGACCTAAAAAACTTAGATTCAAAAATGAAAAAGAATAATTCAAAAATTGGAACTTTAGCAGCAAAAATTTCTAAAAAAGAAACCTATAAAAATGTAAATATAGTTAAAGTAAAAATTAGAGAATCATTTGATAAAAATTCTTTTCCTCATGCTCAAAATTTTATGCGGAAAACAAAAGAAAATGATAATATATTTCATCATATAGGAATTTACAGTTATGAAATAGATGCTCTTAAAAAATTTGTCTCATTCAATCAGTCAAAAAATGAGTTGAAAAATAATCTGGAGCAGTTGAGAGCACTTGATAATGATATTAATATTAATGTTGCACTGGCAAAGAAATCGCCAATTGGTATAGATACAAGGGAAGATTATCTAGCCATAAAAAAAATTATGAAATATAAATAGTAATGGCAAAAATATATTTTCAAGGTTCTTTTGGAGCTTATTCACATTTAGCTTCGTTAGCAGTTAATCCAAAAGCAGAGATTATTCCATGTAAAACCTTTGATGAATGTTTCTTAAATGCATCAAATAATAAAGATGCACAAATAGTCATACCAGAGTCTAACAGAATTACTGGAAATATTGGTATCGAATATCTTATTTTTAAATATCGTTTAAATATTTATGCTGAATATTTTCAAAAGATTGAACATAATTTATTAGGCCAACCTGGAGCCAAAGTAATAGATATTAAAAATGTATATTCTCACGGGCAAGCATTATCTCAATGTTCAAAATTTATTAAAAAGAACAATATGATTGAGCATGTCAGAGCTGATACTGCAGGTTCAGCAAAGATGATTTCAATTAATAAAAAGCAAGATGAAGCTGCTATAGCTTCACTTTTAAGTGCAGAAACATATGGATTGGAAGTAATACAAAAGAATATAGAAAATGATAAAGGTAATTTAACTAGGTTTTTATTAATGGGTAAAGATGTTAAACAACCAGAATTTGGTAAAAAAAACTATATAACTTCTTTTTTATTTAAACTTAAAAGTAAACCCGCTGCCCTTTATCAATCTCTAGGTGGTTTTGCAATTAATGGAATCAATTTAACAAAATTGCAAAGTTACCCAGAGAAAAACTCTTTTGACTCATTCTTTTTTTTGTGTGATCTTGATGGACATATTGAAGATCCAAAAGTACAAAAATCATTAGAAGAGCTAGGACTTCATTGTCAAGATTTTCACGTCCTAGGTGTTTTTGAAGCTGATCCAGTAAGAGAAAATAAATCATAATCTTTTCTTGTAGATTAGAAATTATTACTGCTATAATACTTCGGGGGCTAGAGGTGAATACTATTTTGAACCAGTTCAGAGAGGAAACTCAGCAGACTTAAAGATAGTTATTTAGGTTCTAGTCTCCTAAATGATTAAAAAATGAATAAAAATTCAAAAGTTTTAGCCCTTAAGTATAGACCTCAAACATTTGAAGATCTTATTGGTCAAGAAATTGTATCTGAAACAATTATAAATTCTATAAAATCAAACAAAATTCCTAATGCTTTTCTTTTTTCTGGTATTAGAGGAATAGGAAAAACAACGTTAGCAAGAATAGTAGCTAAATCACTTAATTGCACTAATAGTATAGAAAATAAATGCAAAGAAAAATGTGGTAATTGCGATTCAATTACTAATGCAAATCACATTGATGTTTTAGAAATGGACGCAGCTAGTAAAACAGGCGTAGATGATGTTAGAGATTTGATTGAGTTTTCCAGGTATGGCCCCACATCATCAAAATATAAAATTTTCATAATTGATGAAGTGCATATGTTGAGTAAACAGGCATTTAACGCATTGCTAAAAACTTTAGAAGAACCGCCTGAATATTTGAAATTTATTTTTGCGACTACAGAGATTAAAAAGATACCAATTACTGTAGTATCAAGATGTCAGAGATTTGATCTTTCTAGAATTAAATCAAATGAATTGTTTGAATTCATAAAAAAAATTAAAGATAAAGAAAATGGTAAAGCTACCGATGATGCTTTAAAATTAATTGTGAAAATTTCAGAGGGGTCAGTAAGAGATGCACTGTCATTGTTAGATAGGGCCTTATTAAGCTTAGACAAAGAAAAAGAATTAGATCTTAATGCAGCTCAAAAAATTTTTGGCTATTTCGATAAATCTCAATTAATTGAATTATTTATTTTAATTTTAAGAGGAGATACAAATAAAGTAATAGAAAATTATAGAAAAATATACGATCAAGGTATTGAACCAAAAATATTTATAAATGATTTTCTAGAAATTTTATATTATTTTAAAAATATTGATTCTCTAACATTAGAAAGTACAAATTTTTCTTTAAATGATGAAGAGTTTAATAAGATTAAAGAAATATCCAAGAACATTGATAGCGAGTCATTAATTTTATTTTGGCAATTTACAATTAAAACGTTAGGAGAATTAGATATTGTGACTAATCAACATTTATCAATTGAAATGTTCTTATTAAGATTAATTCATCTTAAGAACTTTAAACCTAAAAATGAAACTAAAGATGAAAATTTTCAAGTAGATAAAGAGGCCAATGATCAGAAAGAAATTTCTCGAATAATTAATAAAGAGACTGTTAATCAAATTAAAAATGTATCCCAGGAGAAAAAAATTAAACCTCAAACGCAAATAGAAACTAAAGCATTAAATGAAATTACTATAACATCCTTTAATGAGTTATTAGATATATGCTTTATAAAAAAAGAAATGAAACTCAAATATGAATTAGAAAAAAATGTTAATTTAGTGAAATTTGAAAATGGTAGGATAGAAATTTCATTTAATGACAATTTAGATAAAGATTTTGTTAAAGATTTATCTTTAAAACTTTTAGAATGGACCAATCGTAGATGGATTATAAGTTTTAGTAAAAATAGAGGAGAAGCGTCCATCAAAGACAGACAAAAAATAATGCAAAAAGAGGTAGTTGAAAATGCTAAAAGATCTATTTTGTATAAAACTATGCTAGATTATTTTCCAGATGCTGAGTTAGTTGATATTAAAACTTCAAAAGAGGATGATAATTAATGACTGATTTTACAAAAATTCTAGATAAAGCTAAAGAATTAGAGGTTAAAATGAAAGAAAGTCAGGAAAAAATTAAGAGTATAAGAGTGGAGGGAGTTTCTGGTTCTAACTCAGTAAAAATTATATTAGATGGGGAAGGAGAAATGCAAAAAATAGAAATCTCTGATGAAATTTTAAAAGAAGAAAAGTCAATTGTGGAAGATTTAATAGTTGCAGCACATAATAATGCAAAAATTCAATTAAAGTCTAAAACAAGTGAAGAAATTTCAAAGGCTACGGGCGGTCTCGGCATTCCGGGCTTTAAGTGGCCATTATAATAAATGCAAAACATCTCTGAAATTGAAAATTTGATTAGATTGATTTCGAAACTTCCTGGACTAGGACCAAAATCAGCCAAAAGAATTGTTTTAAAATTAATAAATAATAGAGATGAACTTATCAAACCAATGGCAAAAGCATTGGCTGATGCTTATAAAAATATTTCCAGATGTAAAATATGTGGAACATTAAAACCTACCTCTATCGAGTGTAATTATAATAATTGTGAAGTAGTAGAAAAAAAGCATGATAAAATTTGTGTTGTTGAAAATATTTCAGATCAATGGAGTATAGAGAGTTCTAGTATATATAAGGGATATTTCCATATTCTTGGAGGAACTATTTCTTCTGCTGGCAATAGAAAAGAGGATCTTTTAATCAATTCATTGGTTGAAAGAGTTAATAGAGATAAAATAGAAGAGGTAATCTTAGCTACAAGCGCGACAGTTGAAGGCCAAACTACAGCTTACTATATTGAGGATAGTTTAAAAAACACTGATGTTAAAATTACCAAACTTGCCCAAGGATTACCTGTTGGAGGAGAAATTGAAAATTTAGATGATGGAACCTTACTTTCTGCTTTCAAAAATAGATCAAAGCTAAACTCTAACACTGACTAGCTTTTTTTTCTAATCTATTCAAGTGAAGTAAAGGCTCAGTATAACCAGATGGTTGCTCTCTACCTTTAAAAATTAAATCGCAGGCTGCTTTAAATGCTATTGATTTATCAAAATCATCACTCATTTTGATATAATCTTTATCTCCTTCATTTTGTTTATCTACAACCTTAGCCATTTGTTTCATTATCTCTGTAACTTGTATTTTTGTAGTAATGCCATGATATAACCAATTTGCAATATGTTGAGATGAAATTCGAAGTGTCGCTCGATCTTCCATGAGAAATGTATTACTTATATCAGGAACTTTTGAGCAACCAACTCCTTGGTCAATCCATCTAACAACATATCCTAGTAAAGTTTGAGCAGAGTTTGAAATTTCTGAATTTATTTCATCAACTGACCAGTTAGGTCTATCCGCAATTGGGACAGTTAATAGATCATCTAATTTTGCAGGAGATCTCGAAACTAGTTTTTTTTGTACTTCAAAAACATCAATTTGATGATAATGTAACGCATGTAAAGATGCTGCTGTTGGAGAAGGGACCCAAGCACAATTAGCTCCAGCTTTAAGATGCTCAATCTTTTCATCTAACATTTTTTTCATTTCATCAGGAGCAGCCCACATACCTTTTCCAATTTGGGCTTTACCAGAAAAACCACACTTTAATCCTAAATCTACATTGTTATTTTCATAGGCTTTTATCCATTTAGAGGATTTCATTTCACCTTTTTTGATCATAGGTCCTGCTTCCATTGAAGTATGCATTTCATCTCCAGTTCGGTCGAGAAATCCAGTATTTTGAAATACAATACGCTTTGATAGAGCTCTAATGCATTCCTTAAGATTAGCTGATGTTCTTCTTTCTTCATCCATTAAACCTACTTTTATTGTATTCTTCTTTAATTTTAAAACCTCCTCAACTTTAGTAAAAATTAAATCAGTAAAAGCACATTCATCAGGTCCATGCATTTTAGGTTTTACAATATAGATAGATCCAGCTCTTGAGTTTTTTTTTCTTTTTAAATCATGTAATGCAGCTGCAGAGGTGATAAATGCATCCATAATTCCCTCTGGTACTTCACTTCCATCTTTTAAAAGGATAGAAGGATTGGTCATTAGATGACCAACATTTCTAATTAGTAGCAAGCTTCTTCCATGCAACTTGAGGCTTTTACCATCTCTAGAAATGTAACGTCTATCAGGATTTAATCTTCTTTCAAAATTTTTACCATTCTTTTCAAATTGAATTTTTAAATCCCCTTTCATTAGACCTAACCAATTTCTGTAACAAATCACTTTGTCTTCAGAGTCAACTGCAGCAACACTATCCTCATTATCACAGATAGTTGAAATTGCGGATTCAGCTATAACGTCACTTATTCCAGCTATATCATGAGCAGCACTAAAAGCTCTTGGATTAATAATTATTTCAAAGTGAAGCTTATTATTTTCTAATATAATTGCTTCAGGTTTATTCGCATCACCTCTATGACCTATAAATTTTTTACTATCTTTAAGTTTAAATTCATTATTACCTTTGCAGATAACAAGGTTCTTATCAATTACTTTTAAATCAGTAATATTTTTCCAACTAGTTCCATTTATTGGAATATATTTGTCAAAAAACTCTCGTACATATTTAATTACCTCTTGTCCACGATTAGGATCATATCTTTCACTTCCACCTTCTTCTGACTGTATTATATTTGTGCCATAGAGACTGTCATACAAACTTACCCATCGTGCATTAGCAGCATTTAGAGCATATCTTGCGTTCATAATAGGTACTACTAATTGAGGACCTGCTATTTTAGCAATTTCTTCATCTACATTATTTGTTTCAATTTTAAAGTCGGGGCCTTCATCTTTTAAATAGCCAATATCTTTTAAAAATTTTTTATATTCGCTAATATCAATTTCATTTCCTTTATTTCCAGAATGCCAATCATTAATCTTCTGTTGTAAATTTTCCCTTATTTTTAAAAGCTCTCTATTTCTCAATGTAAGTTTTTCTATGCACTGATCAAAACCATACCAAAACTTTTCGGGTAAAATATTTGTATCTTTTAATAGTTCTTCGTTAACGAATTTAAGTAATTCGCTTGAAACCTTTAAGTTGTTAACTGATTGATAATTAATTTTCATCCCATCTTTTCTAAAACCCATGTAAAATTAAGTCAATATTTATTACGTCATTACATTATAATGTTATTTTTAATTTTTATATGATAATAAAATAATAATGAAAAATTACCTTAATTTTGAGGCAGATATTAAAACATTAGAAAGCGAACTAGAAAAGCTTAAAGATCCATTCAATCAAGGAGGATTATCGGAGGTTGACACTAATAAAATTTCTAAAACTCAAGAGGAAATAGATAATAAATTAAAAGAAATTTATTCAGCATTAGACCCCTGGCAAACCACTTTGGTAGCAAGGCATGAAGATAGACCTAAATCTAAATTTTTTATTGACAACTTATTTGAAGATTTTATTTCTTTAGCTGGAGACAGGTATTACGGTGAAGATAAGTCAGTTATTACAGGATTTGCAAAATTTAATAATCAATCAGTTTTAATTATAGGCCAAGAAAAAGGCGATAATTTAGAATCTAGAATTGAAAGAAATTTTGGAATGATGAGACCTGAAGGATATAGAAAAACAATACGATTGATGGAACTGGCAGATAAATTTAATATTCCAATAATATCTTTTATAGATACTCCTGGAGCTTATCCTGGAGTTGGAGCAGAAGAGAGAGGACAAGCAGAAGCAATCGCAAAATCTATTGAGTGTTGTATGAAATTAAAAGTACCTACCCTGGCGATTATTATAGGCGAAGGAGGTTCAGGTGGTGCAATTGCGTTGGCTTCTTCAAATAAAGTAATAATGTTGGAAAATGCAATTTACTCAGTAATCTCTCCAGAGGGATGTGCAACAATTTTGTGGAGGGATCCAAAAAAAATGCTCGATGCAGCAAAAGCAATGAAACTATCTGCAAATGATCTTTTAGAATTGCGTGTTATAGATGAAATAATTACTGAGCCTTTGGGCGGAGCCCATAGAGATAAAAATTTTATACTAAATAGTGTTAGAAAATCTATTTCAAAGAATTTAAGTTTTTTTCAAGAAATGTCACCAGGAGAGATTTTAGATCAAAGAAAAAATAAATTTTTAAAAATTGGAAGAGACAAAGGTTTTATTTCAAATACAGGAAATTTAAGTATGCTAGAAAATCAAAGAGGTAACTTAGATCGATATTTTAATAAAAATAAAAAAATCATATTTTACTCGGTATGTTTGTTAGCTTTAGCAATTACTCTTGCAATTTTCGTATTATAAAGCACCGCAACAGTTTTTGAATTTTTTACCTGTTGCTTCACATCTATCATTTCTTGAAATTTTTTGACCTTTTTTTAAAATTAAAAGACATTTAGGATTATCTAATTTTTCAGTAGTATTATCTAAATTATTTTTTTCTTTAGTTTGAACTACAACCTTTAAATTCATTAAAACAGTAATATAATCTAGTTTTAATTTTTCTAATAAACTTGAAAATAAATCAAAGGCTTCTTTTTTATATTCAATTAATGGATCCCTTTGTCCATATGATCGAAGTCCAACTACTTGTCTTAATTGTTCTAAATATTGTATATGAGATTTCCAATTCATATCAATTGATTGTAAGAGAATTCTTTTTTCTATTTCTTTAGATTGATCTTCACCTAAAATTTTAGTCCTTTCCTTCCTGTTATTTTCAAACTGATCTAATATCTCTTTCTTCAAATCTTTGTCTTTTAAAGCATTTAGTTCAAAAAGTTTCTTTTCATCCACACTTTTTCCCAATAATAATTTAAGTCTATTATTAAAATCACTACTTTTAGGGTTAGATAACTTTTGAATTTTTAATTTAATTAAGTCATCAATTATTTCTTTTAAAAAATTTTCAGAATAAGAAAATATTTGATCACCATTCATAGCGTCATTTCTTTGTGAAAAAATCACATGTCTTTGATCATTTAAAACGTTATCAAATTTAATTAGCGTTTTTCGTATATCGAAGTTTCTAGCTTCAACTTTTTGTTGAGCTCTTTCTAAAGCTTTATTTATCCAAGGATGATCAATACTTTCTCCATCTTTTAGCCCAAGCTTTTGTAGAACACTATTCATAGAGTCAGAACCGAATATTCTCATTAAATCATCTTCTAGACTTACATAAAATATTGAATTACCCTCATCACCCTGTCTGCCAGATCTACCTCTTGCTTGATTATCAACTCTTCTAGACTCCATTCTTTCTGTTCCAATAACAAATAATCCGCCTAAAGATTTGATCTTTTCTTTTTCTTTTGTTAATTCTTTCTCAGGTATTGATCCTTTTTTACCACCTAATTGAATATCAACTCCACGCCCAGAGATACTGGTAGTGATAATTACCGAGCCTTCTTTACCTGCATTAGCAATAATTTCAGCTTCATTTTCATGGTTTTTTGCATTTAAAACTTTATGCTCAATATTTTCTTTATCTAATAATTTTGAATAAATCTCAGATTTGTTAACACTAGATGTAAAAACTAATAGAGGTTGGCCTGTTTGATTACAATCTTTTATTTTTTTAACGATAGATTGATTTTTTTCATCCTCAGTTCTAAAAATTTGATCATTGTGATCAATTCGTACCATTGGGTTGTTAGTTGGAATAACCACTACAGGTAAATTATATATTTCATAAAATTCTTCTGCCTCTGTAGCCGCTGTTCCCGTGCAACCTGATATTTTCTTATAAAGTTTGAAATAGTTTTGATAGGTTATAGAAGCTAAAGTTTGATTTTCTCCCTGAACTTGTATGTTTTCTTTTGCTTCTAAAGCCTGATGTAGACCATCACCAAATCTTCTTCCCTCTAAAATCCTACCTGTCAACTCATCTATAATTTTAAGGCTTCCTTCATTAACGATGTAGTCTTTACCTTTTTCAAATAAATGGTTTGCTCTAAGAGCTTGATTAACATGATGAACTAAAGATAAATTTTCTGGGTCATAAAAATTATTATTTTTTAAGATACCAGCATTTGAAAAAATCTTTTCAATATTATTAATCCCTTCATTTGTAAGTAAAATATTTTTATCTTTTTCATCTATTTCATAATCTGTTTTGTCTAATTGTTTTACTAATTTATCTATAGCTATATATTGATTAGTTTTATCTTCTGCAGCACCAGAAATTACTAAAGGAGTTCTGGCTTCATCAATTAAGCACGAGTCAATTTCATCTACAATCGAATAATAATGTTCTCTTTGAACCTTTTCGGTTTTAGAATACTTCATATTATCTCTTAAATAATCAAAACCTAGCTCACTGTTAGTTGCGTAAGTAACATCGCAATTATAATTTTTTTTTCTTTCATCATCGTTTTGATCATTATTGATGAAACCTGAAGTTAAACCCAAAAAATTATATATCTGACCCATTTCTTGCGAATCTCTTTTTGCCAGATAATCATTTACAGTTACAATGTGTACACCTTTTTCCTCAAGAGCATTTAAATATGCTGCTAGAACAATTGTTAAGGTTTTACCTTCTCCAGTTCTCATTTCAGCAATTTTATTTTCATGAAGAACAACACCACCTATTAATTGGACATCATAGTGACGCTCATTTCTTACTCTTCTTGAAGCTTCTCTTACTATTGCAAAAGCATCAGGTAAAATTTGGTCTAATTTTTCACCGTTTTTAATTTTATCCTTTAATTCTAAAGTTTTATTTGGAAAATCTTGATTATTTAGTTTTTTAAATTTTTCCTCCAGATTATTAATATTCTTTACGATTTTACTAATTCTATCTAGCTCTTTCTGATTACCAGATTTGATAAATTTTGAGATAAAGCTTAGAGGATTTAACATTAGTTTTTGATATATATTTTAATTATAAGTTTATATAAGTATAAAATAACTTTTTTAAACATGGGAATTAATATTACGAATTTTTTATCTTCTAAGTCGAAAAATCGTAAAATGAACGATTTTCAAGACCTTGACCATTTAAATGGCTTATCTATATCTACTGTTAGTGCCAATTTATATAATACCACTAGAGATGATTTGGTTATGTTTTACTTTAGAGAGGGTGCGAATTTTGCCTCAGTTTATACTCAATCAAAAATTTTATCTGAAAATATAAAATGGAATTTAAATCAGAAATCTAAAAAAATATTTTCTTTATTGGTCAATGCAAGAAATGCTAACTCATTCACTGGTGAACAAGGTTATAAAAGCATGCAAAGTATCGCTGAAATAACTTCTCAACAATTAAATTATAAACAAAAACTAGATGAAGACAATCCTATAACAATTAAACCTAAGAATATTATATTTGGGTGTACGGGCACTATTGGTGAGACATTTCCAAAAGACAAAATAATTTTAAAAATACCAGACCTAGTAAAAAATATTAAATACACTCAAAATAAATTGATTTGGATGAAAGCAGCTTTAGGAATTATGACAACAGATACACGACCAAAAATGGCTATGGAAGAATGTTTTATAGGAAAAACTTTAATTAAGATTTATGGAATCGCAAAAGGCTCAGGTATGATACATCCTAATATGGCGACTACACTGGGATATATCTTTACTGACGCAGATCTTCCAAACGATATTTTAAAAAAATTACTAAAAAAAAATATTGAAAATACATTTAATGCAATTAGCTGCGATGGAGACACAAGTACAAATGATATGGTTACAATTTTTTCCACGGGCAAAGCTAATCATCCAAAAGTAAATAGTATAACAGATAAAAAAATAAAAGATTTTGAGCAATCACTAAATAAAGTTTTATTAAATTTGGCTAAAAGAGTAGTGGCCGATGGAGAAGGAGCATCTAAATTTATAACTATAAAAGTATTTGACTCCAAATCTGATTTTGAGGCAAAAAAAATCGCTTTTTCAATTGCCAATTCATCTCTTGTTAAAACTGCAATCGCAGGAGAAGATCCAAATTGGGGTAGAGTCATTATGGCAATCGGTAAGTCGGAGTCACTAATTAATATGAATAAGTTAGGAGTAAGATTTGGTAACATTCATATTGTACATAAAGGAAAACTACATAGCTCTTATAACGAATTAGAGACTGCAGAATATATGAAAAATTCAGATATTGAAATTAGTGTTAATGTTGGAAGTGGAAATAAAAATTTTACAGCGTATTCAATGGATTTAACAAAAAAATATATAGAAATAAATGCCGACTATAGAAGTTAAAATTATTGAATTTTTAAATGAAATTACTACATAAGTCTTATGATTAAATATAGTTTAAAATGTAAAGATTGTAATTTGACTTTTGAAAGTTGGTTTGCAAACTCTAAAGAGTATGAAAAGCTTAAAAGAAAAAATTTTTTAAATTGTCATAGTTGTAATTCAATTAATATAGAAAAAAATTTGATGGCCCCAGGCTTGATTAATAAGAACTTTGATAAAAAAATAAATAAAAATTATTATAAATATGACAAAATAAAAAACAAATTAAGTGAGTATCAGAAATTTATTAAAGATAATTTTAAGAATGTTGGTGAAAATTTTGCCTACGAAGCAAGATTGATTCACTACAATGAAAAAAATAAAGAAAAAGGTATTTACGGAACAGCTTCACAAAAAGATCTAAAAGAACTTAAAGAAGAGGGAATTGATACCCAAATAATTCCCTGGGTTGAAGATAAAAAAAACTAATTCTTAATAAATTTACCAATATAATTAACAGATTTGTCTGTGCTTACTTTCCATTGATCTGTTATAATATTAAATTTCATGCCATCTACTCTCTCTACTTTAAGGTCATTATTTTTTAGTATAGATATAAGTTCCTCTGGTTTTATAAATTTTTCCCATTCATGTGTTCCTATTGGGAGCCATCTTAATATATATTCAGCTCCTACAATTGCAAAAATATAAGATTTTAGAGTTTTATTTAATGTTGCAACGAACATTATTCCATTTGTTTTTAAAAGCTTACTACAAGATTTTAAAAATAAATTTATATCTTCAACGTGTTCCACAATTTCCATATTTAAGATTACATCAAATTTATTTTTAACTTTTAAATTTTCAGGTGATGTACAGATATAGTCTATCTTAAGATTATTTTTTTTTGAATGAAGTTTAGCAACATTAATATTTTTCATTGATGCATCTATTGCCGTAACATCAGCACCCAATCTACACATAGGTTCTGATAATAATCCTCCACCACAACCTATATCTAGAATTTTAATACGTCTAAGTGGTAGTTTCGTGTTTTGTAATCTAAATGTTTTAATTATATTTTCTTTTATATACGAAATTCTAATTGGGTTAAATTTGTGCAATGGTTTAAATTTACCTTCAGGATTCCACCATTCTTCAGCAATTTTAGAAAATTTTTCTATTTCTTTTTTATT
>MDSV01216758.1_pt1 | contig 17166 bp, 17 predicted proteins | sample 810851 | NCBI WGS metagenome assembly MDSV01 (sample SAMN05326640, study PRJNA326480) | marine metagenome | isolation source: seawater | place: Atlantic Ocean: North East | collected 2012 | reverse complement strand
TTGGGCAAAACTATATTCACATGCCTTTCAGGGGCCAGGTGGATGGTATATTGAGAACTCACTAACCACTAATGGTGGTAAAGATCCAGTCTCTGATTATAATAGAGAACTATGGAATAGTGGTAATGAGTCTGATAAGGATACTGTTCGTAAGCAAAAGCGTAAGTTATCTTATTACAGCAACATCTATGTTGTTAAAGATCCTACCAATCCTCAGAATGAGGGTGGAGTATTTCTCTTCAAGTTTGGTAAGAAGATCTTTGATAAGGTTATGGAAGCAATGCAACCTGAGTTTGAGGATGAAACTCCAATTAATCCTTTTGACTTTTGGCAAGGTGCAAACTTCAAGTTGAAGATCGTTAAGAAGGATGGATTCTGGAACTATGATAAGTCAGAGTTTGATTCAGTAGCACCACTTCTTGAAGATGATGATGCATTAGAAGCATTGTGGAAGAAGGAGTATTCACTTACAGCTGTTACTGCTGCTGATCAGTTTAAGTCTTATGAAGATCTTGAGAAGCGTCTTAAATATGTTCTAGGTAAAAAACCTGTTCAACGTCGTGTTGATGGAGAGGTATTTGATGAGGATGATGCTCGTGTACCAAGTGCTTCTTCTAAACCAGACTTTGCTAGTCGTAGGGCAGAAGAAACTGTTACTGCAGCAGTAGGTTCATCATCAGATGAAGATGATGCTCTATCTTACTTCCAGAAGTTGGCAGAAAGTTGAGATATAATCAAATCTGTTTGACTCTTTTAGTTATAGCAGCGTGGATTAATTTACTATTCAAATAATCGAATATCATCAGCACGTTTTAGGGTTTCACTCACATATTGGGTGGAACCCTCTTTATATTCCATCATTTCTTCTAGATCATCAAAAACTACATTTAGATATACTGGTTTGATTAAGTAGATACGTCTTTTTTCATTGTTTATATTTTCTTCATATTGATAATTAGTAACTGCTTTAGATAATGGATTAACTGTTACTACTTCATCATCTAAGTGCTCATAGTAACTTATACTTTGTGCAGCAGAAACTTGAACTCCTTTTGGAAATACTATAACACCTGATCTATCTTTAACTTCATTTGATTCGTAGTGATGAGTTTCCTCAAGTTTTGCATTTGTATCATACTTATCTAATATATAATTTTCAAATGCTTGTTGAGTTAAAGGCCATTCATTAGTAATATTTACAATATTATTTGATAATAAAACAACCCAATCTAAAGTAGCATCTCCATAGATTTCATAGGCAACATTATCAGGTCTATCATCTCCTTTAATATTATATTTTTCAAATACAGTTAGATCTTGAAAGAGATCTTCTCTAAGTTTACCTCTTTTAAAGAAGTTTTTTACTTCAGTAAAGTTTGATATAAATTGACCCTCTTTACCACGATTAACATATTCGAAGTTGGGTATGTTGCGGAAGTATGGATTAGACATGTTAGTAACCTATCGATTCGTCTGTATTATCATCAAGTCTAGAATAATCATCGTGGAAGACTGGTTCTAATTCCTTGAAGTTAAGTTGAAGTTCGTATGTGACCATTGAAGTATTCTCAAAGGTTGCATAGTTTCCATCAGGAGTATAGTTGACATTAAATCCTGTTAATGCACACTCTTTAATTTTTGGTAGAAAATTGTGCTCTTTATTACCAGCTACCACCCATTTTAATTTATATGTGCTTGGAGATCTTAAGAATAGTTGACTCTCAGATCTCTTTACTGCCATAGATTGTTTAAACATTCTAATTATTCTTTTAACCATATGACTTTCTTCATTACTTCTAGGACTCATTCTATATGTAAATGAAAATGGTCTGAGTTGAGGTGCATTAAAAAGCAATTCCATATTAGGATTCATAATCTGACCAGTCTTTCTTGTTAGTATGTTACCTGTTCCTGTTACTTGTTTTGTAAGAATTCCTTGCAATGCTGTTTTCATATTTTTACTATCAGCACCAACATCTCCTGCAATATCTCCTATGTTGTCTGCTAATTCTGCAACAGGATCTTTTGATCCAAGACCATCAAATACTGCATTAGCAATTGCAAGTGATGCTGGATCCATGTTATCCTCACCCCAACTAACGTTATTTGAATCGGCAACTCCACCTGGAACAGGTAAGTAGACAGAACCAAGAATTTTTCTTGTCTTACCTTGACCTGCCATAGTTTTTCCACGAGGAGCTATCTTATAACCCTTCATTTCCTTTGGCATATGTTCCAAGACTTGTATATGTAATTTGTCTTGATCATAATTTCTTTCTAATGCCACAGGATAATAATAAGTAAACCTTGATTGGTATCTTTCTCTTGGTTTTGCTCTAATACCATCACTATCTGCGAGTGATTCTATCTTAACTCTATTACCAATAGTGGTAGAGTCAGATGCATTACCTTGATTATTTGAACCTTGACTACCTGATATTGCTCTCATTGCACCTTCTTGAGTACCAAGACCAGCATCTTGACCATATCCAGTACTTCTAAAATATCTTGCTACAGAATTTGCTACGTTATTATTAACTTGGGATCCAAAATTACTTTTTCTATCATTTAAATCATCCCATCCAGCATCTGGCATTGCATAACCAAGTTGTTCTTGTTGAGTATCATCTCTCCATCTTCTTGTCCATGCTCCTTTAGCACCAGATTTCCTTGTTGCTGCATCAGACCATGTTGCATTTACACCACCACCTGTTATATTTGTATCGATTGCAACTAGATCACATTGTACATTTGTTGTAAAAGAAGTGGACACTGGCTTGCCATCAGAATCTTCCATCCATATTGTGTTTGTTCTATATGCGATTTGATACTTTGTTCCGTCGTCTTTGGTATAGGTTCTTACCCAACTAGGACTATTAGCAGTGGTAGCCATTTACAAGGTTTTTATTTATTTAGGATGAATTTACCATAAGGTATAGCCATAAGGTCATCAAGTTCATCATATTGAACAACATACAACTGACCTGCTAGTTCATCCCATGTATAATTTCTTGATTGTCGCCAGTGAAAGTTGAGACCTTTGAATCCCCATGCTTGCAAATCAGTGCAAGCAATCAGTGGATGTTGGTCATATGTAATATCAGGAGTCTTAGCATTATAAACAAAGGTATAGTATTGCCCCACTTCAGGAATAGGTGTTACTGTATCATTCAATAGTTCCATGATCTCCATCATCATCTCTTCAGGATCATTAGTTCTATTGTTTATGTCGTTTCCTTCTAGTCTGCTCATTTGATTCCTAGCTCATCTTCGGTGACTATTTTAAATTCAATTCGGTTGTCTTTACAAAATTCAGATGCTGCAGCCCATTTTGCTTGGTTAACAGCATAGGTTTGACATTCGTAGATATATGATTTAGTTATATTCTTTCTTTTCTTTGGTGGAAGAGTTTGTTTCTTTGGTTTTACTTCAACAACATAACTTTTAATTCTATTATTTTTTTCTTTTACTTTAATTAGATAGTCTGGAAAATACTTATGAACACGATTGTCTTTGGGTGAAATATATGGGATACTGAATTCTTCTGAAGCCCATGAGACTATACTCTTATTCTTATCACACCACTGACAAAACTTTCTCTCCCAACTACTACGACATATGATATTATTGGGATTGCCTTGATATTTCTGTGGATTAGATGGTTTATATCGACTCTTAATACTTTCTGCCATTATCTTATATACATAATATATAAGGTCAAATAGTATTTATAAATGGCTACCCTTCTGCCAAGACACGTAAGAGTGAGTGAAGTTGTATCTAAGTTGTTAGAACCAGCAACAACTTCATTTTTTCAGGTTATGATTTCTGATCCCAGACAACTGGGAGATACTCCTGATGCATTTACTGCATTTCTTCGTGAGCAAGGAGTTTCGAATTTAACTAGTGGAGGTCTTTCTGCACCTAAGAGAGATAAGTTAATGTTATTTTGTTCTGAGACAGCATTACCTGGATCAAACTTAATGACTACAGAATTATTGAATGATTTTACAGGTGTTACTGAACGTCATGTTCATCGTAGAGCATTTGATGATAGAATTGATTTGACTTTTTATTGTGATGCAAAAGAATATTTACCAATTAGATATTTTGAAGCATGGATGTCATACATTACTAATGAAAGAGGAGATACTCACACAGAAACTTATCATTACAAAATGAAATTTCCTAACATGTATAAGGGGACTTTGGAAGTTACTAAGTTTGAAAAGAATACTTATGCTCCTGGTGCTGTTTCAGTAAAACCTCTTACATATACTTTCATTAATGCATTTCCAATATCAATTGCATCAATGCCAGTAAGTTATGACTCGTCTAGTTTATTAAAATGCACAGTTTCATTTACATATTCTAGATATAGTTCAAAACCTAGAAGTGCTAATGCAGGTGATCCAGTAATGAATCCATTAGGTCAAGCAAGATTTAATATAGGAGAATTTGCTGGTAATTTAACTGATAGAGTTGTAGACAATTTAACTGGTAATGATCTCCTTGGTGATATTGCTGGAGGAATAGTTCAAAATCTCTTCTAAATAAACATACTGACTTGTCTTAGGATATTATGCCTTTACCAAAAATTTCCACACCAACATATCATTTGGTGTTACCATCCATAGAAAAGGAAATAACATATAGACCTTTTCTAGTTAAAGAAGAAAAATTATTAGTACTTGCTTTAGAAAGCGAAGATACAAAACAGATTACAACTGCAATTAAAGCAGTTATTAAAGCGTGTATTCTTACCAAAGGAATTAAAGTAGATACACTTCCTACTTTTGATATTGAATACTTATTCCTCAATATTAGAGGTAAATCTGTAGGTGAATCTATAGATGTTAATGTTATTTGCCCTGATGATAAAAAGACACAGGTTCAAGTGACTATTGATTTAGATGATATTAAAGTTACTAAGAGTGAAAATCATACTAATCAAATTAAAGTTGATGATAATATTATGATTGAAATGAAGTATCCTTCATTGAATGAATTCATTAAGAGTAACTTTGATTTTAAAGATGGTAGTCAAATGGATCAATCATTTGAATTGATTGCATCATGTATTGATAAGATATATACATCAGATGAGGTATGGGCTTCTGAAGATTGCACTAAGAAAGAGATAACTGAGTTCCTTGAATCAATGAATTCCTCTAGGTTTAAAGGTATTGAAGAGTTCTTTACTACCATGCCTAAGTTATCTCATACTGTTAAGGTGAAGAATCCTAAGACAAAAGTTGAAAGTGATATATTATTGGAGGGCCTAGCGTCTTTTTTCGAATAGCCATGATCCATATGGATCTGGAGAGTTATTATAAACTTAATTTTTCTTTGATGCAGTATCATAAATACAGCTTAACAGAGATTGAAAACTTGATTCCTTGGGAACGAGACATCTATGTTGGATTATTAAAACAACATCTCGAAGAAGAAAAGTTAAAACAGCAGCAACAAAACTCTAATGGCTAAAAGGTCAACTTTATTACAGGTATTAAAGAAGGTTAAAGACAAGGGAGTAAAGTCTCTTACTCCTGTTCAATGGGAAACTTTTCTTTCTTCTAATACTGAACCAAATGAGATTGACGAAAAGATTAAAAAGTTAGAAGGATATGAGGAGAAAGGTGCTTCTTATGATGCAACAGGAGATTTGATACCTGAAAGTAATCAGGCAATGATAGATCGTTTTAAGAAGAGAACGGGTCGTGGTGCGGGAAGAACATCGAGTAAGGTAGATCCAAATAAGTTTTTAGGTAAAGAAGATGCACCTGTATCTACATCTAAACCTGCATCTGCACCTACATCTGTAGATACATCTGGTGGGCAAGGTGGTGGAGCTATTGTTAAGGTCTCGAATACTGTTGAGGATATTAAATCAATAGTAATAAGTGATCAGAAGTTTAGTAAAAAGAAAGCTGCTGATGATAGAAAAGAAAGGGAGCAGAAGAAGAGAGGTCTAAGAGAAAAAATTGTAGAGGGAATGGGTAAAGGAGTAAAAGCAATTGCAAATGGTGCTAAGAAAATGCTTGCTCCTGTTCAAGGCATCTTTGAAAAGTTGATTGGTTTCTTAGTGAAATACCTCTTTGCTGGTGCAATAATGAAATTTGTTGACTGGATGGGTAAAGGTGAGAATGCTCAAAAGATTCAATCAATATTTAAATTCCTTGGTGATTGGTGGCCTGCTATACTGGCGGGATTAATGGCTTTTTTCCCTGCACTATTAGGGCCTGTAGGAATGATAGCAGGAACGATTTTATTAGTAACTGTTTTTCTTCCAAAACTTATTGATACTGTCAAGATGCTATTTGGGTTTGGGCCTAAAGTAGATAAAGAAATTCAAAAGGGTGAAAAGGGTTTAGATAAAGATCTTGAAAAAGAAAATAAAGATTTAAATTTAAAAGATGAAAAAACTGATGATGCAAATACTGTAAAAACTGATACTACAAAACAACCTGATGAATTAAGTGGTGCAGATCAAAAAGCACCTGATGTGAAGCAACCAACAGAAACCAAAAGAATGAATAAGGGTGGTCAGGTTCCTGGTTCTGGTAATGGTGATACAGTTCCTGCAATGTTAACTCCTGGTGAGTTTGTTTTAAGTAAGGGTGCAGTACAGGCATATGGTGTAGATACTCTTGCCGCAATGAATGCTGCTGCTGGTGGTACAAATAAACCAAAAGAAAAGAATGGAAGAGCTGCTTATGAAGGTGGTGGTTATGCTGGAGAAATGACTGAATCTGAAAGACAGAATATACAAGCGTTAGCTAATATGCAACAGACGCAGATGAAGCAATTCTTTGGAATCACTAATACTATAGCAGGTGCAGCAGGTGATTTCGAAACTGGATTTTATATGCAAACTCAGGAAGAACTTAATGAAATTAATAATGCAAAACTTCCGTTAGGATTGAAGATGACCCCAGATGGTCAGAATATTGATCTTGGTAAATTTGCAGGTGATAAAGCAAGAATGGTAGGAGAGATGGCTAGCGATCCTAAGTTTGCAGATGCGTTGAAAGAGAGAGGGGAGCAGTTTGGATTTGAGAATATGACTGGAGCACAATTTAAAGCGATAGCAAATGAGCAAGGTGATAATCTACAGAGAGAGATAAATCAATGGATTCCAGGTACAGATGCCTATGACATGGCACAGATATCTAATTCAATTAATCTATCAACACAACAATTTAAACCATCTGGATCAACACCACCTCCTCCACCTAGTGGTGGTTCTGGTGGAGGAATGATTCCTATTCCTATTCCAACTGGTGGAGGAGGAAATTCTGGTGGTGGAACTCCTGATGAAGGAAGTTCTGTTCCATCATTTAGTGTTGTTTCTGGTGGTGGTGTTGCTAAAGAACATACTTTGGGGATAAGGAGATAAAATATGGCTTTAGGATCACTAGCAAAAGGATTATTAAAAAGAGAAGCAAGGGTAATGGGAACTGATAAAGTGGTTGCCAGAGGTAAGAAGATGGTTAGTAATCGGAGAAAGAGAGTAGCAAATAGAAGAGCATCAGCCCAACAGATTATGGGTGGAGGTGAAGAAGGTGAAGCAGCAACAGTTAGACCCACTACACCATTAATTCCTAAAAGTTCTGCTATAGTTCCTTATAGTGGTGGAGGAGTAGGTTCTAAAGGAGGTTCTAAAGGTGGTAGTTTAGAGTCAATTAATAATTCTTTGATGGTGGTTGCTAGTATCATGAAGGGTAATCTTGCTCTTGATAAAGATCTTCATAAAGAGGAAGAGAAAGCAGAGGAAGAACAAAAACGTAAGGAAAGGGAAAAGGAAGTAGAAAGTAAAAATCCTAAGAAAGATCCTAAAGATAAGGAAGAAAAGGTAAAAATTCCTGGTTTAGGATTTTTAGAAGGAATCATGGGATTCTTTGTGAAGTATCTTTGGTCGGCAGTTATAATAAAGTTGGTGGATTTTGCAGCAAATCCTATGGTGATAGGAATTATAAAAGGTCTTGCAAAGGCTGGAGATTTTCTTATTAATCTTTCCATAGGTGCAATTGATGTATTTTCAAGTTTTATTCATTGGGGATATAAACTTGTTGAAATGATGAAGGGTTTTGTTACCAATATTTTTGGTGACGAAGGTGCGAAGAAATTTGATATCTTCATAGGTAATATTAAAAATTTAATTAATGCATTTTTTGTATGGAAATTCATTGGCCAAAAAATATTCAAGGCAATAGTTAAAAATATAACCAGAGTATTTAAAATAGCAAAAGCAATTATCTCAAGAGCATTTAAATTTGCTAAAAATCTTGCTTCAAGAGTTGGTAAAAACTTAATGAAGATTCCTGGAGTAAAGAATGTAGTAGGAAAGGTAGGTCAATTTGGAGGTAAATTACTAGGTGCAGGTAAAGGTCTTCTTACTAAAGGTGCCAGTAAGATTGGTGGATTCGCTGCAAAGATATTTGGGCCTGCAGCAAAGTTTGTAGCACCTGGTCTTAAAGCAGCAACTCCTGCAGTTAAAGGATTTGCTAGTAAAATACCAATTGTAGGACCACTTATTGTAGGTCTTGTTTCTCTAATGTCGGGGGAACCTGCAGGTCAAGCAATATTTAAATCAGTGGGTGCTGCATTGGGTGGAGCACTTGGAACTTTTATACCCATCCCTATTCTTGGTACTTTGATTGGTGAAACTATTGGTGTATTTGTTGGTGATTTATTATACGAATTGATATTAGGTGGTGGTATAAAGGCTGCTGGTCAAAAACTGAAAGATACTTTTACAACACTATTATCTGGTGGTAAGGCAGTTTTCAATTGGGTGAAAGATGGAATCGGTAGATTAATAGAGGGTCTTCCTAAAATTGGAGTTGGTAGATTTAAAGCACCAAATCCAGCATGGTTAATCAATCCTCTTAATATAGGTGCTAAAGTCAAATTACTTGGAAAAGCATTCTTCTCAAGAGAGGCAATGAATCCTGCTAAAGATGATCCTGAAAAAGAAAAAGAAAAAGGATCCAAAGACGTTAAAAAACCCAAAGAGATACCAATGGGACTTGGTGGCCCTGTTGGTGAAACGTTTGGTGGTAAAGGTGGTAGTACATATAAACAAAAAAATAATGATACCATTAATGCTGTTAGTAATAAGGCATCCTATGAAGGAGGAGAAGGTTCTTCAAAAATTATTCCAGTACCTATTCCCAATAAGAATAGCACTTCTTCTTCTACTACCAAAGCAACTGTTGGATCAGCAAAAACTAAGTCTGTTGATTCAAATGATCCATCACTCCTTTTGTATGCGGGTAAATAGAATGGAGCTAATTCAATAATGGCAAACCAAGTTACATCTAATGCTTCAAGACCAGCTTTTATTACAAAGGCTGATATAATTTCCAATAAGGGTGGTAAAACTGCTGGATTGGTTAGTGGAGTCGTGCGTCTTCAGTATTATGAAAGTATATTGCAAGATACTATAAAAGCAACTATTATATATGCAGATAGTGGAGATTCTATTGATGGAAAATCTGTAATTGAAGGTTTGCCTTTAGTTGGAACGGAAGATTTTAGATTAGAGTTTACAGATAATAATGAGAATAAAATTAAGGTAGATCTGAATGTCAATTCAGTTACTCCTATAATCGAAGATGGTATGAAGAATATGATTAGTCTTGAATTAGTTTCTGAAGAATTTATTCGCAATGAAGCTGGCACTTCAAGATTAATTCATAGATATGATGGAAAAATTTCAGATCATATTGAAAGTATTTTAAAGACTGGAGAAAGATCTTTAAAGACTAAAAAGAAACTTGATATAGAAACTACTTCTAATGATTATAATTTTATTGGTAATGGTCGTAAACCTTTTTATGTATTAAATTGGTTATGTAAAAATTCTGTTCCAGATGGTGCTGATGATCAGAGTGCAGGATATTTTTTATTTGAAACTGCAGATGGAATTCATTTTAAATCTATTGATAAATTATTAGAACAAAAACAAAAGAAATCTTTTATCTATAATGAATCACCTGACGGTGACAAAGGAATTCCTGCTGGATATGATGGAAAGATATTAGAACAGGTATCAAATAATTCTATTAATGCACAGCAAAAATTTAATTATGGAGCTTATAATACCAAGTTAGTTTTGTTTGATCCTTTTAATTGTTTTTATGAGGTTGTAGAACAGAGTGCATCTAATTTATCTACTAAGAAACTTGCAGGAAAAGGTCTTCCAAAGTTTAATGAAAAATTTGATAGTGAATACACACGTACCACATATATGTTAGTTGATACTGGAACTCTACCTTCAGGAACAACTAAGCAACAATTAGAAAAAAATGAAGATCCAAATTTTCAAGCAGCAATGACTCTTAATCAAGCCATTCGTAGATATAATCAACTCTTTCAACAAAATCAAGAGATTACCATTGCTGGTGATTTTAGTTTACATGCAGGAGATGTAATATATGTTGACATTCCTTCTGTTAAGGCTTCAAAAGATGATACAGTAAATAAGGAAAGTGGGGGTCTATATATTATAGCTGACTTATGCCACTTAGTGACTCCAGATGGAACTTGGACTAAGTTAAACTTAGCAAGAGATTCATTTGGAAGAAAAGGAAATCACAGCAAGAGGAATTAATTATGACTAAGGAAATCAAACACGATTTAGATCATGAAGTATACTTAGATCCAAAAGATCATAAGGAGCATGTCAATCATGGTATGCTGGAGTATTCTGAAGCAGATCTAAAGGATGTTCATGCTAATTATGAAGGATATCACAAAGATGATGTCATTGATAAGAATGAAGGTGCTATTAATGATTATCATACAAGACATCAAGATCAACACTTAGAAGTTTATTGTGACAACCATCCAGATGCTTTTGAGTGTAGAGTATACGACGAATAATGGAAGGAACTGCATTATTTAATCCTGGTGTATTGGGATCTGGTTTTTTGTGGTGGATCGGCCAGGTTGCTGATGATTCAACCTGGCGTGAAAACATAAAAGACGTAGTATATGACACTCCCGATGATGTTCCTGCATGGGGATACAGATATAAGGTAAGAATAATAGGTAATCATGATCAAGAAGAAGCATCAATAACTGCAGAAGAATTACCTTGGGCTCAGGTAATGTATCCTGTGACATCAGGTGGAGGTCAAGGAGGTTCTTATCAAACTCCTGCAATTAAGCAAGGTAATTTTGTCTTTGGATTCTTTATTGATGGTCAGGATCAACAGGTTCCTGTTATCATGGGTATCCTCGGTAATAATAATAAGACAAAACTAGAAAGAAAAACTGGAACTGAAGGTAGTGGTGGAAAGAATTTTACACCACAAAGTTTTCATTCTAAAAATCAAGATGAAGAACCGCCAGAGCAGAAAAAATTAAAAGATGCAGATTTATCACCAACAACTACTAACGTATCTAAAGAGTCATCTGATGCAACTCATCAAGATACAACAGCAGGTGAGAAGAAAAGAACTGTATTAACAAGAAAACATGCATTAGCATGTCCAGATCCAAATAGAAAGTCTGATATGAAAAATATTCAGACAGTGGTAGAAACATTAAGTGAAAAGATACAGCAGTTTCAAAAGTCAATGCAAAATGCAAATGTTGCTGCTGGTTTACCTATAGTACAAGCAGATAAGAGTATTGATGCTGCAATTGAAAGTGCATCCGAAGAGATTTCAAAATATATGAAAGGTATTATGGGTCAGGTGCAGCAATTTACGACTAAAGAATTTAATGAGAAGTTGGCACCTATGGATAATCTAGCTCCTCCTTCTCATAGTCTTGCTATAATGAAAGAGAAGGTTGCTGGTCTTGAAAAAATTGCATGTATGTTTAATGGTCTTATGGGTGCAGCATTAGTAGGGTTAATTGCAGCTGCATTAAAAAATATTTTTAAGAAGAGACAGAAAGAATCTAAAGTAGCAAATCCTACAATAACTGGTAGTATTGTCGGTCTTACTACTGCAATAGGATCTACAAGATTTAATCCTAATACAGGAGAACTTGAAACTTTTGTTAGAGTTGGTGATAGTGGAGTGTGGGAAGAGAATACTGAACCAGTTCAAACTCAACTTGATACTCCAGGATCAGATATTATCAGAGCTCTTCCAGCAGAAGGATATTATGTTCCAACCCCATTATGTGCAACAGAAGAATTAGTTGGTCAAATAATAGGAGAGACGATTAATACAGTTATGAAAGGGTTTGATGATGCAATTGGTCCTGTTGTAGAGGAAATTAAGATTGCAATAGGTGGATCTTCTACCGATTCTGGTTTAACTGACAGTGGTAGTATTGATAATTCTATTAATGAAAATAATGTTCTTGCTGCATTAGGATCTGGAGCTCTTGTTAGATCTATTGCTGAATCAATGGCACAGGATGCTGGTACTGATCCTACTAAGGTTGGAAGTGTAGTTGCTCCTTGGCAGAATGGAGATTATTCAGGAGGATTATCTAGTCTTATGAATATTACTGGCAAAACTAATGCATCTCTTAGTGCTAATGCAACTTCTTTAATAGATGATAAAGGTAATCCTACTGGAATTTCTGATGGTTTTACATCTGTAGCTAATCTTTTAAGCATTACTCCTTCATTGATGACTGGTGCTGGTCTTGCATTTGAAGCAATTAGAACAGGTGATGTACCTAAACTTGTTGGTGCAGTTGGTGGTCTTGCTTCATACTTTCCAAGAGTTTTAAATTCAATTGTTGGTGAAGGATCTTCTCTTGCAGGTGCAGCAGCAGGTGGTTTGGGTTTAGGAGCACTTGGTGGAATGAATTTTGATATTGGATCTGCAATGGGATTTGTTGGATCTATTACACAAATTTTTAACTGTGACCCTAAAGCATCTTGTTCACCTAATGATACTCATACAATGCAAGGAGGTGGTGGTGATGGAGGTGCTCCAAGTTTTGCATCAGTTGCTGAGTCTGCAAAGAATGCTGCTACATCATCAAAAGGTGTTGGTAAGACTTTAGCTGAACGTCGTTCTGAAACTTCTATAAGAAATCAAAATTTATCTCAAGCAGAAATTAAAGCTAAGATAAATGAAGAGAAGAAAGTAACTAAAACTTATAAAGTTCCAACAGGAACTGGAGGTAATTTCTTATAATGCCAATATCACCAACTTCATTTGATAATATTACAGTAGGTTATATCACTGAGACTGAGGGATATATTCATGATGTATCTCTTGCAGATGCTAATACATATGCAGAAACGAATCCAGATACTATGTTTATTTTTCTTGATGGAGATTCAAAGATTCGTTATTTGGATATTGATGGAGTTAATAGTTTAACTCCTAAAGATCTGTTGAGAAAGGATCCATGTATTACTGGTGAGCAACCTTGTGGCCCACCAATAGTTAAATTTTTTGGTGGTCATGGTGTAGGAGCACAGGGAAATCCTGTTGTTGATGAAGATGGTAACTTGATTGCTGTTGATCTTGTGAGTGGTGGTTTTGGTTATAAAGAACCACCTCAAGTTGAAGTTACTGATCCATGTAAGAATGGAACTGGTGCTTTTTTTGATACTGTTATTAAAGATGGTGAAGTTATTAAAGTTATTCCTATTGATAGTGGTACTGGATATCTTCCACCTCCACAAACTGTTCCACAATATCCTGCTATTCTTACGATTACAGATATTGTTGTAACAGATCCTGGATTTAATTATAATTGTGGAGTGGATCAATTGACAATTACTCCAACTAATGGTACAGTATTGTCTTATACATGTGATCCGTTTGGTAAGATAAAATCAGTTAGTGTTGATAAAGGGGGAAGATTTACTCGTCTTCCAAAAATAATGATGGATACTGAGTCTGGTTTTAATGCTAAATTTGTTCCTGTCTTTGATATAATTCGTGATCCTCAACCAATTGAACCAGTTATATTGGATGTTGTTCAGGTATTTGATTTGGTTGGTTTAAATATTAATGGATATGTTGATGGTAAAGAATATTATGGAAATACATTTTATGTTAATAGTGTGAAATATGCTGGTACCGACTCTAATAATACTAATTATGTTAGAGTTTATGAAAACAGACAATCTAGTATTGCAAAAGCAGATGCTCTTATTGGATATGTGAATGGTCAACCTTACTATGGTTCTTTTCATAAAATGGCAAATGGGCGATTGATGACTGGTAGGATTCATTCATCTACTAGTGTGATAATAGATCCACCAACAGGTGCTATTGAGTTGAATGTAGGTGAAACAAAAGATATAACTACTTCTTCTTCTACTCCAACTCCAGCACCAACTCCAGCTCCAGCACCAACTCCAGCACCTACACCTACACCTACACCTACACCATCTCCAGCACCAACACCATCTCCAGCACCTACACCTACACCATCTCCATCTCCATCTCCACCTCCAAGTGGTGGTGACAGTGGCGGTGGCGGTGGTTACTCAGGAGGATATTAATGACACAGAAGAGAAATTTTTGGACACAAGTTTGGAGCTCTATGAATGGAGCGATAACTTTTGGTGGTTTGAGCCCATTTAAAGATGTAACTTCAAGTGTTGAACTTAAAGGTATGGATGGTCGTCACTTCTTTGCTTTTGAGGAGGATGGAATTCGTAAAAATTATACATCAATGAATACTCCTGGTGCTACCATTATGCATACAGGAGAAGATCTGAAGAAGGAGGAGGAAGCATTTGTTATTCTGGCAGAGAATGGAGACATTCAACTCAAGGCAGCAAATGGAAAGATTCGTATTGAAGGATTAGATATTGAATTTGTTGCTACAGGTAACGCTCCAGAAGGAGTTCTTTGGGCAAAAGCAAACGAGACCTTGAAACTTGACTCAAAAAATGTTACAATAGATGGTAAGCAATCCACTAAAATTATAAGCACAGGTTTAATAACTATTGCTGGTGGGTTATCAACTCAAATTTTTACACCATTTTTAGAAGGTGTAAGTGCTGCAACAGTTAAAAAAGCATTACCAAAACCAGGAACAGTAAATTCGTAAGGAGCAATTATGGCATTTTCATTCGATGAAGTTTTTGTATGGGGAGGACAACTAATAGTTAGTGCAAAAAAAATAGTTCCCAAGGCATTAGGTGTAGGACAAGAAAAAATAGATCATTCTAGTTATATTCAGGGACCGCTTCAAGTTGGTCAAGATGGATCTTATAGTTCTGCTGATGCAACAGTAATGATAGGTCCTAATGGGACTGTTAGTACTCCTGATTCTTTGTATATAAAAGGTAATAAGACTCAGGAAGGTGATACCTTACAAACTGGTAATAAAGTTCATAACGGTGATAAAACTCATAATGGTAATTTAATCACAAGTAATTTAAAAAGTTGTACTGGTCAAAGTTGCAGTTGGTCTGGTAGTACAATCAATACACAAGGATGGAAGGGATTTGATATTCAACATCCCTCTAAGGAAGGTCATAGATTACGACACATATGTTTAGAAGGCCCAGAAGGTGCAATTTATTATCGTGGAAGAACAAATAAGAATGTAATTGCACTTCCTTTATATTGGAAGGATTTGGTTGATCCTGCATCAATTACAGTAAGTTTAACTCCAATTGGAGCACATCAAGATATTATTGTAAAGAGATTTGATGCTGAGAATATACATCTTCAAGCACAAGGAGGATTGCCTATTCATTGCTTTTTCCATGTATTTGGTGAGAGAATTGATGGAGAAAGACTTATTTCAGAATATGAAGGAGAGAGTCCTGAAGATTATCCAGGAGATAATACACAGTATTCAATTGCTGGATACCACTATGATAGGAGGACATTATAATGACTAAATGGTATAGTTATGTTGATGATTCAACGTCTGGAGGGGCAGAAGTTTTAAAATCTGCTATTGAGAATAATGTGGGTATTAGTTCTACTATTAATGGAGTTCAAATTTCTGTTGTAGATGATAAATTAACCTTTACTGTATCTGGAGTCGGTTCAACTACCTTGACATTATCCTAGATATAGGTTATATTGTCATGAGTATGATAAGTGCTTGGATGGATGAAGAGTATTTAATGAAGTGTGTGGTTGATCCACTCAAGAAAACTTTTTACTTATATTCTAATGAAGGGGATACTAAGGAGGTGGTTTGTGATAATACAGAACAGTTTATGAATGTGTTGGAATTAGTACGTGCTACATGCCCAGAAGATAGGTTAGTGTATACAGAACCATTAACCTCAGAGGAGGCTAGCTTTTAATTTCAAAAAAGTTGGGAAAAAAACTCCAGGTATTTTTTGCCCCATTACTTTTTTTATAAATATCTAAAAGTAATAATCGGCATTGGAAGAATAAACATGGGTTTATCCAGATTAGAGAATTTCTTAAAAAATGTTCGTGGAAATATCTTGTACGTAAGTCCAAATGATTTGGATTCGACGGATAGTATCGATAATAAGGGAAATTCATTAACACGTCCTTTTAAAACCATTCAAAGGGCTTTGATTGAGGCATCTAGATTTTCATATCAGCAAGGTCTCAATAATGATCGATTTGCACAGACAACAATACTTCTTTATCCAGGAGATCATGTAATTGATAATAGACCAGGATATATACCTGATGGATCTGGAAATTTTAGAGATAGATTTGGATCAACTACTACTGATTTTAGTGCATGGGATTTAACAACTAATTTTGATCTAGGAAACTCTAATAATGCCTTATATAAGCTTAATAGTGTACATGGTGGTGTAATTGTTCCTCGTGGAACATCAATTGTTGGTATGGATCTTAGAAAGACAAAGATCCGTCCTAAGTATGTTCCAAACCCATTAAATGATAATGTTGACAGATCTGCGATATTCCGTGTAACTGGTGCATGTTATTTCTGGCAATTCTCTATATTTGATGCTGATCCTAATGGAAAGGTTTTCTTAGATTATACTGAAAATCAATATGTTCCTGATTTTTCACACCATAAACTGACTGCATTTGAATATGCTGATGGTGTAAACAAAGTAAGTATTAATGATAATAACCAGACATGGGGTTCTAATACAAGAACTGATCTGGATATGTATTATGAAAAGGTTGGTTTATGTTATGGTGTTACATCTGGTCGTCAGATTGAACCAGACTATCCATCTACTGGATTAGATATTCAGGCAAAAATTGATGAATTCCGTATCACTGGGCCTAAGACTGGATC
>MDSV01239281.1_pt1 | contig 17167 bp, 15 predicted proteins | sample 810851 | NCBI WGS metagenome assembly MDSV01 (sample SAMN05326640, study PRJNA326480) | marine metagenome | isolation source: seawater | place: Atlantic Ocean: North East | collected 2012 | reverse complement strand
TTCGTACTCGGCAACCTTGCCAAGGTTGAAGCCGAGGGTTCGAATCCCTTCGCCCGCTCCAAATTTTATCCAAAAATCTTGCTGTGGGACACTAGTGGGATATTTTAATATTATTATTAATTTAATTACTAAAATCAATAAATTTCTATAAATTTTTTTACTGAAATTAGATTAAGTAAATCTTGTCTATTTTTTTCCAAATATTCATACAGTAACTTTCCATCATAATTATGTAATTTAGATTTCTTTTTTTTTATTATACCAATACCCCAATCACAATTTATACAAGACAAACTTAATGATGAATCAAACATTCTCAACTTAGCAAATGATTTCCAAACAGTTCCATTCCATGCAGGGAATTTTCCATCTATTTCATAATTTTCTCTTTGATGAAATTCAGATGGGGGATTGCAATCATGTAATAAGATAAATCCATTTTTTGATAAACACTTAAGAGAATTTTTAATATCTTTGTCTACTTGATTTTCTAAATGCAACCCATCAATAAAAATTATATCAAAGGTATTTTTGTTTAACTTAAAAAAATCATCTGATTTTTCCTTAAATAAGTTTTTGTTTTCAAATAAGGGATTTGGATCAACACCAACTTTAAAATTTACATTTATTTTATTAAAGTTTTCACCTTTTCTAACCCCTATTTCTAAATATTTTGATAATTTATATTTTTGTATTAAATGGTTTATTATCGATGTTCTGGAAGCTATGTCGTAACCATATGAAAACATTTGAATAGTTAATTCTCCATTAAAAATCTTCTTACTATCGCCAGCTTTAATAATTTCTCCATTTTTTAACTTTATATATGGTTTATTTTCTGTCATTTATAATAGATAATGAAAAAAGGATACTATCGATTTTTATATAAAAAAAAAGTAATATAAAAACATGAAAACGAAATTTTTATGAAAAAAATTTATGAATAAAATTAATCAATTAAATTTGTATATACTTTGGTAAAAAATCTAAAAAAAATTATTTGGGTATTTTCTACAGAACTTCAGATTCCAAGTGATCTTGCCGGCTGTATATTACCAGCAAATTATCTTAAAATACCTAAAATAATTATAAAACAAGATACCAATATAAATAAAATCCTTGATAGTAATAAACCAGACGTAATTATTTTTGGAAAATGCTTAAATTCAAATACCATCAATCTTGCTAAAGAAGCAAAAAAAAGAAATATTAAAACCATTTCCTGCTTTAATGACTGGCATTTTAAAGCTGAAACCACAAAACAAGAGAAACAATTTTATTTAAATAACATTTTAGCACAAAATACAGATCATATCGTTGTTAAATCATTGGAAGCTGGAATAACAATTAAAAAAAATACTGGTTTTAGTTTTAATGTAATTGGGGATTGCTTAAGATACAATTCGTTTGAAATTTCAACCACTTATATTAAAGACCCAAAATTACTATGGTTCGGATCTTCATCTAATCACGATACATTATTAATGGGATTAAATGAAATTGAAAAACTCAAAATTGTGTCTAAAATTTTTATTGTAACTAATATTTCTCAAAAACTTATAGATAAACTAAAAAGTAATTATTATAAATATATCAAACTTTCTTTAATTTCATTTTCTGAAATAAATTTAATTAATGTAGCGAAGGCAAGTTCAATTATTATTATGCCTTTAATTGAAGATCATATTAGGTTTGTAAAATCTTCAAATAGAATTCTTGATTCTTTAAATTTTGGTAAATTTGTAATTAAATCTAAAACAACTTATCACACTGAATTAGATGAATATTGTTACGTTGGCAATATAGGTGAGGGAATAAATTGGTATTTTGATAATTATGATAAAGTTATAGAAAAAATAAAAAATGGAAAAAACTTTGTACAAAATAATTATAGTTTAGAATCAATTGGAAATCAGTGGCTTAAATTACTTAATACAATATAGATAAAAGTTATATTTATGATCGTCTTACAAACTGAACATTTTGTTAATAAATATGTAACAGAGTGTTTTGCACATGGGACTAATTCTGAAATTGTAAAGATTGATAATTATTCCCCTAGTTCTGAAGACAAATTAGCATCATATGGAATATTAAGAGGAGTTGGACAAATACTTAAAAATTCTAACTATTATTTTTATTTAGATCATGGGTATATAGGTGCTTCAAAAAGATCTTTTAAAAAAGGTGGGTCCATTATTGATAACCTTGATGGTTATTTTAGAATTGTTCACAATGACTTTATTGGATTTGATTTAAAAAAAAATGACTCAAACAGATTAGATAAGCTAAAATTACAATTTTCACCAATTAGAAATTCTGGAGAATATATAATTATATCTGAGCCTTCAAATTTTATAAAAGATTTTTATAATATCCATAATTGGGTAGATGATACAATTAAAAAAATACAAGAATATACTGATAGAAAGTTATTTGTTCATAATAAATTTGCTAAAATTTCACTCGATATTTTACTAGAAAAAGCATGGGCTTTTGTAAGTTTTCAATCAACAGCTGGTTTTAAAAGCATGCTTAAGGGTGTTCCAGCTCATTTTACTCATGAGAAATTAAAAAAAATTAACTCACTTGAAAATATAGAGTCAGGCAATATTGATTACGATGTATTTAAATCTTTAAGCTATAATCAGTGGACTCTAAAGGAAATAAGAGAAGGTGCATTTACAGAACAATACAATATTAAATAGTTTTTTTTAATAAAGATAAATTAAAACTTATTACAATTCTTTCTTCATTTGAAAGATTTTGATTTACAGAATGATCTAAATAGCTTGGAAAAAGAATTAAACCACCTTCTACTGGATTAATAGAGTTTACCATTGCATTTAAAAGGTTTGATTCAGCAGATATAGGATGGGAAAATACAGGCGCAGGTCTAGGATCATAAAATACAATTTCACCACACTTTTTAGGCGCCCTAACATAATAAGCAGCACTAATATCACTATTACCATGATGATGCCTCGCATTTGAAGCTCCCCCAGTATTAATAATTGCCCACATGCCTGAGATTTTAACATCTTGACTCTTTGTATCCCAATTCATATCTTTCATAACTTGATTTATGTTTGGTGAAATTAAATTTATAAAATTTACAACTTTATTGTTATTCAAATCAAAATTTTTAGAGTGCCAACCCTTAATATTACTTTTAGTTAAGCCTTTTTCATCTTCATTTTGTAGGTTTTTTATATAATTGTATAATTCTTCATTAACATCTTTATAATTATTTATTTCAGATATCCAAATAGGTGTGGAAAAAAAAAGATTAGGATTAGGCATAATATTTTATATTTAATTAATAAAATATATTTAAAATAGTTTAAGTAAATAGAAAATGTCTAAAATAATTAAAAACTCCAATGAAAGCTATAACTTATATATTAGCAAGGGCATTAAACATGCAAATGATGGCAATTTAAATACAGCAGAAAAATTTTTTTTGGATGCTATAAGTATCAATAAAGAATCACATCAAGCATATATTAATTTATCTAATATTTATATTCTACAAAATAGAAATGATAGATTTGTAAAACTTATATTTAATTATTTGTCTAAATATGAATTTAATGAAGAGCTTATAAATTATTCAAGTAAAATTATGTATAATTATAGATTGGATAAAGAGTTAAAAAAACTATTTATAGTATCAAAATTACACTTAAAAGATAACAATAAAGAAAAGCACTATTTATTTTTCACGCAAGGTAAATTATTTGAAAGAGAGGAAAATATAAGTGAGGCAATTAAATCATATTCAAAAGCAATTTTATGTAACAAACAATTTTTTGAAAGCTATATAAAATTATTCAACTTATTAGAGAAATCAAATGAAATTAATAAGCTTAAATCTCTTATAAACCAGGCATTAAAATATTTTAATAATAATGATAAAATTAATTTATTACTTTTGTATAAAAGTATTTATTTAAATAGAGAAAAAAAATTCAAGGAATCACAAATTCTAATAATAAAGCATAATTTAAATCTAGAATTAAAAAACAAAGAAAAATTTTATTTAAGGCTACTAGATTTAGAGTCAAAGAATCTGGAAAAGCTAAAAAAATATAATCTTGCTTACAACAAGGTAGAAGAAAGAAATTACTTATTGGAGAATATAGACGATAATCATAAGTATAATGGCCTAAATATACTAGACAGTATTACAAAATACAAAAAATTTTATACAAAAAAAAATTTTAAATTAATTAGTGACAAGACTGATGTTTCAATTCAAAACCAATTAGTTTTTATGATTGGTTTTCCAAGATCTGGAACTACTTTATTAGATACAATTTTAAGAACCCACTCAAAAATCAAAGTTCTTGAAGAAAAACCTTTTATTCTAAACCTCAGACATGATTACTTTAAAAAAAATCAAAATGACTTAAGTAGAATTTTAAATATTACAAAAAAAGAGAAAAATTTTATAAGAAAAAGTTATTATAAAAAAATTTTTACTGATAAAGTTGATTACAACAAAGTGATAATTGATAAGTTCCCTTTATCAATTATTGAGCTGGGTTTTATTAAATGTATTTTTCCTGAGTCAAAAATAATTTTAGCTATGAGGCACCCTTGTGATGTTGTTACCAGTTGTTTTTTTAGTTTATTTACAATCAATGATGCAATGGTTAATTTTCTCAAATGGGAAAAAACAATTAATTTTTATAACCAAGTTTTTGACTTATTTGATTTTTATGAGAAAGAACTTGAATTAAATTATTTAATGATAAAGTATGAAAACACAGTAAATAATTTCAAAAAAGAAGTTAAATCTATGCTAGAATATTTAGATCTTAAATATGAAAAAAGAATGGAAAAATTTTACAAAACAGCAAAAAAAAGGACAAAGATATCAACCCCTAGTTATAATCAAGTAATAAATCCTCTTTATAAATCATCAATAGGTAGATGGAAAAATTATTCACAAGCAATTAATTCAGAAAAAGATTTAAAAAAATGGATAAAAAAATTTAATTACTAGTTTTATTAAAATTTTTTATAATTTCTAATGTTTTTTTAATTCTATCATGATGTTTTTTAAAATTTTTTCTACCACTTACTACCTTTGGATATTTTTTAATTATATCTTCAATATATTTTTGTTTTTTAAATTGCTTTATCAATGTTTGAACAATCTGTTTTTAATAAAATAAAGTGAAATTTTTTTTTCACTCGCATATGTAATATTCTTAGTATCATTTATTGAACCAGAAGGTTGAGCAACAATATTACAATTATTTTTCTTTAATAATTTAAGGCTGTCAACAAATGGAAAGAAACCATCTGATGCACAAACAAAGCGTTTATCCTTAAATTTTTCATCCTTCCTTTTTAGAGCTATCCTTAAAGCATCAATTCTATTTGTAAAACCACTTCCAATCCCAATAGTTTGTTTGTTGCTTGTTAGAACAATGGCATTTGATTTTAAATGCTTAGCAACTTTTGTTGCAAATATTAGATCATCCATAGTTTTTTTTGAAATATTTTTACCAGCAACTAAATTAAAAAATTTCTTGTTAATTGTTTTTGAGTTTATTGTCTGGTGAATTTTTCCAAATAAAGTTGATTTATATTCATTTTGCTCAATATTAATTTTATTAATTTTTAATAAAATTAATTTCTTTTTCTCAGTTAAAATATTCAAAGCACCTTTGTCAAAATTTGGAGAAACAATTAATTCAAAAAATAAATTTTTCAATAAAGATGCAAATTTACTATTTATACTTCTATTAAATAAAACAATACCACCAAAAGCACTTTTAGTATCACAATTTAAAGCTTTTTTAAAAGCTGTTTCTATATTGGCTGAGCTTGCAACACCGCATGGATTATTATGTTTGATTATTATACAGGTAGGTTCTTTGAATTCATAAAGACACCTCAATCCACTATCAATATCAATTATATTGTTATAACTTATTTCCTTACCACTCACTTGATAATCTAATATTGATTTTTTAATATTATTGTCTAGGTATGCGCTTTGATCAGGATTTTCACCATATTTAAGTTTTATAAAATTTTCATTATCTTTATTTTCAAACCAATTACTTATTAAATTATCATATAGAGATATTAATTTAAAAGATTTAGAAGCCATTTTTTTTCTAAAATTTAGATCTGTAATACCCATATTTTTTTTTAAATTACCAACTAGACTTGAGTAGTCATTAATACTAGATATAGCTGTAACATATTTATAATTTTTACTTGCAGCTCTTATTAGGCTAGGGCCACCAATATCTATCATTTCAATAATATTATCCTCATTGTTTTGATCGATAAATTTTTTAAAAGGATAAAAATTTACTATAACAATTTCTATTTTTGGAAAATCAAGATTATTAAATTCTTCTAAATGTTTTTTATTATCTCTTTTATAAAGAATAGATCCATAAATTTTTGGGTTTAATGTTTTAACTCTTCCATCTAAAATTTCCTTAAACTTAGACACTTTTGAAATTTCAAGACAATTATGTCCTAAAGATCTAATTTTTTTACAAGTTGATCCAGTAGATATAAATTTAAATTTATTTCTGTCTAAGTTATCACATAAATATTTTAAATTTTTTTTATTATAAACAGAAATAAATGCGAATCTATTTTTTATATTTTTTCTAATGACCATTTTCGTATTTGTTTACTATTAACAGTAACACCTTTTATCACTATTTGTTTGGTTGGGGTTGTAATATTATTATCAACTAATATACTATCCTCAACTACTAGTTCCACATCACTTTTAAATAACCACATATTATTTAATTTAGACCTTAAGATTATATTTTTTTTATTATTTGTAAAATTGTAAACTATTCCAGAGACAAGATGAAATCTAATATGATATATTATTTTGTCGATATTATTTTTGATTGATATTATAGAATCTTCTCCATAAATTTTATTTTTCTCATCAATTATTTTTAGTTTTCTTTTTATAATCTTATTAAATTTTTTTTGGTATCCGTTATGTGAGCCTTCAAAAACTGTGTGATTATCAATCATGTTTGACTCAAAAGTTACAGATTGTGGAAATTTAATGTGAGGATTGTTTTCTTTAATTTCACTTATATTGGTATTTTGTAGTATTATTGTTGAATGAGCCGCACTATATCTAAGATATTCTGGGTTTTTCCCCAAACTTTCTGAACCACCACAATTACTAATAATTTTTTCTCCCATACAGCTAAATTCGAAAGATAAAGTCCCAGCGCTTAAATTATTTGAAACCCTGTCTTTGTTTGGTTGAACCACATCAAAAAATAGTTTTTTATTTTTTCCACTATAAAACGCAATTCCATTTTTAGTATTTGAAAAAATTCTTGATTTTAAATATTCCTCTTTATTAAGTGAATCATAAATTAATTTTTTATAAATGTTATTAGCGCCATTAAATAATGGAATTGAACCATCAACATGAAAGTATTCGTTCAAAATTGATGTCATTCTTATTATTTTTTCATCAATTTTTTTAGGCGCTTTTTTTGTAAAATAAAGAAATATATTTTTTAATTCATTAATATTATTTAAAAATTTTGCATGCTCTAGGATATTATAACTTTTATGCATACCCAAATTATCTATTTGTTTTTCTATAATATAATTTACGAAATCAATTTTATCTTTCTCATACTTTCTTAGTAGGAATAATGATAATGTATATGCAATTAAATCATAAGATGTGATTTCATTAATTTTTTTATTACTAAAATTTAACATAATTCTATGCATGTGATGATATATAATTTTTTTCAAAAACTTAGTTTCTTCTAAAGTTGAGGATGAATTAATAAACTCATAATTATACAAAATATTTACAAGTCTTTTCGAGCTTAAATCTTTTGACCAAGGATAATTAACTTTTTTTTTATTTACCTTAAACCAATTTGAAACACTTATTTTTGATAAGTTTATACCAATCTTACCTCCCAAATTTTTTGAAAAGTTAAGAAAGTCGAAGTTTTGTATATTTTTTAAATTTTGTTTATAAAAATTTTTTTTAAAAATAAATAATTTAATTTGTTTATAATTCGTAAAGTCAATTTTCCTAAAATTTAAATCATTAAATGAAATATTCTTATCAATTTTAATAAAATTTGAAGTGATATATATAAAAATTATATTTCTAAGAAAATTCATTTCTTTCTTCTTAAATAAGCAGCAAAATAACCATCGATATTGTATCTGCTAACTTTATTTGGCAAAGTTAACATAAAATTATTTTTAATAAAATCTTTATTATATAAATTATTCTTATTTAGTGAAAAATCGTATTGGGTAAATTCATTATTTCTTTTTAAAAAATTTTTTATTTGATCAATAGTTTCAACTTTAAAAAAAGAGCAAACCATATACAAAATTATACCATTTTTCTCTAAAATTGAAGCAGCTACATCCAACATTTTTTTTTGAAGTTTAATTAGATTATCTAGATCCGGTTGTTTCTCCTTAAAAAAAATTTCAGGATTTTTTCTTATTGTCCCAATTGATGAACAAGGTGCGTCTAAAATTATAAATTTATATTTATTTTTTAGTTTTAAGTTTTCTAAATCATAATTAATTATTTCAGCATCAAATCTTAGTCGGTTAAGATTTGATTTTATTAAACCAATTCTTTTTTTGTTTTTATCATTTAGTATTATTTTTTTCTTTTGAGCAAGAACTTGAAAAGACTTACCCCCAGGTGCGGCACACAAATCTATACATGGCTCATTTATTATATTCTCATTTATATTTATTAGAGGAAATGATGATGAGTAATCCTGAACCCACCAATTACCTCTTTTAAATGATGGAATTGTTTCGATAATTTTTTTATCTTTTAAAAATCCTGATACTTCTGATGTTTTAAATATTTCTTCTTCAAAATTTTTTAAGTAGTTATTATTTTTAAAAACTAAATGCAAATTTGGTTCTTCACAAAAAAAACTTAAAAATTGATCCTTTTCTTTTTTTGAAAGATTATTTGTGTTTTTTCTAAACCATATTGGAAGTTTATTAAAATCAATCTTTTTATTTTTTAATTTAGTCTTATCCAAAGCTATTTTTTTTAAAGTAGCATTAATAAACCCGTGATATACCCTAAATTTTTTAGATATTTCAACTGTAGAATTAATTACAGCGTAATCTTTAAAATCTAGAAAAACAATTTGTGTTATAGCACTATAAAATAAGATATTTTCATGCAGTTTACTTTTCTTCCTAACATATAAATTTATTATCTGTTTACAATGAAATAAATATCTCATAGTGTTTAGACATACTGTATTTATAAATGCTATATCTCTACTTGAAAAGGAGTCTACTTTATTTTTATAATAAGCCTTATCTATTGTGATATTAGATTTATATATATCAAATAAAACATTATGAATTTTTTGTCTTAACTTTATACCTTTATTCATATATTTAATTTAAATCCAATTTATTAATTCAATTTGAATGTATACACATTATAAAAAAAAGCTATTCACTTAAATGAGAGGCAATTTAGAAACAATAGTTGGCGCAATGTTTGCTGGTAAAACTAGTGAATTGTTGAAAAGAATTCTTTGGGCAAAGCATCAGAATAAAAATATTATAGTTATAAAGCCGAGCATAGACAACAGATATTCAAACAAAAAAATAATAACACATAATGACTTGAGCCATGAGTGTTATGCAATGACTGATTGGTCTCAAACTCTAAAGGATTTTAAATTTATAAAAAGTAAAGTTGACGTTGTTTTTTTAGATGAAATTCAATTTATGGACACTAATGATACTCTTAGCAATGTTGAAGAAATACTCAACAAAGGCATAGATGTAGTTTGTGCAGGCTTAGATCAGGACTCAAGAGGAAGGCCGTGGGAAACATCTTCTATGCTACTTGGTCTTTCAGATAAGATATTAAAAATATATGGATTTTGCAATGTATGTGGTTTTGAGGCAACTAAAACTTATAGAAAAACTGAAGGTGGAGAAAGAACTCAAGTTGGGGCTGCTAACATTTACGAACCAAGGTGTTTAAAACATTGGCAGCCAAGATAATTATTTATTTTTTCTATTTTCAACCAAATTTTTTACAACACCTGGATCTGCAAGTGTTGAAGTATCACCTAAATTTTCAAAATCATTAGAAGCAATTTTTCTAAGTATTCTTCTCATTATTTTACCTGAGCGTGTTTTTGGAAGACCAGAGGTAATATGAATAAAATCTGGAGTTGCTATCGGTCCAATTTTCTCACGAATAGTTTTTTTCAAATCATCAACTAGACTATCAGAAGTATCCTCTCCAGCATTTAAGGATACATAGCAATATAATCCATTCCCTTTTATATCATGAGGATAACCAACAACAGCTGCCTCAGCAACTTTTGGATGAGATACAAATGCACTTTCTATTTCTGCTGTTCCTAAATTATGGCCAGAAACGATAATTACATCATCCACTCTTCCTGTAATCCAATAGTATCCATCCTTATCTCTTTTACAACCATCTCCAGTAAAATATTTGCCATCAAATTGTGAAAAATAAGTTTTAATAAATCGATCATGGTCTCCATAAACAGTTCTCATTTGACCTGGCCAAGATATTTTCATGCATAACATTCCTTCACACTCACCTTCCAGCTCTTTACCATCTTTATCAACAATACAAGGCTCAATTCCAAAAAAAGGTTTTGATGCAGATCCAGGTTTTAGTTCAATTGCTCCAGTTTGAGGTGAAATTAATATTCCACCTGTTTCAGTCTGCCACCAAGTATCAACTATCGGACATTGTGAGTTACCCGGTACTTCAAAATACCATTTCCATGCTTCTGGATTAATAGGCTCTCCTACAGTTCCAAGAAGCTTTAAAGATTTTCTGCTAGTTTTATTGACATAATCATTTCCTTCTCGCATTAATGCCCTTATTGCTGTTGGAGCGGTATAAAAAATATTAACCTGATGTTTGTCTACAATTTGCCAAAATCTTGAAAAATCAGGATAATTAGGAACGCCCTCAAACATTATAGTAGTAGCTCCATTTGAAAGAGGCCCATAAATTATATAGCTGTGACCAGTAATCCATCCTATATCAGCGGTACACCAGTATATGTCTCCAATATTATAGTTAAAAATATATTCATGTGTCATTGATGCATAAACCAAATATCCTGCCGTTGTATGCATGACTCCCTTAGGTTTTCCTGTAGAGCCAGAAGTGTATAATATAAATAAAGGATCTTCTGCATTCATTATCTGTGGTTCACAGAAATCATCTACACTATTTGTTAATTCATCAAGATAAATATCTCTATCTTTAACTAAATTAATCCTATTACCTGTTCTTTTAATTATTAAGCATTTTTTTACATTAGGACATGTTTCAAGAGCTTTGTCAGTAGTATTTTTCAGTGGAATTATTTTTCCACCTCTTACTCCTTCATCTGATGTAATAACATATTCGGAATCACAATCTTGAATTCTACCCGCAATAGACTCAGCTGAAAATCCTCCAAAAATAATAGAATGAACAGCACCTATTCTTGCACAAGCAAGCATAGTATAAGCTAGCTCAGGTATCATTGTTAGATAAATTGTAACTCTGTCTCCTTTTTTAATTCCTATTTTTTTAAGTGCATTTGCTATTTTGCATACGTTACTCAAAAGTTCTTTGTAGGTAATTTTTTTGGTATTATTTGGGTCATCACCTTCCCAGATAATAGCAATCCTCTCTGGATCAGTTTTTGCGTATCTATCTATACAGTTATATGAAACATTTAATTCTCCATCTTCAAACCACTTAATATTTACTTCTTCTTTTGAATATTTAATGTCCTTAATTTTTGTAAATTTTTTAAACCACTCAATTCTGTCTGCTTGTTTTTTCCAAAAACTATCATTATTTTTAATAGACTCATTATACATCGATAAATATTTATCGTTATTTATTTTTGCATTTTCTTCCCAATGGTCTTTTATTTTCATTACATCAGATTAGTTGCAAAATTAATTAATTTCAACTGCTAATTTATAATCGAATTTTTTCATAAGATTGCCAAGTTTGCTTTCTATTTTTTGTATTTGTGCTTTATTAAGCTTTTTTCTCCACTGATCTTTTTTTCCTACAGAAAAAAAATCTGTATTTCCTGTACTTTCGAAAAATCCTTTATTTAATTCCTCATTTTTTAGTTTTTTAAAATCAGTTGTAATTAATATATTTTCAATTTTTTTTTCAATATTACTAAACTTGAAATTATAATTTTCTTCAAAAAAAACTATAATTTCTCTTAATACATTTATTTTGTTATAAACTAGATCCTCAAACTTAATAATTTTGATTGGTGTTTTCCAATTATGTGAAGTCCAGGAAAGAACATGTTTTTCCCAGCTACTATATAAAGTCCTCGGCCGATTTTTATCATTAAAGATATTTTTTTTGGACTTAGGTTCAACCCATATTCCTACAGATAGATCGTTTGTCAAATATTCAATACTCTTATCTATTGATATATTTAGATGCTTACTCCAAGATACACATACATCTCTAGGATCTCTTACAATATATATAATTCCTCTTGTGAAATCTTCATTTGTGAATGCATTGTCACCTATCTCAAACAATCCACTATGAGTTTTAAGAAACATAAAATCGCCCTTAAGACCAAGAGATTCTTTAGTTTGAAGCTTCAAAAGATATTTATAAAAAAGTGTTGTGTTGTTTAAACTGCCTATATCATTTCCAAATATTTCTTTATTTTTTTCAACAAGCTCAGTTTTTTCAAATTGATCTATATTGGCTAGCTTATCAAATGAAAAAACACCATCTTCTGTAAAAAAAATTGAAGATAAAATACTTCTTATAAGTGTGTTTCCACTTTTAGGAAAAGAAGCAATCCAAAAAATTTGATTATTCATTTATTTTTAAATATAAATATCATTTTGATAATTTTAATATTTCTTCCCACTCCTTCTTTTTTAGGGGCATTACTGATAGTCGGCTTTGTTTAATTAGAGCAATATCTTTTAGTGAATTTAAATTCTTTATTTGATCTAGAGAGACGGCTTTATTGAGTTTAACAGTAGCCTTGACATCAACCACTACAAATCTCCCTGTCTTATCAGTAGGGTCTGGATAGTGTTCTCTAACTACTTTAACAATACCAACAATAGATTTTTCTTTAACAGAATGATAAAAAAAACATAAATCATTTTTTTTCATCTCTTTTAAATTATTTCTTGCTTGATAATTTCGAACTCCATCCCACATAGATGCACCTTCTTTTACCTGGTCTTCCCAAGACCAAGTATTTGGTTCAGATTTTAATAGCCAATACTTCATATGGATTCTTTACTAATAAATCTATAATACTTCATCAATATTCATCCTTGCTTGTGCTTTAAAGAAAAGATCACTTTTTTTATTTTGATAGTTTTTTATGCACGCCCAAGCTATCATCGCAGCATTATCTCCCATCATTTCTTTAATAGGATAATAAATTTTAATTTTTTCTTTTTCAAATATTTTCTCTATTTTTTTTTTGATGTACTGATTATTTGATACTCCTCCAACAACTGAAATTGATTTTATATGAGTATTTTTTTCACTTAGAATATCAATACCCTTTTCTAATTTTAAAGTAATTATTTCTGCAATTGTTTTTTGAAAAGAAGCCGATACATTACTTATAAATGAATTACTTAATATATTTTTTTTAATTAATAGATTTATATGTGTTTTAATACCTGAAAACGAAAAATTAAAATTTTTTTCATTCACTAGTGGCTTTGGTACTTCAAAGTAATTTTCATCGCCATCTTTAGCCATCTTTTCAATTTCTGCCCCGCCTGGATAACTTAATCCAAGCATTTTTGCAGTTTTATCAAACGCCTCACCAATTGCATCATCAACAGTTCCTCCAAGTAACTTAATTTGATTACTATCTTTCATTAAATAAACTTGTGTGTGGCCGCCAGTTAAAAGCAAAACAAGATGAGGGTAGTCTATTTCATTGTTAAAACTTGTCGATAGTACATGACCCTCTAAATGGTTAATTGGAATAAAAGGTTTATTGTAACATAATGATAAAGATTTAGTGAATGTTGACCCTACAAGTAAACTGCCAATTAATCCTGGACCACAAGTTGAACAAAATACATCAATATTTTTTGGCTCCACTTTTGATTTTTGAAATAATTTTTTGGTCATTTCCTGTATATTTTCTAAATGAGAGCGAGAAGCTAATTCTGGCACCACACCACCATGTTTACTATGTATCTCTTGAGAAAAAATAAAATGCTCAACTATTCTTTTGTTTTCCATAAGACATATAGAAGTTTCGTCACATGAGGTTTCGCAGGCAAAAACAAGCATATTATTTCCGTACAATATTTTCTTCTGTGAAACAACAAACTAATAATGTTAAAAATAGAATATGAAAAAAATTCTTGAGAATTTTTATATATTTTCAAAGTCTATAGTAAGCTTTACATTACTAATATGCTTGCTTGCCACTCTCTATGTTTTTTACATTAGCTATCAAAAAGAAAAAGGAATAGCCCAAAATGTAACTAGTTTTGATCAAGATTTAAAAAATGATATTAATAATAACACTAAGTTAATCAATGAAATAGCAAATGAATTGAAACTAAATGAAATATCTTTAAGTGAAATAAAAAAAAGCATTACGTCTCTTGCAAATCAAGAAAAAAATATTGATACTTCATCTTTGGATGAAAATATAGAATTACTAAATAAAAATTTTAAAAATTTATCAGAAGAAATTGAAAATTTAAAATCAAGCATATCAGTTAATGCGGTAAATAAACCAAAAAATAATGTAAATATTATTAATAAAAATAAAAATAAAATAATTGATTTAATTTTACTTAAATATCAAAATAATATGAAATTTAACCAAGAGTTAGAATATCTAAATAAAATAATAGGTAATAATGACCCAGGTATTGATAAAATTTCAATATTATCCATTAAGCCTTTTAAGGGTTTTAAATATTTAAAAGAAAATTATGATCAAGAGGTTAATAATTTTCTTAAAAAAACAATTAATAAAGACCCAGATTCTTTATTTAGTAAAATTGTTTTACCTTATTTATATATATCACCAAGCTCAGAAAATGTTCTTTCAAGTGACCTAATTTTAAAAATAAAAGAAATAGAGTTACAAATACAAAATAGAAATTTAGAAATTGCTTTGAAAAATTTAAAAACTATAAATGGATATGAAACAGAATTTGAATCTTCATTATTAGAAATAAAAAAGTATCTAAATTTTAAAACTGAATTGTATGGATTAAAATAATGTACAGACTAATAATCTTTTCAATACAACTAATATTTCTGATTGTAATTTTAACTTTTATTTTTACAAATCAATTTACAATTTCTCTAGATATTGGAAACTTAAAATATTCATTTTCATCAAATTTATTAGCATCTATTTTAATTATATTTTTATTAATACTTTATCTTTCAATATATTTATTTTTTAAATCAAGACTCTCATTAAATAATTATTTCCTAAAAAATAAATATAAGAAATTAGAAAAAGGATATTTTTATTTTGTTGAGGCAATGATCGCAGTATCAAATAAAGACAATTTTAATGCTACAAAGTTTCATAAGAAAATGAATGCATATCTAAAAGAAGATCCATCTTTGTCTTTACTTCTTAAATCTGAAGTATTTAAAATAGAGAGAAAATACAATGAACTTTCTGAAGTTTATGAAACAATGATAAGGTCCAAAAAAACAGAGGCCCTAGGTTATAGAGGCTTAATGGAACAAAATTTAAAAAACCAAGACTACCATCATGCTTTTTTATATGGAGAAAAACTATTTAATTTAAATCCAGGCATTGAAAAACTATACGAAACTCTAACTTATATTACTGCAAAAACAAAAAATTGGAACCAGTTGATTTTAATTTCAGATAAAGCATTTTCCAAAAAAATAATTAGCAAAGATATCCTTCAAGAAAATAAATCTATAGGATATTTTGAAATTGCAAATATAAAATCTGAAAGCAATTTAAATGATTCTATTAAAAGTATAAATAAAGCACTTGAATTGAAAAAAAATTTTCCTCCATTTGTAAAATTACATTTAGAATTAGTAGCTAAAACAAATAATTTGTCTCTTTTAAAAAAATTAATTAAAAAATATTGGTCATCAAATCCAATTCCTATAATTCGAATTATAATTGCTCAAATAATAATTAATAATAATTTAGGAAATCTATCTTTTATTAACCAAGTTATTAAAAATAATCATTTTAATGAGGAGTCAAAAAAATTATTAATAATGTTTGCTATTAAAAATCAAGAATGGAGTATTGCTAGAAAAAATATTATAGGATTAATTGGTTCAAATCCATCTGGAGAAATTTGTATTTTTATGGCAGATATTGAATTAGGTGAAAATAATGATAAACAGAAGAGTGACTCATGGATCATGAGATCAGAAAATACATTAGTAGAAGATGCATGGGTTTGTAAGATTACTAATAAATCGCAAGAGAAATGGAGCAGCTTGTCAGACTCAGGTTATTTTAATTCTCTTGTTCTAAATAATCTAAAAATGATAAAAGGAACTAATAACAAAGATGAATATTAATTTTTTTATCGGATATGATGCAAAAGAAGATATTGCTTATAGAGTTTGTAAACATTCTTTACTTAAAAGAGCTTCTAGAAAAGTAAATGTTAAATCACTTAAGCTTGATGAACTTATTACAAGAGAGCTATATACCAGAGCTGTTGATCCTCTTGCATCCACACAATTTACATACTCAAGATTTTTAGTACCAAAATTAATGAATTATGATGGTTGGGCAGTATTTTGTGACTGTGATTTTATTTTCTTTGAAGATGTCGCTAAGCTAATAGAAAATCTTGACCATAATAAAGCAGTTTATTGTGTTCAACATGATTATACTCCTAAAGAGAAACACAAAATGGACGGTAAAAAGCAAACTATTTATCCAAGAAAAAATTGGTCTAGTTTCATTGTTTTTAATTGTTCTCATCCCAGTACTAAAAAACTTACTGTAGAAACAGTTAATAGAGAAAGTGGCGCATATCTTCATCAATTTAAATGGTGTCTTGATCAAGAAATTGGATCATTGGACGAAAGATGGAATTGGCTTGAGGG
>MDSV01046451.1_pt1 | contig 17171 bp, 19 predicted proteins | sample 810851 | NCBI WGS metagenome assembly MDSV01 (sample SAMN05326640, study PRJNA326480) | marine metagenome | isolation source: seawater | place: Atlantic Ocean: North East | collected 2012 | reverse complement strand
TCTTTTATCAAAATAAACTGAAAAAGTTTCTGACAGAGTTTGTTTTTTATATATTTCCATAAATTATTTTAACTCCTCCAAAAAGAAGGAAAAAACAAAACTAGCACCGCGAATAATTCTAATCTTCCAAGAAGCATACCTATTGATAATATCCACTTTGAAAAATCAGGTATAGCTTTATAGTTGCCGTTCGGGCCAATCATATCACCTAGTCCAGGACCTACATTTGATATAGCGCTAGCTGCTCCTGAAATCGCTGTAAGAAAATCAAGACCTGAAATTGAGAGAAGCATCGCTATAATTAAAAATATAAATAAAAAAGAAAAAATAAAAACGATTACAGAATTTATAAAACTGTCAGATATTTTTTGGTTGTTGTACTTTGTTATAATTATACTATTCGGTGATATTAATTTTTTTATCTGATTAATTAAAAAGATAAACAACATTTGTAATCTAAAAATTTTTATACCACATGCTGTAGAACCTGCACACCCTCCCACAAACATTAAAAATAAAAAAAATATAAGAGAAAATTTACCCCATAGACCAAAATCGTCAGTTACGTAACCAGTTCCTGATAAAATTGAAATTACGTTGAAAGAAGATATTCTAATTTTATCAAAAGCATTATTTTCATAATCCAAAAACAATAAATAAAGAAACATAATCATTACAGAAAATAAAAGTAAATAAACTAAGCCTTTAATTTGCACATCTTGAAAAAATATTTTTTTATTTCCCTTAACAAATTTTAAATATGAAATGAAAGGGATGCTACCCAAGACGATAAAAATACAAGCAATCATTTCAATATTGGAATTTTTAAAAAATCCTATCGAATCATTATGGGTTGAAAACCCACCCGTAGCAATTGTCGTCATTGCATGAGAAACGCTGTCAAAGACTGACATACCAAACATCCAGTAAAAAAAACCACATACAAAAGTCAAAATTAAGTACGTTGTGATAATGATAGTTGCTACTTCAGCTGTTCTAGGTAAAATTTTTTCAGCAGTGTCTTGACCTTCCATTTTAAATAGTTGCATGCCACCTACTTTTAATAGTGGTAAAATAGTAATTGCCATCACCACTATTCCTATTCCTCCAAGCCATTGCATTATGGATCTCCACAATAATATACTTTTTGGGCTATTATCTAAATCAGTAATAATCGTTGCTCCAGTAGTTGTAATTCCTGACATGCTTTCAAAAAATGCCTCACTAAAGGTAAATTCTTTAGGAGATAATATAAATGGCAAGCTTCCAAATAAAGCGACTGTTAACCATGCCAAGGTTGAAAATAGGAAGGTTTGTTTCAAATTAAGCTTAAATTCTCTCTCTAAATTTGCCAAAATAAATAATATCCCAATAAAAATTGTTACAAAAGAAGAAGAAACAAAGCTGTGACTATTTTCATTATAAATTAGTTGCATTGAATAAGGAGCCAACATAGATACCCCAAGAACAACAATAAGTATGCCAATTACGAAAAAAACAGTTTTGTTAGTTGCCATAGTTTTTAAGATTATTTAAATAGTAATAAAATTCAACTTAATATCACATAATTATACCTGTATTTTATACATAAAATTTAATAAACCATAGCTATGTTTGATAATAACTTAATCCAATCGACATCTTCTTGGCCTTTTGTAGAAATAAGAAAACTTTTAAAAGATAGAAAGGATATAATTAAAAAGAAAAAAAAGATAATCTTTCAAACAGGATATGGACCAAGCGGTTTGCCACATATTGGGACATTTGGTGAGGTGGCCAGGACTTCTATGATGATAAACGCTTTAAATCATATAGAAAAAATTAATCACGAACTTATAACGTTCTCGGATGATATGGATGGCTTAAGAAAAGTTCCTGACAATATTCCCAATGAACAAGTTTTAAAAGATAATTTAGGTAAGCCCTTAACAAATATTCCGGATCCATTTAAGAAATATAACAGTTTCGGAGAGCATAATAATGAGATGCTTAAAGAATTTTTAAACAAATTTAATTTTAAGTTTAATTTTAAAAGCTCTACAGAAAATTATAAAAAAGGTGTTTTTAATAATTCGTTAATGAGAGTTTTAGAAAAATATGAAGATATAATGGATATTATTTTACCAACTCTTAGAGAGGAAAGAAGAAAATCTTATTGTCCGTTTTTGCCTATCTGCCCAAAAACAGGAAAAGTATTGGAAATAGCATTAATAGAAATGGATAAAAAATCTGGTAGGATAGTTTTTGATAACAGCGGTGAAAAGATAGAAACAAGTATTTTAGATGGAAACTGTAAACTTCAGTGGAAAGTAGATTGGGCAATGAGGTGGTTTACTTTTGATGTTGATTTTGAAATGTACGGAAAAGACTTAACTGAAAGCGCTATTTTATCAAATAAAATTTGTAAAACTCTTGGAAAAAATCCTCCCAATGGTTTCGCATATGAACTTTTTTTAGACGAAAAAGGAGAAAAAATTTCAAAATCAAAAGGAAATGGAGTTTCAATTGATCAATGGCTAAGATATGCATCACCTGAAAGCTTATCTTTGTATATGTATCCAAATCCAAAAAGAGCTAAAAAACTTTATGCAGAGGTTGTGCCTAAAACAGTTGATGAATATTTAACTAGTATAGAAAAATATCCAAGTCAAAAAGAAAAAGACCAAATTTTAAATCCAGTTTGGCATGTACACAATGGAAAGCCTCCATCAGAAAAAATTGTAATGCCGTTTTCAATGTTATTAAATTTAGTTGGATCTAGTAATGCAGATAGCAAAGAAATTCTTTGGAAATTTATAAATAGATTTCATAAAGAAATAAAACCAAAAGATTATCCAATTTTAGATGGATTAACCACATTCGCAATAAATTATTTTAAAGACAAAGTTGAACCTACTAAAAAATTTAAAAAACCATCGTCAAGTGAAAAAAATGCATTAGAAAATCTTGTTTCAGAATTATCTAAAATAAAACAAAATTTAAAACCAGAGGAAATCCAAACCATTGTTTATGCAACCGGTAAAAAAAATGGTTATGAACAAAACTTAAGAGATTGGTTTAAATTAATCTATGAAGTTGTATTTGGAGAAGAAAATGGTCCTAGGATGGGTTATTTTGTTAGCTTCTTCGGATTAAAAGAGACAATTGAATTAATGAAAGATAAAATAAAAAATAACTAATGTTCTCAATATTAAGGCCTTATATATTTTCGTTAGACCCAGAGGTAGCGCATGATTTGGCTATTAAATCATTGAAAGCAAATATTCTTCCAAAAAGTTTTTTTAGTGTTAAGGACGAAGAAATGCTTGAGATAAATCTTTTAGGCAAAACAATCTCTAACCCAATTGGTTTAGCAGCTGGTTTTGATAAAAGCGCTGAAGTTTACAATTCTCTTTTTAAATTTGGCTTTGGATTTATCGAGGTAGGCACAATTACTCCTAAACAACAATTAGGAAATCCTAAACCAAGAATATTCAGATTAGAGAAAGATCAAGCACTTATTAATCGTCTTGGATTTAATAACCATGGATCAGAAACAGTTTCAAATAGGATATCGAATAATCAACCAAATGGTTTTTTAGGAATCAATATTGGGCCCAATAAAGAAACAAAAAATAAAGAAGATGACTATTATATTTGTCTTTCAAGACTTGCAACACATGCTGGATATATAGCAATTAATATTTCTTCCCCTAATACAGAAGGTTTAAGAGATTTTCATGACCAAGAGGAAATGAAAAAATTATTATCTGGAATAAATAAAATTATTAAAGAAAGAAAAATTAATTGTCCGATAGCAATTAAGATATCACCAGATATAAACGATAATGAAATTAGTAAAATAGTTGAATTAGTTAGTGACTATAAAATTGAAGGGATTATAGTTTCTAACACAACAGATAGAAATCGTGATAATCTTTCTGATATAAAAAAGCAAGAAACTGGAGGGTTATCAGGAAAACCACTCAAAGATATTTCAACAGATTTAATAAAAAAATTTTTTAAAGAAACTAAAGGAAAAATTAAAATTATAGGAGTTGGAGGTGTAGACTCTGGAGAAAGTGCTTTTGAAAAAATAACTGCTGGAGCAGATGCTGTGCAATTATATACAGGCATGGTTTATAAAGGGCCAGGTATAGTTAAAGAAATAAAAAAAGACTTAATATCAATTTTAAAAAAAGAAAATCTTAAAAAAGTAAGTGAGGCAGTTGGAATTAACGCTTGACCCCAATCTCCTCACGAATTATATATCACCAGGAAAAAAATTATGTCAAAAAGATGCGAATTAACAGGAATAAAACCTTTAAAAGGCAACAACGTAAGCCATGCGAAAAATAAAACTAAAAGAAGATTTTTGCCAAATTTAAAGAAGGTTATTTTTAGAAGTGATATTTTAAAAAAAGATATAAAACTTAATGTTGCTAATGCTGCATTAAGAACTGTAGATTTTAAGGGCGGTATTGATAAATTTTTAGTATCAGCGAAAAATAATAAACTTTCCAAAAAAGTCAAAAAAATCAAAGCATCTATTTCAGCAAAATCATAATTCTGTAATGAATTTATTTTACAAACTTTCTTTTTTAATGGGTTTGATTGTAGTTCTTTCAAATTACTTAGTTCAATACCCTATTCAATTTTTTGGATTAAATGAAATTTTAACCTACGGTGCATTTAGTTATCCAATAACTTTTTTAATAACTGATTTAGCTAACCGCGCCTACGGGAAAGTTGTAGCAAGAAAAATTGTATATGTTGGTTTTATAATTGGACTGCTTTTAACATTATTTGTATCAACCAATTTTTCAGATATTATTTCAATCAGAATCGCAATTGGCTCTGGTGTTGCGTTTTTTATCGCTCAAAACTTTGATATTCAAATCTTCAACTTCTTAAGAAAAAAAATATGGTATGTGGCACCTCTTACATCATCAGTTATCGGATCTCTAACAGATACTTTTCTATTTTTTTCAATCGCTTTCTATTCAACAGGCATTCCTTGGGTCACTTTAGCCTTTGGGGACTTAGCTGTTAAGTTGTTTATAGCTTTAGCAATGCTCATTCCATTTAGGTTGTTAATTATTAAAATAAAAGATTTTTCAGACAACACAACTTTACAAGTAAAAAATTAGTGAATTGTTTTTTTATTTTTTTCAACAAAAAGATCAGTTAATTGATTGATCATAACATCACCTAAATCTTGAACATCTGTAATTTTTACAGCCTGATTATAATATCTTGTAACGTCATGACCTATTCCTATTGCAAGAAGTTCAATATTTGATTTATTTTCAATCCATTTAACTACATTTTTAAGATTAGTTTCTAAATAATCACTTGTATTTGTTGAAAGAGTTGAGTCATCAACTGGAGCTCCATCAGAAATAACCATTAAAATTTTTCTTTCTTCTTTTCTTTTTGACATTTTAGTGTATGCCCATTTCAAAGCCTCTCCATCTATATTTTCCTTTAGAAGGCCTTCTTTCAACATAAGACCCATATTATTTTTCGCTTGTCTCCAAGGGGTATCAGCCGATTTATAGATAATATGTCGAAGATCATTTAATCTCCCAGGTAAATTGGGTTTTTCATTTTTCATCCATTTTTCTCGAGATAATCCACCTTTCCAATGTTTGGTAGTGAACCCTAAAATTTCTACCTTTACAGAGCATCTTTCTAAAGTACGAGCAAGTATATCTGCACAAATTGCTGCTACGGAAATTGGCTTACCGCGCATAGAACCAGAGTTGTCAATTAAGATTGTTACCAAAGTATCTTTAAAATCCATCTCTTTTTCTTTTTTAAATGAGAGTGAGTTGTAAGGGTCCATTATAACTCTTGTTAATTTTGAAGTATCGAGCAAACCGTCCTCTAGATCAAAATTCCAAGATCTATTTTGTTTTGCGAGAAGTTTTCGCTGTAATTTATTTGCTAATTTAGAGATAAAATTTTTTAATTGTAATAATTGTTGATCTAAATTTTTTCTTAATCTATTTAATTCCTCTTCATTTTCCAATTCATCAGCCTTAATTACTTCATCAAATTCCTGGGTGTATGTCCTATATTTTAGATCACTTATATTGTTTACGCCATTTTTTCTAAAATCAGGCTTAGAATTGTCCTCTACTTCTATTTCTTCTGTTTTTTGATCTGATTCCTTTGATTGGTTCTCTAAATCTGGAACACCGGAGTCAATCGACATTTCTTGCTTTTCTTGTTTTTGTTTATCAGCCGTTTGCTCTTGCTTTTTTGGATCTGTTTGTTTTTCATCCTTGTTGATATTTTCATCCTTTTCTTCCTCTTCATCTAAGTTGTCATCTAAACTCATTTCGGAAATAAGGTTTGAAATAAGTGAGTTAAAACTTTTTTGATCTTTAGTAGACTCGCTTAATTTTTGAATTTTACCCTTAAATCGCTTATCTATATCTTTCAGATAAGTTTTAAGTTTTTTATCAACTACTTTATTATTTTTAATATTTAATAAATTTATCCTCAGATAATTCTCAAAAGACTCCAATATTTTATCTTCGCTACTTTTAAAATCTAGCGAATTCACTCTTTTTTGATAAAATTTCTCAATATTATTTTTTACTCCTTTAAAGTGATCGGACCCGATTTTCTCACATCTTATTTTTTCAGCAATTTTATAGAGTTTTTTTGAAACATTTCCTGCTGGCTCATATAATTCTAGTGTTTTTTTATTGCTAAACCTATAATTTAGTGACTTTGAGTCAGCAATTGCTCTTATTTTGTCATAATTTATTTTATTTTGAACCTGCTCTATTTCAGGCAAATAAATTAAATCCTTTTCTGATTTAGCATTTTGATTTCCAAAAGAAACTTCAATATTTTCAGAGTTTGAAAGAGATTTTACGGTAGAACTTATCGCAGTCTTAAAACTTTCTAATATTTCGCTTTTTTTTTCCACTTTTTAAAAATTATAATGTAACGTTTATAGATGACTCTGGAAGATCTTCTCCAAAACATCTTTGGTAGTACTCTGATATAATTTTCTTTTCTAAATCATCACATTTATTTAAAAATGTTACCCTAAATGCATATCCTTGATCTTTAAATATTGAAGTGTTGTCTGCCCAATGAAGCACTGTTCTTGGACTCATAACAGTTGAAATATCTCCATTGACAAAACCTTTCCTTGAAAGATCTGCAACTTTAATCATATTTGAAAGCAACTCTTTACCTTCTTTATTATTGAATTTCTTATTTTTTGCTAAAATAATTTCTAATTCTTTTTGAAAAGGCAAATAATTTAAAGTAGAAACAATATTCCATCTATCCATTTGACCTTGGTTAATTTGTTGTGTTCCATGATACAGGCCAGTAGTATCTCCAAGCCCAACAGTGTTTGTCGTTGCAAAAAGTCTAAAGAAGTCGTGTTGTTCGAGAACTTTGTTTTTATCTAATAAAGTAAAATTTCCCTCACTTTCTAAAACTCTTTGAATTACGAACATTACGTCCGGTCTTCCAGCATCATATTCGTCAAAAACTAGAGCAACAGGATTTTGTATTGACCATGGTAAAATTCCCTCTTTAAACTGAGTAATTTGTTTATTATCTTTAAGAACAATTGCATCTTTACCTATTAAATCTATTCTGCTGATATGACTATCTAAATTCACCCTTACACATGGCCAGTTTAACCTTGCAGCAACTTGTTCAATGTGAGTCGACTTACCAGTTCCGTGATAACCTTGTATTAAAACTCTTTTATTAAAAGAAAAACCAGCAAGTATTGCAAGCGTGGTATCTTTATCAAATTTATAGTCAACATCTATTTTTGGAACATATTCATTTTTTTTTGAAAAACCACCAACTTCCATTTCACTATCAAATCCAAATGTTTGTTTCACAGAGATTTTGATGTCTGGTTTTGGGATAAATTGTTCAGTACTCATTTTTTTCCTAGTGTTTTTTTTAATTGACTATAAGCTAAAGTAATTTTTTTCAACCTATCTTCAAATTTTTTATTTCCTTGGTTTTTATCAGGATGATACATTTTCACAAGTTTTTTAAATTTCAAGTGTATTTCTTGCCATTTTGCCTCATCATTTAGCTCTAAAACCTCCAATGCATCTTTATCTGTTTGTGAAGTCTTTGTTTTTTTAAATTCTTTGAAACTATTGCTATTAAATATATTAGTTTTATCATCTAAAGCATTATTCCATAGAATATTAAAAAAGTTTTCTGATGATCCAAAATTTTTTGTTGATTTATGCCAAGTTAAATCTGATTTTATAAAAAATTCAATTTGTTGATCATTCATATTTTTAAAATAATTCCAGTTTTTATTGAAAATTTTAATATGTTTGAGACAAAGAAGTTTAAATTTTCTGCTATTATCTCTTTCAACAGGAGCCTTATATTCTCCAGTTTCTTTACAATTTTCCCAATCACAAATTATTTTCATGTTAATTTTAATTCTATATAGTAAATTAACTAAAATGGAAAATTATTTGGATAATATTAAAAAAAAACTTAAAAATAAAATTAGTTTTGAAAATTTAGAAATTGTTGATAATTCTCAAAAGCATAAAGGACATAAATTTTTTTCGAAAGACAAATATCATCTGCATTTAAAAATTAAGTCAGTTTACTTAAAATCTATCAGTAGCGTAAGTGCTCAGAGATTAATAATGTCAACTTTGAAGGACGATTTAAAAACAAAAATTCACGCTTTAGAAATTACTATAGAGTAATATATTTAATATTTTTTCTTAATTCATCAGTTGAAATTTTATGTCTATTTGGTTTAGCAGTTTTTCCAATTTTATTTAATAAAATAAAATTGATTCTTCCGTCATTATTTTTTTTATCATTCTTTAAATAAGGTATTAAACTTTTTATCTCCTTTAAACTACAATGTTTTTTTAAAGTATAATCTAAATAATTCGATCTATAAATGTCTAAGATATCCTCTAGAGTTTTACGTCTGCAAACTTTTTTATGAATTGATAGTTTTGTGGCCAATATCATTCCCGCTAGAACAGCTTCTCCGTGTGTTATTTTTTTTGAATAATTATTTTTGACTTCAATTGCATGTGCAAAAGTATGTCCAAAATTTAAGGCCATTCTAATATTTTTTTCATTAACGTCTTCATTAACAAAAGATAGTTTAATTTGACAACTTTTCTTAATGGAAAAAATTAATTTCTTCGTATTATTAGAAAAAATATGTTTAGAATTTAACTTTAACCATTTGAAAAACTTAATATCTTTGATGACTGCATGTTTTAAAATTTCTGCATAACCGCAAACAATTTCCTTTCTTTTTAAACTTTTTAAAAAAGATGTATCGCAGATAACTAACTTTGGTTGAAAAAAGGATCCAATTAAATTTTTACCGTGATTGGAATTAACACCGGTTTTTCCTCCAACTGCAGCGTCAACTTGAGATAATAATGTTGTAGGGATATTTATAAAATTTAATCCTCTTTTTAGAATACTTGCTACAAATCCAGTTAAATCTCCTGTAATTCCACCACCTACACTTAACACTAAATCTGATCTGTTAAAATTTTTTGATAACAATTTATCTAAATAAAGAGCCACGGATTTAAATGATTTTACTTTTTCACTGGGCGCTATATTAAAGGTCGTTACTTCATATTTTTTTAATTTCCTTAAAATTAAACTCTTAAATTTAAAGGGTACGTTTTTATCAAAAAAAATAACAATCTTTTTTGTTTTAGGGCAAATCTTATTAATTTTTTTAGGCAGAATATTAAGAATATTATTTCCTACAAGAATTGAGTAATTCTGGTTTTTATTACGAAATTTAATTTGTTGAATTTTCATATAATTTAATTATTTTGTTCACAATTTCATCAATTTCCAAAGAATCACACTTTATCTTAAAATCTGCCTTATTATAAATTTTTTTTCTTTCTAAGTAAATTTTATTGATATTTTCTTCAAAGTTATCTTTATTTAATAGAGGTCTTTTTTTAATATTTTGTAATCTTGGTAAAATAGTTTTTATATTACTATCAAGCCAAAAACTAAGTGACGAATTTTTTATTTTCTGTCTTATTAAATTATTTAAAAAACTGCCTCCACCTAAAGCTATTACGATTTGTTGTTCTTTTAAAATTTCAAGAGTAATTTTTTTTTCAATTTTTCTAAAATAAATTTCACCTTTAACTTTAAAGATTTCACTTATTTTACTTTTTTCTCTTTTTTCAATAAATTGATCAATATCTATAAATTTGAGTTTCAGCTTTTCTGAAAGTTTCCTACCTATGGTAGATTTTCCAACTCCCATCATTCCTGTTAATACAAGGTTTTTTTTCAATTAAATTACCAATTTTTAAATTTGATTTATCACAAATATGTCTTATTTATTGAGTTTAAATATATTTTTTTACTATGCAACTTAAATACAATCGTCAACGAAGAGTCGGAAGTTCAATAGGCAGACTATTAATTAAATTTGTTTTTCTAGCGATCATAGTGATAACAGCAATTTTTTTGATTGAAAAAATAGATTTTCCCAGCCCTAAAGAAAAATACAAAATTGATATAACAAATGAAATTAAAAAGCTTAAATAAATTTATTTGCTTCTTAATTCCCTTAATTCTGACTCAAAATCTTTTTTCAGAAGAAGAAATTGATATTTGGAATAAAGAAATTAACGATAAAAGAAATACCGAGACTGCTATCTCTACCCAGGATAATTCCAATGAGTCCCTAAATACTGAAATTTTAATTCAGTCGAAAATAAATAACGATATTGAAATTAATAATGAAATTTCGGAAAATTCAAAAAAAATTGAAATATTTGGAGTCTATGATCCTGCAGAAAATGGTTTTGATTTAAATATGTGGTCTCAAACAGATGCAGAAAATGTTAGATCAAGTTTTAAAAGAATTAATCAAATAAATCTTTCAAGTACAGCTACAAAACTATTTGAAAACACAATTTTATCCTTTGCTTACCCTCCAAAGGGAATGGAGAACAAAGAGTTTGTTAATTTAAAAATTAATTGGATGATTGCAAATCAAAAAATAGAGCTAATAGAACAGTCCTTAAAGCAAAATAATATTTTTCATAATAAAAAAAAACTCATTCAGTATTTGGTTGATCATAATATTACTAAAGCAAACGTTAAAGAGGGATGTGAAAAAATAAATTTTTTAGATAAAAATATTAAAGACCCCTATTTAGAAAAGTTTAAGATTTATTGTTTAGTTTTTCGTGACAAAAAAAATGAAGCTCAACTTTTACTTGATATTTTGAGAGAACAAAATCAGTCTGATAGTTTTTTTGATGATAAGATTAACTATCTTTTGGGGGTGACCAGCAAAACAACAAAAAAAATTAAGGAAGATAATTTACTTAACTTTTATCTTTCAAGTGTCACAATTCCAAATTTTAAATATGAACCAAAAAAAAATACCAAAGAAGTTATATGGGAGTATTTAAATGCAGCTAATTTAATTAAATTAGATGATGACAGAGATAAAGAGAAGTTAAAAAATTTAGAAAACGCAGCTAATGAAAATCGCCTTGATAAGCAAAAAATTTTTAACATCTATTCCAAAATAAATTTTGATTTGAATAGCTTAATAAATGCAGAAGACATTTACCAAACGTTTGATAGCATTGACGCGAGAGCAATAATTTATCAAAAATATTTACTATCAGATAATGAAGAAAATAAAGTTAAATTATTATTTTTATTAAAAGATTTATTTATTAAAGACAACTTATCGAATATTTATGTTGAATTCTTAAGTGATAGGCTTAAGGAAATTAATTTAGAAAATATTTCAGACTCTTACCAAGAGGTTGTACAAAAAAATATTTTATCTGAGGATGAGTTTAGGCAAGGTAAAATAAAATATGATGATAAAATATTACATAGATCAAAAGTTATAAAATATTTTCAAAATGAAACTGATCAAAAAAAGGCTCAAAAAGATTTCATAAAAATTTATAAGAAAATAAAAAAAAATAGAAAATATTTTTTTTCAGCAAAAGATTTAGCTCTAGTAGAATCTCTAGCAAAAGATGGTTTTTCTATACCAAAAGAATTAGATTATAAAGAAATCTCGAAACAATATAGCATTCCATCTAACTTGCAAAAACTTGGAAAAAGTAACGAGTCAGCATTTTTGACACTCAAATTAGTAGAAATAATAGGAGAAGATGAAGCTTATAATTTAGACCCTGAAACAATTTATTTCATAACTTATCTTTTGAATCAAAATAACCTAAAAAAAATTAGAAATGAAATACTCATTTCTGCTCTACCACTAAGAAGTTAATTACAATATAAATAATACAATATGAAAAGAAAAATTATTGTCGAACCTGATCCAATTTTAAGGAAAAAATGTAATCCAGTAGAGAAAGTGGATGATGAAATTAAAAAATTGATGAAGGACATGCTAGAGACAATGTATGATGCTCCAGGAATTGGTCTAGCAGCAATTCAAATAGGAATTTTAAAAAGATTGGTAGTTATAGATATATCAAAAGATGAAAAAAAGAATCCATTATTTCTTGTTAACCCGAAAATTATTAGTCAATCAAAAACGACTTCAGTTTACGAGGAAGGTTGTTTGTCATTACCCGGTCAATTTGCCGAAATAGAAAGACCTTCAGAATGTCTTGTTAAATACATTGATCTAGATGGAAAAGAAAAAGAATTAAAAGCTGATGGGTTACTAGCTACCTGCATTCAGCATGAAGTTGATCACCTGAATGGAATATTATTTATTGATTATTTATCAAAATTAAAAAAAGATATGATAATTAAAAAGCTGGTTAAACACAAAAAAGAAATTGAAAGAATAGTAGTCTAAAATTAATGTCACTTAAGATAATTTTTATGGGAACACCTGAATTTGCTGTTCCAATACTAAAATCAATTTATGAGTCAGAAAACAAGCTATTAAGTGTTTACACTCAACCAGCAAAAAAAAAAGCAAGAGGACAAAAAATAATTCCATCTCCAATTCAAGAATTTAGTGAAAAAAAAAACATACCTTTTAGATGCCCAGAAATTTTAAATAATGATAAAGAGTATAATTATCTCAAAGAGCTTAATCCTAATATTGTAGTAGTTGTAGCCTACGGAAAAATAATACCAAAAAGATTTTTAGAATTACCTGAAACTTCTTTTATAAATATCCACGCTTCGCTTTTACCAAAATGGAGAGGGGCAGCTCCAATACAAAGAGCTATAATGAATATGGATCAAGAAACTGGAATTTCAATTATGAAGATAGCCAATGAATTGGATGCTGGACCTATTATGCAATATTTTAAGATTAAGATTACAAATAATTGTAATTATGAAAATTTAAGTAGAAAAATATCTAACTTAGCTTCCTCAAAAATTAATGAAATTCTTCGAATTTTAGAAAAGGGGAGTGTAATATTTACACCACAAGATCACTCTAAAGCAACGTACGCAAAAAAAATTAAAAAATCAGAGGCTAAAATTAATTGGAATGATGAAGCGAAACAAGTAATTGCAAAAATCAATGCTTTTCATCCTAACCCAGGAGCATGGTTTGAGTATAGTGGATCAAGAATTAAAATTATTGAAGCAAAAGAGGTAAATGGTTACGGGGAACCTGGTGAAATTATAGATAAAAATTTAACAGTTGCATGTTCGAGTAATGCTATCGAGATTGTAAAATTAAAAAAAGAAGGTAAAAAGATATTAAGCGTTTCGGACTTTTTAAGGGGTTGTAATATAAAAATTGGCACATTACTAAATGATTCATAATTATCAAATAATTATTGAATACGATGGTACAAACTTTGTAGGTTGGCAGTATCAAAAAAATGGTAGCTCAATTCAAGAGACCTTAGAAAAAAATATAAAAAAAATTTTAAAGGAAAAAATTAAAATTATTGGTGCTGGTCGAACTGATGCTGGAGTCCATGCTTTAGCACAAAGTGCTAACTTTTTTGCCAAGAAGAAAATCGAGGATCTTAAAAAATTTCTAAATTCAGTAAATTTTTTTTTAAACAAAAATTCAATTTCAATTAAAGATATCAAAAAAAGAAAGATTGAATTTCACTCAAGATATGATGCCAAAGAGAGAATTTACGAATATAAAATTACAAATAGATATAGTGCAATAGCTTTAAATAAAAATAGAAGCTGGCTAATAAAAAAAAAAATAGATATTAATGATTTAAAAAAAGGATCAAAAATTTTGATAGGTAAACATGATTTTTCTACTTTTCGATCATCTTCATGCTCTGCAAAATCTGCGGTTAAATATATGAATAATGTGAAAATTTTTAAATCAGGTGAAAATATTACTATTCAATTTAGATCAAAATCATTTTTACAAAATCAGGTTAGGTCTATGGTTGGATGCTTAAAATACTTATCTTGTAAAAATTGGAATTTAAAAAAATTTAAACAAGTGTTTAAATCTAAAAACAGAAAACTATGCGCCCCTCCAGCTCCTGCACATGGTTTATATTTAGCAAAGGTAAGGTATTAACTAGTTTATTTTAAACCGTATTTTTTAATAGAATTTAAAGAAATTGATAATAAAGAAACTAAATTTTCTAAAAAATTTAATTTATTGAATTTATTATTAATTTTCCAAATCCAATATAGGTTTTTTAATTTATTGCTCTGAAGAGAATTTTCCCTAATTCTATATCTTGTAAGATATTTTCTAATACAGTGTGCGAACTTTACTTTATTTAAAATTTTGCATTTAAAAAAATAATCTTCACAAATTTTTGTATTAGTAAATTTAATACCTTTAATCGTAATTCTTTTTACCATCATGGTACTTGTAGCTATTGAAGTGTTTTTTATAAATTTTTCAAAATTAAATTTTAATGGAGGATTAATTTTTCCGTATCTTAACCCAAAAGTTTTATAAGATGTGTAGGTGAAATCATAATTGTTTTTTTTCATATATTGAATTTGTAATTTTAATTTATTTTTTTCCCAAATATCATCGGAGTCAATAAAAGCTAAAAATTTTGATTTTGATTTACTAATTCCAAAATTTCTACAGTAAGCAGCACCTCTATTTCTTTTTATCCAATATACTTTAATTTTGTTTAGTTTTTCGTATTTTTTAATTTTTTTTTTGGTTTTAATGTCAGAAAAATCATCAATAATAATTAATTTCCAATTTCTGAAAGTTTGTTTGATTATACTTTTAATAGTTGCATCTATATATTCTGAACTATTGAAATTTGGTAATATTATATCGACTTCTGTTTTTTTATTCTCCATCTAGATCCCTCTCTTACTATGTATCCAACACAATTTTTTGATCTGCAATTGCATGGAAAATCTCTATAATCTTGATCAAAACTAAATCCATAGTCATAAGTTAATTCTTCACCTTTTTTAATATCCCTAATTGCGTAAACCCAAACTTTTAGACCAGTTCCGTAAACTTCACAATTTGGATTACAAGAGTGATTAATTAATCTAGCTGTATTGAACTTAAAATCTCCATCAAGATCATACTTTTTATTAATATTAAAAAGATATATTGCTTTATCGTTATCAAATTTTGGATTTACCTGAACTTGTTTTTTGGTAAGAATTCTACCTTTATATTCAATTACTTTTGTATGCTCTTTAATATCGCGGCTTGCGTATAAACCTCTATTATCTATATTTGATTTTTTTATTTTATATAATTTCACTTAAAATACTCTATAAGGATATTTTTATAAATATCGGTAAGTTTTCTAAGATCAGAAATAGAGACACATTCATCAACTTTGTGCATTGTTTTATTGACTAGACCGAATTCCAGACACGGAGAAATTTTTCTTATGAATCTGGCATCTGATGTTCCTCCTGTTGTTGAAAATTTTGGATTAACTTTCGTAATTTTTTTAATAATTTTCTTTGCCAAAAATATTGTTTTGTCTGGTTTGGTTAAAAATGAGTCTCCGTTAGCTAGATACTCTATTTTAAACTTACATTTATTTTTTTTACATAAATTTTTAATTATAGAGTTGATTTTATTTTTCAAAGATTTTGTAGTATGAAAATTGTTGTATCTTATATTGAACTGAGCATTTGCTTTAGCCGGAATAACATTGTGAGCTTTGTTATCGACGTAAATACCAGTAAATTCTAAATTTGAGGGTTGAAAATTTTTATTACCTTTATCGAGTTTTTTTTCTTTCAATTTTTTACATATATTTACTAAAGTATTGATTGGGTTATTTAGAAGTTGAGGATAGGCAACGTGTCCTTGTACTCCTGAAATTTCGATTTTTCCAGTTAAACTACCTCTTCTGCCTATTTTAATCATCTCCCCTAATTTATTAGGATTAGTAGGTTCGCCAACTATACAAAAATTAATTTTTTCTTTTTTTCTTTTAAGATACTCCACAACTTTTTTTGTACCATTTATTGCGTAACCCTCTTCATCTCCTGTTATAAGAAAGCTAATAGATCCTTCAAATTTAGGTTTATTTTTTAAAAATTTATTTACAGCTGATACAAAACAAGCTATAGAACTTTTCATATCATTTGCACCTCTGCCAATTAAATGATTTTTTTTCACCGCTGGTTTGAAAGGATTAACTGTCCAGTCTTTAATATTACCTGGTGGAACGACATCTGTATGACCAGCATAACAAAGATTAGGCTGTTTAGTTCCTAGTCTTGCATATAAATTTTTTATTGGCTTACTTCTTTTATCTTTAAATTCTAAAATTTTACATTTGAATCCTAGAGATTTTAACTTTTTACTTAAATAATTAATTGCACCAGCATCTTTTGGAGTGATACTTGGAAAAGAGATAAGCTCTTTAGCTAATTTTAATTCGTCTATACTAGGCATTAATCTCTTAATAAATCATTAATTGATGTTTTACTTCTAGTTTTTTCATCAACTTTTTTTACAATCACTGCACAATATAACGATGGACCGTCAGGATTTTTTTTATTAGGCATTGAACCCGGTACTACGACCGAATAAGCTGGCACTTTTCCATAAGAAACGTTTCCAGTCTCCCTATCAACAATTTTTGTAGAAGCTCCAATATAAACTCCCATTGAGATTACAGCACCTTCCTCAACTAGCACGCCTTCAGCTATTTCTGATCGAGCTCCTATAAAACAATTATCTTCAATAATTACCGGTCCAGCTTGTAATGGTTCAAGAACTCCACCAATTCCAGCTCCACCAG
>MDSV01000083.1_pt1 | contig 17172 bp, 17 predicted proteins | sample 810851 | NCBI WGS metagenome assembly MDSV01 (sample SAMN05326640, study PRJNA326480) | marine metagenome | isolation source: seawater | place: Atlantic Ocean: North East | collected 2012 | reverse complement strand
TGGGGTTTAATAAATACTATTTCAAGAGGATCTAGAACCTATCCAATTCAAGGCTCAGTTGATACCCTAAGAGCGGTGTATGGTTCGCCAAACTCGGACACTAAAAGCTTAGATATGTCAGGAGGAGATGGTCTTTTCTATATTATTGCAGAAGAAGACAGTGGTAAAAAAATATATGGTATTCATAACTTTGGATCATCTCGAAATGAGTCGTCAGTTCATTATTCTGATCAAACTTTTTTATTTGCCCAAGAGGCTCTAAGGTTTATCCCAACAGGCCTTTAAAAAGAATTTTCTTGTACTGAAAGTAATTCTTGAAAATCTAAAACAGACATTGATTCGAGCTTATTTTGATCTAAACATTTTGATAAGATAATTTGTACTTTTTCATCATCAAAAATCTTTCTTAAATTATTCTCAAATTTCTTTTCTAAGACAGGAATCCCTTCTTCTCGTCTACGTTTATGTCCTATGGGATATTCAACTTCAATAGCATCGGTAGACGATCCATCATTAAAAAATATTTGTATTTTATTTGCAATAGAGCGTTTATCAGCCTCTAAGTATTCATCTGTATATCGCTTATCTTCTTTAATAGTCATCTTTTCTCTTAATTCATCTATCCTTGGGTCACTGGCAACATCATCCTCATAATGTTCTGCAATAAGATCTCCGTGAAGTAAACCGATTGCAATCATATATTGTAAACAGTGGTCTCTATCTGCTGGATTATTTAATTGTCCAGATTTAGAGATAATTCTTATAGCAGATTCATGAGTTGTAACTTCAATGTTCGAAATATCATTCAGTCGATCAATAATTTGAGGATGTAATATTACTGCAGCCTCTACCGCCGTCTGTGCATGGAATTCTGCAGGGAAACTAATTTTAAAAAGCACATTCTCCATAACATAGGAACCAAAAGGCTGACTAAGAGAAAGTTTTTCGCCATTGAATAAGACATCCTCAAAACCCCAGGTTTGAGCTGATAAAACACTTGGATAACCCATTTCTCCTGACATTGTAATGAGAGCAAGTCTGACTGCTCGGCTAGTTGCATCACCTGCAGCCCAGCTTTTTCTTGAACCAGCGTTAGGAGCATGACGATAGGTTCTGAGACTTTGACCATCTACCCATGCTTGGCTTACTGCATCCATGATCTGATCTGTATTACCACCAAGCAATCTAGTAACTACAGCTGTTGAGGCAATTTTTACAAGCACAACATGATCAAGTCCCACTCTGTTGAAACTATTAGTAAGAGCTAATACGCCTTGGATCTCATGCGCCATGATCATGCACTCCAAAACATCTCTCATTGTGAGAGGCTCTTTACCTAGTGCCACATTTTCTTGAGAAACGTAATCAGCAATTGAGAGAATTGCGCCCAAATTATCTGAAGGATGACCCCATTCAGCTGCTAGCCAAGTATCATTATAATCAAGCCATCTAATAATGCAGCCAATATCAAAGGCGCCTTTAACAGGATCAAGCAAAAAATTAGTCCCAGGAACTCTTACTCCATTAGGCACAGAGGTACCCGGAACAATAGGCCCTAGCATTTTTGTACAAGCAGGAAAAGTTAATGCCAAAAGGCCGCATCCGATTGTATCAATTAAACAATTTCTTGCAGTAGATAGAGCAAGCTCAGAATTAATATCTTGTTTTGCAATATACTCTGCAATTTCTACAAGCAAAGAATCTGGCCCTGACCTTATATTCAGCTCAACATTCTTTGACATAATTTACTCCCTATCTTCTAGGTCAACCCAAACAGAAGTTTCTGGGCCTGTATATTCGGCACTAGGTCGAATAATTCTGTTGTTAGCTCTTTGCTCCATACAATGAGCTGTCCAGCCCGTTACTCTAGACATGACAAAGATAGGAGTAAAAAGTTTGGTTGGAATACCTAGGTAAAAATATGCAGAGGCATGAAAAAAGTCAGCATTTGGAAATAATTTTTTTTCATCCCACATGACCTGCTCTACCTCCTCAGACACTTGGTATAATGTATCATCACCGTACTCTTGCGATAATTCCTTTGAAAATTCTTTAATGACAGCATTTCTCGGATCTTTTTCAGAATATATTGCATGTCCAAAACCCATTATCTTGCCCTTACTTGCAAGCATATCTAAAATATTCGTCTTAGCCTCATCTCTAGTCTTCCAATTTTCAATCATTTCCATTGCGGCTTCATTAGCTCCTCCATGCAATGGACCTTTTAGTGAACCTATTGCAGCAACAACACATGAGAAGATATCTGACATTGTTGAAGCACAAACTCTTGCGGTGAAAGTGGAAGCATTGAATTCATGCTCAGCATACAAAACTAATGATGCATCCATTACCCGTCTATGAAGATCTGATGGAGTTTTACCATGAAGAATATGCAAGAAATGTCCTGCAATTGTATCCTCATCATTTACAAGACTTATATCCTCACCATCATGAGAATATTTATACCAATAAATAACAATTGATGGCAAAGTTGAAACCATTCTATTGATTGAATCCATTTGGGCATCCATTGAATCTTCTGGCTCAAGATTACCTAGCATAGAACATCCTGTTGCCATGACGGCCATTGGGTGAGCTGAAGCGGGTATTTCTCTAAGCACCTTCTTCAAAGAATCAGGCAAATCTCTGAGACTTTTTAACAAGTTTTTGTAATGAGATAATTCTGCTACATTTGGTAATTTGCCATATAAAAGAAGATACGCAACCTCTTCGAATGTTCCTTTTTCAGCCAATGTCTCAATTTTATGTCCTCTATAAGCTAGGCCTTCTTCTTGCCCAACGGTGCAAAGTGATGTCTCGCCTGCTACTTGACCTCGGAGTCCAGCGCCTTCTAATTTTTTAACCATTTACTAATTCTCCTTCCTTTTAAATAATTCATCTAATTTTTGCTCAAATGAATGATAATTCAAATACTTATACAGTTCATCTCTTGTCTGCATCTTTTCAATAGAATTTGCTTGTGACCCATGCTCGGCAATATCTTTATAAACTGATTCTGCAGCTTTATTCATTGCCCTGAATGCGGACAATGGAAAAAGCATTATATCAACCCCAACTGATGCAAGTTCTTGAGCAGTAAAGAGTGGAGTTTTTCCAAACTCAGTAATATTTGCTAGAAGAGGAACGTGCAATGCATCTTTTAATTGCTTGTAATCCTCTAAACTTGATACAGCTTCTAAAAATAATCCATCTGCTCCGGCTGCAATGTATTCATTGCACCTATCAATAGCTCCCTCCATTCCCTCAGATGCATAAGAATCTGTTCTAGCCATTATAAAAAAACTATCATCAGTACGGCCATCAACTGCAGCTTTAATGCGATCATTCATTTCAATTTTATCCACGAGACTTTTATTTGGCCTATGGCCACATCTTTTTTGAGTTACTTGATCTTCTATATGAACAGCTGCAACATCTGCAGCAATCATTTCCTTGATGGTTCTACTGATACTAAACGCTCCACCAAATCCAGTATCAATATCTATTAACAGAGGTAAGTTTGTTGCTTGAGTAATTCTTCTGGAATCTTCAGCAACATCATTTAAAGTTGTGATAGCGAGATCTGGCAATCCAAATGATGCATTTGCAACTCCTGCCCCAGAAAGATAAAGCGCTTTATGACCTGCATTTTCAGCCATTTTTGCACAATAAGCGTTTATTGCCCCGACAACCATCAAGGGCTTATTGTCTGCTAAAGCTTGTCTGAATTTTTTCCCCGGGGTATTCATTGGTTTGTATTGTACTTTGCTAAGAGCAGGTTTCCCAAATTAATTATAGAATTTAATACCCCTAATAATTCGCTCTTTGTTATTTTTTTGTCGCCATTTATTAGTATCTCTTAAACTATAAACACATCCGCAATATTCTTGTTGATAGAACCCTTCTCTTTTAGAAATTTCAATCATTCGAGAAGAGCCACCCTTTTTGCGCCAATTAAAATCCCAATAATGAACATTATTATATCGCTTTGCAGCTCTTGTGCCTGATTCATTGATTTGATCAATATTTTTCCAACGAGAAATTCCAAGCGTAGTAGCATAGACCTTGAAGTCATTTTCATGAGCAAAAAGTGCGGATCTTTCAAATCTCATATCAAAGCATTCAGTACATCTTTTCCCCCTTTCCGGCTCATTCTCCAAACCTTTTATTCTCTTAAACCAATTGTCTTTATCGTAATCTGCATCAACAAAATTAAATCCTAACTTGTCACAAAATCTTTTATTCTCATCTTTTCTAATCACATACTCTTGATGAGGATGAATATTAGGATTGTAAAAAAAGACTGTTGTCTCAATATCTGATGCTGCAACAGCCTCCATAATCTCACCGGCACATGGTGCGCAACAACTATGAAGCAAAAGTTTTTTTTCATCACCTGGCATTGCAAGTTTTGTTCTTGAAAAGTTTTTAAGAGACAGAAGATTATCCATAATTATTAACTAGAATTTCTTAAAGCATCTAAAAGATCAGAATAAGAATTAAAGCTGAGAATCTCTGGCATTGAGCTAGAGATAGATTCCGGAGCATTAATGAAGAAACTCTGATCAGCAACTTCAAACATTTGTATATCATTAAATGAGTCGCCGGCAGCAAAGCATCTATATCCCATTGATTGAAAGCCTAAGATAGCTTGCCTTTTTGCCTTCAAATCTCTAAGTTGATAACCAATAATATTATCCTCTTTATCTGTTTCGAGTTTATGACATAGTAAAAGAGGATAGCCTAGCTTTTCCATTAATGGATATGCAATCTCATGAAAAGTATCAGATAAAATTACTACTTGAAACTCTTTTCTAACTTGATTTAAAAAATTAAGCGCTCCATCAATCAAATCTAACTTCTTTGCTGCATCAATAATATCATTGAGCTTTAGATCATGCTGCTTCATTATCTCGATTCTATAATCCATTAGCTCAGTGTAAGAAGAAATATCTCTAGTGGTTTTATTAAAGTCAGCTATGCCAGAGTCGATTGCAACCTGTTCCCAAATCTCAGGAGTAAGGGTTCCTTCCATATCAAGACATACGATATCCATGGTTAATTCTTATTTTTAATACCAAATGGTACGTGAGCTGAAGTTACTTTTACAGATGCATCCTTTATATTTTTTTGTTGGTCGTCAAAAAAAATATCGGCTTCAAAAGATTGTAAAAATTCTGTCTTGTTCATACCGCCTAAAAAGAGAGATTCATCTATTCTTACTCCCCATTTTCTTAAGGTTTTAATTACCCGCTTATGTGATGGTGCCGATCTTGCGGTTACAAGCGCTGTTCTAATTGGAGAAGTTTCAGAATCTAATTCAGACTGAAGCTTATTCAGTTCAACTAAAAAAGATTTAAATGGTCCTGCTTTTAACATTGATTTTTTCTTTCGTTCGTTATCTAGGAAAGCCTTTAAACCCTCTTCTTCGAAAACTTTCTCTGATTCATCAGAGAAAATGACTGAGTCACCATCAAAAGCTATCTTGAGAATTTCGTCACCCTTAACTTTTTTACTTGCTTTTGATGAAATGATTCTTGCAGAAGGAACGCTATTTTCAATTGCCATTTTCACATCATCTTTACTGCTAGATAAAAATAAGTCAACACCAAATGCTTTTACATACTTATAAGGGCTTTCACCGCCACAAAAAACAGCACGAGTGATATTGAGACCATGTGCTTCAATGGAGTTAAATACTCTTAATCCAGTGTCTGCTGTATTTCTTGATAGCAGAATCACTTCTATCCGATCATTAAACTTATAAAAATTATTAATTTTTAAGATCTTAGTTACAAGATTAAAAGCATCGCCAGGTTCAAGAATTTCATTTTCATTTTCAATCTGATATTCACGATATGCTTCTATGCCCTCTTTCTCAAAGATTTGATGACTTTCACTTAAATCAAAAAGCGCTCTTGATGAAATTCCGATAACTAATTTAGAGTCCATATTATTAATTAGAGTTGAAGTTATATATTAAAATTTATATACTGTAAAAATATACAGTATAAATAATATGAAAGAATTAACAAAACAACAAACAAAAGTTTTAACTTGTGTAAAAGTTTATCTGAATAAAACTGGTTTTCCACCTACCCGAGCAGAAATATGTAAAGAGTTGGGCTTTAAATCTCCTAATGCTGCTGAAATGCACCTAAGGGCACTTGAAAAGAAAGGCTATATTTCAATCCAAAGTGGTTCTTCAAGAGGGATATCAATTGTTAAAAGTCAGCATTCTTTTGAAGGTAATTCAGATAAAATGCCGATAATAGGATTGGTTGCGGCAGGCTCACCTACTCTTGCAGAAGAGAATATTGAAAAAAGAATCTCCTGCGATCCTAATATGTTTAAAGATAGTTTTGATTATTTTTTAAAAGTAAAGGGGCTCAGCATGATTGATGCTGGTATTCATGAAGATGATTTAGTGGCAGTCAAAAAAACAACTGATGTAAAAAATGGAGATCTGGTTGTTATGAGAATTGAAGATGAAGTAACTTTGAAGTACTTTCAAAAAGACAACCATAAGCTAGAACTAGTCCCAGCAAACAAAGATTTTTCAACAATAAAAATTGATCTTAGAGAACAAGAGGCATTTGTTGAAGGTAAAAGTGTAGGTCTAATTAGAACTCACTAATGAAGAACTACGGGTTTTTTTCTTAAGCTAGTTTTTTCACTATCAAAAAACTCGTCAAAATCTATTGAGTTTCCACTGACACTTTCTATACCAGCTCGAATCATTTCTTTTGCAACTGATAGCTCTGTTCCGTTTAGAAAGTCCTTAGATTCTCTTGAAAATTCAATTTTAACTATTGGATTTTCATGATCATCGGATCTTCTGAGAACAATAGTACCATCTGGAAGTTGTGTTAATTCGAGGTAATTAGACATAAGTATGTATTTATTTAAACTTTAGCATTCTTTTACTAAATAATAAAAGTCGCACTTATTTATATAGTAACTAATTCTAATTATTCAAGGAATCATTACTTGGAAACTTCTACCCACTTTTCTCCATTATGTGAAGCAGTGTTGCCAGTCTTTTTCCCATCTTTTTCTGAGGCAAGGTAATGTGTATCCTCTAACTTGTTATATCTTATGATATATGGATTACCATTAATATCATGCTTAGGAGCAACTAAAAGATGCGAATGTTTTTCTTGATCTTCAAGATATTTACATGCATCAAGTAATGTGTCTTTTGTCACAGCTTGATTAAACTCTTCAACAGATGGCGCACGGGTTTCTCTATTTTTTGGATATTTGCTCGCTGCTAAAAACAGTCCCTTCATGCTATCTCTTAACAAATAAATATCTTCAAATTTAACACAAGGAATTTTTGTAGTAATAGGTTCCATTACTAATGGCTTAGGCTCACCATTTCGCTGAAGAGCTCTAGTGGCACCACAATTATCATTCATGCAACCAAAATATTTACCAAATCTTCCAGTTTTAAGCTGCATTTCAGCACCACACTTATGACAAGATAAAGTTGGACCATCATATCCTTTAATTCTGAATGCCCCCTCTTCAACTTCAAATCCATCACAGTCAGGATTATTAGAACAAACATGCAACTTATGACTTTCATCTAAGAGGTAGTTATCCATGCTAGTGTCGCATTTTGGACAACGTCGTTTAGTAACTAAATGTTCTGCTTCCTCTTGATCATCTACACTTACTGCTTCATCGCCTGATATAAGGTTCAAGGTTTTTTTACATTGCTCATCGGCAGGAAGAATATACCCAGCACATCCAAGAAATACACCATTGCTAGCATTCCTTATTGTAAGTTTATGTTTTTTACATTCTGGACAATTAATATTTGTCATCGTAGGAAGATTAGGGGCCATGCCGTTCTGTTCATCCATTGCTGATGAAAGATCATCTTGAAAAGCAGAATAATAAGAATTTAAAACTTCCTTCCAATCTAATTCGCCATTTGCAATTCTGTCTAATTGATCTTCAAAATTAGCTGTAAAACTATAATTCATGATGTCGTCAAAACTACTTACAAGCCTATCTGTAACAATCATTCCAATTTTTTTAACAAAAAAGCGTCTATTTTGAATTTCAACATACCCACGATCTTGAATTGTTGAAATAATATTTGCATAAGTGGAAGGTCTTCCAATGCCTTTCTTTTCAAGTTCTTTTACTAACGCAGCCTCTGAAAATCTTGAGGGAGGTTTTGTATATTTTTGTTTATTGTTTATATCTTTGAGGGTTAATTTCTGATTGACTGAAAGTGGGGGCAGGATATTAGAGTCTTTATCATCTGATTTTGCTTTAACAACTTTTGTAAAACCATCAAATATAACCTCTCGACCTGTTGCAGAAAATATATACTCATCTAATTTGATTTTTGCATTAGTCGCCAAGTATTCAGCATCAGGTAACTGCGATCCTATAAATTGTTGCCAGATAAGTTCATATAAACGTTTTTCTTCATCTGAAGAAGACAATAAACCCTCAGATTTAGTTGATGCATTTGTAGGCCTGATAGCCTCATGGGCCTCTTGAGCATTTTCATTAGAAGAATATATTCTGGGGGCATTTGTGAGATATTTTTCTCCTAAGTTGCTTTCAATATACATTCTTGCATCTTTAATGGATTCTGGAGATAAAGCAGGAGCATCAGTCCTCATATATGTAATGAGACCATTTTCGTATAGCTTTTGGGCAGTTCTCATCGTTCTCTTTACATTAAAGCCAAGTTTGGTGCTCGCAGCTTGCTGCAATGTAGATGTAATAAAAGGAGGTTTCGGTTTTGATTTTATAGGTTTTTGAGTAATCTCGCTTATAAATAGTTGTGAAGAATTTATAAGCTCCTCAATCTTTTTTGCCTCATCAGCTTGTAATAATGGGTCTGATTTTTTTCTATTGAGAGTAAATTCAATGCCAACATTTTGATCATCTTCTGTATTAAATAAAATTTCCCAGAACTCTTCAGGCTTAAACTTTTGAATACTCTGCTCTCTTTCTACCAAAAGTCTTAATGCAACAGATTGCACTCTTCCAGCAGATAAATTACGGGCAATTTTTGCCCACAAAAGTGGGGATAATTCGAATCCAACAACTCTATCAAGAAATCTTCTAGCTTGCTGAGCATCAACAAGATTAGAGTCTATATCTTTAGGGTCTTCAAAGGATTCTAAGATTGCATCTTTTGTAATTTGATTAAATCTAACCCTTGAATAATTAAATTTATCAGCTCCTAAGGCTTCTTTGAGATGCCAAGCAATCGCCTCTCCCTCTCTATCAAGATCAGTTGCAAGAAAAATTGATTCGACTGACTTAGCAGCTATTTTGAGTTCTTTAATAACTTTTTCTTTTTCAGGTATGATTTCGTAGTTTGCAGCCCATCCATTATCTGGATCAATTCCCATTCTTCTAACAAGTCTTTTGCGTTCATTGATCTTTTTTAATCTCCTTTTTTCATCTTCAGGGAGATCCCTCGGAATGGTATTTCTTTGAGAAGGTTTTCTGGATTTACCCTTAGGAAGATCTCTTATGTGACCAACACTAGATTTAACAATATACTCGGAACCTAAGTATTTAGAGATCGTCTTAGCTTTGGCCGGTGATTCGACAATTACTAGAGTTTTTGACATAAATTGATGCTGTTACTTTTTTTAAGTTTATATTTTTAAGATGGCTTCCTTAATTTTTAGGAGCTCATCAGCTCCTAACATTTCGTTCCAAACGATTGCTATATTGGACTGATAAAAAATAATTTCAAGTATAGATGATGGTAATTTTGAAATCTTTTTATCAATTATTTCAAAGTTTTTTTCATATTTTATTGAGATTGGATCATAAAGTTCTAATTTATTTTCTAATTTAATGTAATGTAAATTTTTATAATCTGATAAATTTCTTAATTGATAAATAGCGACTTGGGGATTCCAATTTTTGAATTTTGTTCTTAGCTGATTTGTAGATCCAATCTTAAAACCTTCTTTAACAGCTTTCAACCTAACTTGACTCAAGGCTTTCATTTTTTTTGATGGCTTCAAAAAACTAATTGCACCAATTAAAAAAAGTATTGAAAAAACAAGGATTAATAGTTCCATTTACAACTTCTAATCGAGCAATTCATTGATAATTGAAGGACCATGATAAATAAAGCTAGTATAAATCTGGACCAAGGAGGCTCCTTTCTCTATTTTCATGTTAAAAGTCTCTTTACTGTGCACTCCACCAACTCCTATTTTTAATAGCTCAGGTGAATTAGAGTGCACCAATGCAAGGATTTCATTTGATTTCTTTAGCAAAGGTTTGCCAGAGAGGCCTCCTGCAATATTAGCATTAGAAGAAAATATCAAATTACTCTTATCGATTGTGGTATTAGAGGTAATGACGCCATCAAAATTAAATGCTTTGATTGCCTTCGTTATTTCAGAAATTGTATAGTCATCCTCATCTGGAGAAAGTTTTATAAAAATTGGATTGATAAATTTTTCGGCAATCCTTAAATTTTTTATAGATTCGAACAATGGAAGAAAATTTTCTTTCAAATGTAGAGATCTCAAATCAGGAGTGTTTGGTGAGGAAATATTCACGGCAATATAATCAGCATATGCAGCAACTTTTTGGAAGCATTCGACATAATCATCGATCCTCCTTTGACCAACTGAATCCTTATTTGCTCCAATATTAACCCCAAGTACTCCGTTATATTTTCTTCCTTTAATTTTTTTCACTAAGTAATCAACTCCTTTATTATTAAAACCAAGGCTATTTACAATTGCTTCCTGATCTTTAAAACGAAATACCCTCGGCTTTGGATTTCCTGGTTGTGACTTAGGAGTAATAGTTCCTACTTCAATAAATCCAAAGCCTAATGCTCCTAATGAATTTATAAAATCTCCGTTTTTATCTAATCCTGCGGCTATCCCTAGTTTATTTTTAAAATAAAGGCCTTTGAATGTGAATGGAACATTAGTAAATCTGTTTGGAAAAAATATGCCTATTAATTTTAATCTATATAAAATTTCTAATGAATTAAGAGCAATTGAGTGAGCAAACTCAGGGGGCAGAATTCTTAATGCTGCTAATAGAAGTTTCATTTTTATAGCATTTCAGATGAAAGATGAGCAATTGCTTTCACATATCCTTCTTTAGATCCGCAATCAAATTTAAGCCCATCATAAAGATATCCATATACATCATGATCTCTGAGCATCAGCTTTATTGCATCGGTGAGTTGAATTTCTCCTGCAACTCCAGGACTTAGGTTTTCTAAATAATGGAAAATATGATGGGAGAATACATATCTTCCAAAAACAGCCATGTCCGATGGTGGATCTAACTGAGGTTTTTCAATAATTCCATCTAAAAGAAATAATTTGTTTTGTTTAGATATATCTTTTGAGGAGACTACGCCATATCTATTTATATCTTCTTTTGGAACTTTATTTAGTCCTATTACCGATGAGTTTCTCTCGATAGAAATATCAATTAATTGTTTTGTTGCTGAAGGCTCATTAAATATAAGATCATCTGCAAGAAGAATAACAAAAGACTCGTCTTCAATTAAGTCTTTGGCGTGATGAATTGCATGCCCCAATCCACTCTGTGAAGTCTGAGTTATATATGTAAATGAAACATTATTAAATATTTCTCTGTTAATTTGTTTGATTGAATCTTTATTACCAGATTTAAGTAATTTTTCTTCAAGTTGAATATTTCTATCAAAATGATCTTTTATTGATCTTTTAGTATGACTTGTAATAAAAATAATTTCTTCAATCCCAGCTAAGACCGCTTCCTCAACCGCATATTCAATAAGAGGCTTGTCAATGATTGGAAGCATTTCTTTAGGAATTGCTTTCGTTGCAGGTAAAAATCTTGTACCAAGACCAGCAACTGGAAATACTGCTTTAGTAATTTTTTTCATTTAAATTTTAAATTTCAAATTATACCTAGCAATTATGCCAAGAATAAATCCAGCTATCATACCAACTAAATGAGCAATGTTTGCAACATTACCAAAGCCAAAAATTTTCAGGGCTCCCGTAAAACCAATTAATAACCATAAGAACATAAAAATATATAAAGCAGGGGGGAGATCATACCTTTGACCTCTATTATCTAAATCCAATATAAAACAGTAGCCTATTAGGCCATATACAGCACCACTTAAACCACCAAACAAAAAATTGCCTGTCCAAAAATACTGGCCTAAGTTACTTGAAAGCCCAGTAATTAAAAATATTGTAAAAAATATCCCCTTGCCATCTACAATTTCAATCCTAGAGCCAAGAATATAAATCCATAAACAATTAAAAACTAAATGGGTGAAAGAAAAATGAAGAAAAGTTGGTGTAATTAACCTCCACCATTCCTTAGAAACTAAATAAGTATTCTCAAATGATGAATAAAAAGATCCATTATTTTTGAGAAAAAGGAATGGCTCAAGAAAATTGCTGTAGCCAAAATTAGTTAAATAACTTAGTAGTACTGCAATTAGGATTATATAAAAATGTATGGATTTGGTATTCAGCACTAATGATTTTTCTTGGCAGTAATATCCAAACTCCAGCCTAGCTTTTCTCTGCATGCTTCATAAAAATCATTATTTGAAGGATGGATAATTTTTAAAGAAGAATTTTTTTTAGAAATATATATAGATTCATTATATTGAATAGGTATATCTTGTTGACCGTCTACACAAACCATCGCGTGATCTAGTGGCCCTTCAATTAATTGAATCTCCATAGATTTCTTATTCGATACTATGAGAGGTCTGGATGAAAGGCTTTGTGACATCATTGGAATAATATTCCAAATATTTAATTCTGGATGAATAATTGATCCGCCTGCAGATAATGCATATGCAGTTGAACCAGTTGGAGTCGCGACAATCAAACCATCAGAACGTTGTTCGTAAACTGTTTTATTATCAATCAATAATCTATATCTCATCAGCTGAGCATATGAACCTGAGTGAATTAACACCTCATTAAGACCAAAAATCTCCTGCCCTGCGAACTTAGCTTCTACTAGACTTCTTTCCTCTAAAATATAGTTGCCCTCAAAAATATCCCTAACTACAGATTCAAAGTTTTCTATATTTACGTCCGTTAGGAATCCTACGGTTCCCATATTTATTCCCAAGATAGGCGTCTCATTATTAATGAACTTTCTTGCTGCCCCTAGTAAAGTTCCATCGCCTCCAAAGACAATGATCAGGTCTACTAAATTGTCGAATTCTTTGACATCAAGAGTCTTCACTCCATCTAAACTCACGTCATCGATCGAAAAAATATTTTCGGTTTTTTTTAAAAGAACTGTTAATAGCTCATTCATAACCGAAGAATCCCCAGATGTTAGACTATTTTTTAGAACGATACCTATATTTTTAAACATGCAAGCAATTATACTCTGTTAGTCATTACAAGAGAATTTGTGAATAAATTAAACGAAATAAGTCAGATAATAGCGACTAGCAAAAAAATAGTTGTACTTACTGGAGCGGGAATAAGTACCGAATCTGGACTACCAGATTTCAGAAGCAAAGACGGATTTTGGGCTCAAAATAAACCGATTCAATTCCAAGAATTTATTGAGGATGAGGAAAAACAAAGGCTTTCTTGGAGCCGAAATATTGAGTTACAAAAAATTTTAGGGGAAATCAATCCAAATATAGGACATGCATTTGTAGAAAAAATTATTAATTTAAATAAGGAAAACTTTTTAATTACTCAAAATATTGATGGCTTGCATCAAAGCTCTGGTATACCAGAAGAAAAAATTATTGAAATACATGGAAATGCCATTGAAGCCAAATGTCTGAATTGTGAAAAGAAAGCAAACATTTTAGATTTTCATGCTGCAATTAAATTAAATACTCCTCTGCCAAAATGCGTAAAATGCAACGGAATTGTTAAAGTGGCAACAATTTCTTTCGGACAACCAATGAACGAAAATGATATGTTGAGGGCCTCTAGCATATCATCGCAATGCGATTTAATGATTGTGATGGGATCGTCATTGAGTGTAATGCCTGCTGGACAGATTCCTAATTTAGCTATTCAATCAGGAGCTAAACTAATCATCCTGAATCGCGAAGAAACAATTTATGATTCAATAGCTGATATTGTAATAAACGATGAATTAAAAATTATTTGCGGTCAGCTGATCAAACTTATTTAATCATGCATTAATGCAGCTCTTCCAATAATCTTGCCATTTTTTAGATCTTCTAAGGTCTGATTCGCTTCCCTGGCTGGTCTTTTTTCCACTGGAATTGGATCAACTTTTCCCGATCTAACAAGCTTCATTAGTTCATGCATATCTTCTGGACTACCAGTGTATGAGCCTTGCACAGCCCTTTCCAAAATAGGAATGAGGGGTAATGGAAGTTTTAATTCACCTCCATAAAGACCAACAATAATATATTTGCCGCCTTTTCTTAAAAGATTTGTTCCAAATGCAGTTGATTGTTCAGATCCAACAAAGTCTATTGCTACAGATGCATTTCCACCGGTAATTTCTAACACTTTGCTTGCTGCATCATCATCCATTGGATTAATTGCTGCAGAAGCTCCATTTTCAAGAGCTAACTTAAGCTTCTGCCCATCTACATCCACAACTATTGGATTACAATTAAAAGCTGCCTTAGCAATTTGCAGGCCCATCATTCCAACACCACCTAGACCAATAATTATTAAATCATTATCAGAGCTATAAGGAGCTCCCTTTTTCAGTGCGCTGAATGCTGTTAAGCCTGAACAAGCATAACTTCCAGCTAGGTGTTCAGGAGTATCTCCCGCATCGTGTAAATATTTTGAATCTGGAACGATTACGTGATCTCCAAATCCACCCGGCATCATCACTCCAATTACTGGACCGCTACTGCATAAATGCTCATCTCCCTTGTCACAAACATCGCATTTGCTGCATCCAATCCATGGATAAACAATTCTTTTATCTCCAATACTTACATTGCTTGCATCAGGTCCAACTGCAACAACTTCTCCAAAAACTTCGTGTCCTAACGTAAATGGATTTGGAACAGGCACAGTTAATTTATTTCCTTCGCCTAAATCAAAGGCTCCAGAATGAAGATGTATGTCTGTATGGCACACTCCACAAGCTATAGTCTTCATCACAACTTCGCTACCAGTTGGTTTTGGTGTCGGTGACTCAACTTCTTGAAGTGGCATTCCTGGTTCAGGCGCTTGATATGATTTCATTTTTAAAGTTACTAAAAAAGATTTACTTGATTATAATATGATTTCTTAATTTCACTGTAAATGGACAAAATATATGGATAATTTAGATCAGTTTAGGCAAGAGGTAAGAGAGTGGTTAGAAAAAAATTGCCCGCCGTCTATGAGAACACCTATGGTGCCGGAAGAAGAAGTTTGGGGAGGCAGAAACGCGAAATATGTTAATCCTGAATCAAAATTATGGCTTGATAGAATGGGAGAAAAAGGCTGGACGGCTCCTAACATACCAAAAGAGTATGGTGGTGGCGGATTAGATAGAGATCAAACAAAAGTTTTACATCAAGAACTTCATAAAATTAAAGCCAGGCAACCACTAAATAGTTTCGGTATTTGGATGCTTGCTCCCTGCATTATTGAATTTGGGTCCGAGGAACAAAAACTCGAACATATTCCAAAAATAATTAAAGGTGAAATTAGATGGTGCCAAGGTTATTCTGAGCCAGGTTCAGGATCTGACTTAGCCAGCCTTTCAACAAAAGCCGAGGATATGGGAGATCATTACCTAGTAAACGGACAAAAAGTTTGGACATCTTATGCAGATAAAGCTGATTGGATATTTGCTCTTGTAAGAACTGGGCCTAAAGAACCAAAACATAATGGAATTAGTTTCTTGTTAATAGATATGGCGACAGAAGGAGTCAGTACCAAGCCTATTACCCTAATAAGTGGGAAATCGCCATTTTGCGAGACATTTTTTGATAATGTGAAGGCTCCTAAAGAAAATCTTGTGGGTATTGAAAATTCAGGTTGGACAATAGCAAAGAAGCTACTGCAGCATGAAAGAAACTTTATTTCAAATTTTGGGCTTGCTGGAGGTGGAACAGGATCTGGTGCAGATGTAGTAAACATTGCAAAAAAATATTTGGGTGAAATGAATGGCCAAATAGCTAGTCCTACTCAAAGAGAAAATATTACTTTACATAAAATGAAAGAACATGCATTTGGCTTGACTTTACAAAGATCTGGAGATGAGGGTGCAAAAGCTTCAGCAGCATCATCAATGTTTAAATACTATGGCACCGAACACAATAAAGCTCGTTATGAGCTAATGATCGCAGCAATGGGTAACAAAGGCTTAGGCTGGACCAACGAAGGCTTTTCAGATGATGAGCAAGCTATAACTAAAGCATGGTTAAGAACTAAAGCTAATTCAATTGAGGGAGGAACTTCTGAAGTTCAGCTCAATGTTATCTCCAGAAGAGTTCTAGATCTACCTAACTAAGGAATTCATGAAATTAATACTTACAGAAGAACAGCAGTTTTTAAAAGATACAGCTCAAAGCTTTGCTAGAGATAAAACTCCTGTTACTCATTTTAGAGAGTTGCGAGATAGCAAAAATAGTCAATGCTGGGATGAGTCAGTGTGGAAAGAAATGATTGAGCTAGGCTGGTCAGGAATTCTTGTTCCAGAGCAATTTGGCGGTTCAGAATTTGGGATGGCTGGTATAAGTGTGATTATGCAGGAATTAGGTAAAACTCTGACGCCCTCTCCAATGTTATCAACATCCGTTCTTGGGGTCTCAACCATTAATATGCTTGGCTCAGATGAGCAAAAAGAGAATTATTTACCAAAAATAGTAGCTGGTGATCTAACGACTGCCTTAGCAATTGATGAAGGCAATCACCATAATCCCTTTGCCATTGAAGCAACTGCTGATCTTGATAGAGATAAGTGGGTATTGAATGGAAAAAAAGTATTTGTTGTGGATGGTGCAAGTGCAGATAGTATTCTGTTAGTTGCCCGAACTTCTGGTAAATCAGGAGAATCAAATGGAATTTCTGTATTTATTGCTAACAAAGATAGCGCTGGATTGGATATAACTAAGATTTCAACAGCTGATTCTAGAAATTATGCAAACATTGAAATGTCTGATTTGAAATTAGACCAAAATGCTTTACTCGGTGAGAAAGACTTAGCTGGCGAAACTCTTGA
>MDSV01171053.1_pt1 | contig 17175 bp, 20 predicted proteins | sample 810851 | NCBI WGS metagenome assembly MDSV01 (sample SAMN05326640, study PRJNA326480) | marine metagenome | isolation source: seawater | place: Atlantic Ocean: North East | collected 2012 | reverse complement strand
TGCTGAGGAAAATAATAACTACACATGTTATAAAAGAGGGTTTGAAATAATTTTTCCCTATCAACATGCAATATACAATATAAAGAAAAATTATACAGTATCATCAGAGCAAAAGAAAAAAGAGTTATTACGATTTAAGAAAAAATTTGAAAAAAATTTTTTTGGAATTCCACTTTATAAAGAAGCTGGTTGTTCAAATGCTCGACTATCTGAATACCTAGACTGCTTAATAACCTCTGATGGGAAAGATTGTAGAATTTATTACACTCAAATGAGAATTGTTGACTAGTTTTTAATTACATCCTCTATTTGAAGTTCTACCGTTTCTTTTCCATTCCACACATTGTTTTTTATAGTGACTATAAGATCAAAAGTGTGATCAGTATTCTGTTTTAGATATTCATAAATTAAATTTTTAACCGCATTAAATGAAATTGTTCTTAAACTATTACCATATATGTCCTCAACCTGACATGATAGATGTCCTTCTCCTACTATTTTAAAGAACTTTATTATGCATTCTTTAATTAAAAATTTTGGCGTGGGGTTTCCTTGACCAAATGGAGATAATTTTTGAATTTTATAAAAAAGCTCAATATTAATTGATGATAGTGTTAAACTTGAATCATAATATTTTGTAATAGTAGATTTATCTATATTAAATTTATCAGCAACAAACTTTTTAAACTTTTCAATGTTTTCTTTCTTAATTGAAAAACCACCTGCCATTTTGTGCCCTCCGCCTGATATTATTATTTGTTTCTCTAAAGCACCAAAAATTAAATCACCTACATCAAAACCACTTACAGATCTACAAGAAGCTTTGCATACGTCTTTGTCTTCTGCAATAACAATAGACGGTCTATTAAACTTTTCAGTTAACTTACTAGCTACAATACCAATAACCCCGGGGTGCCATCCTGTTGAACTCACACAGATTATTTTTTTGTCATGAGTAACTAACAATGTTGCCTCATACTCAACTTGTGATTCAATTTTTTTTCTTATTTTATTATATTCACCCAATCGTTGAGCCATAACATTTGCCAAATTTTCATTCTTACAAAGCAATAACTCTGCACCTGTTGAAGATTTACCAACTCTACCCCCCGCATTAATTCTTGGTCCAATAACATATCCAAGGTGATAAGAGCTAATTTCATCTTTTATCATTGATTCATTAATTATAGATAATAAACCAATATTCAACGACTTGTTCATTATTTTCAAACCCAAAGAAACTAAAGCTCTATTAATTTCATCTAATTTCACAACATCGCAAACAGTACCTAATGCAACCAAATCAATGTAATACATTAGATTTGGTAATAAAAAATTTACTTCCCTTTTTCTTAGTTCTCTATTTATTGAAACCAATAAAAAAAAAACCACTCCAGCTGCGCATAAGTTACCAAGATTGGAATTATCATTATCTTTATTAGGGTTAACAATTGCATAAGCATTTGGAAGGACTTCACCTTGCTTATGGTGATCAACAACTATAACATCAATTTTATTTCTTGAAATTTTATTAATTTCATTAATAGATGTTGTTCCACAATCCAATGTAACTATTACATCACATTTTTGTTTTTTTAAATATTCAAAAGCCTTGAAATTTGGACCATAACCTTCTGTTATTCTATCAGGTATGTAATATTCAAATTCAACTCCAATTTCTGTCAGATACTTTCCAAGAAGAGCAGTAGATGTTGAGCCATCTACATCATAATCACCAAAAATTCCTATTTTTTTTTTTTTTAATATTAAATCAACAATTCGTTCAGTTGCCTTCTTCATATCACAAATAACATATGGATCTGGCATACTTGTTTTTATTTTAGGATAAAAGAAATTTTCAAAATTTTTAGAGGATACTTTTCGACTAACCAAAATTTTAGAAATTATTGGATTCAAATCATATTTATTTTTTAGATTAAACTCTTCTGCATCATTTCCAATTGATTCTTGCCAATATTTATTTTTAACAGAAATCTTTCTTACATATTCTTTTTTTTTTTCTTCTTGAATTTTAACATCAATCTGCATAATCAAAATGTAACATAATTTCAAATGCTAGGTAACAGTAATATATTAATTGCACAGGGTGGTGGACCAACTAATGTTATAAATAAATCATTGGTCGGTATAATAAAACAAGAAAAAATTTTAGATTCAAAAATTTTTGGTGCTCTCAACGGAGTCACTGGAATTGTAAATAAACGTTTTATAAATCTAACTAAAATATCCTTGAATGATTTAAATCTAATCTCTCAAACACCCGGTGCTGCATTAGGTTCTACAAGAGACAAACCAGACGAAAAATATTGTCAAGAGATCCTTACAATATTAAAAGAAAAAAAAATTAAAAGATTTTATTATATAGGTGGTAATGATTCCTCGGATAGCCTGAGAATTATATCAAATTTTTCTGAAAAAATTGGCTACAATCTTCAATGTATTCACATACCAAAAACCATTGACAATGATTTAGTAAATAATGATCATACTCCTGGTTTTGGCTCAGCAGCAAAGTACGTAGCTCAATTATTTTCAGGAATTAATTATGATGTTAAATCTCTCCCAGGAGTTTACCTAGGAATAATTATGGGAAGACATGCAGGTTTTTTAACTGCATCATCAGGACTCTTAAGAGAAAAAAAAGATGATGGACCAAATTTAATATTCATTCCAGAATATCCATTTGATCTCGATAACTTTTTGAAAAAAATTAATATTAAATATAAAAAATATGGAAGATGTGTAATTGCTATTTCAGAGGGTATTCAAGATAAAGGTAAAAAACTTATTTCACAAAGTATTAGTAAGAAAAGTGAATATGATGCTCATGGTAATGTTCAACTATCTGGAACAGGTTTACTTGGAGATTATCTATCAAATGAAATAAAAAATAAATTAAAACTACCAAGAGTTAGAGCAGACACATTGGGTTACCCTCAAAGATGTTTTTTAGGATCAACTTCAGAAATAGATCAAAAGGAAGCATTTGAAATTGGTAAATATGCTGTAAAAGTTGCCATTAGAAATAAATATTCTTTTTCTGCTGGAATAAGTGAAAGAACCTCATTCAAACAAGAATATAAAACTATCTTCGTTTCAAATAAGCTTGATGATGTTGCTGGAAAAACAAAAGTAATGGAAAAATATTTTTATGATCCAAAAGAAAATGATATTACCAATAAATTTATTAATTACGCATTACCATTATTAGGAAAAAAATTAATTAAAACTAAATCAATTATTTAAAATTCTCAATTCTTACGTAAGTAGTTTTTTTAAGAATAAAATTAAATCTATTTATTTTCTTTAATGCCTCCATCATATTTTTTTCATAACAATTATGGGTTGTTGCAACAATAATTGCATGATTTTTGCCTTTTGAGGGAGTATCTTTTTGAAGCATTGATTTCATTGAGATTTTATTTTTTTTGAATTCATTAGATATACCAGAGATTACCCCAGGTTTATCAACTGTTGAAAATCTTAAATAATAGCTACCATATCTTTCACTTATTTTTTTTAATTTAATTTTTTTAATTTTATTTTGAATATATTTTGGTTTAATTTCTCTAATTGTTAAATCTAAAATATCACTAAGAACAGATGTTGCAGTGGGTTCTGAGCCGGCACCCTCACCTTGGAAAAAGCTTTTTTTGCAAAAATCAGATTCTACAATAACACCATTGTATACATCACCAACTCTTCCAATTAATTCATTCTCATCAATCATACACGGGTAAACAAAATTTATAAGCCTATTATTAACAACCTCAGTTATTCCTAGTAATTTTACTACATGACCTAATTCCTTTGCATAAAGTAAATCGATTAATTCTATGTTTCTTATACCTTCAACAAAAGTATCTTTAAGGTCAACTTTAACACCAAACGCAAGAGAAGATAAAATTGAAAGTTTATGTGAACTATCAATTCCATCAATATCAAAACTTGGGTCTGACTCTGCGTATCCAAGTTTTTGGGACTTAAGTAAAATCTTTTTGAAATTTTCATTCGTGTTAAGCATATTCGTTAAAATATAATTTGAAGTACCATTTAAAATACCATAGATCTTTTTAATTTTATTTGATTTTAAAAATTCATTGACAATCTTTACAATTGGAATGCCACCGGCTACTGCTGCCTCAAATTTAATTTGATTACCTTTAACTAATATTATTTTATTCAACTCTTCCCAATATTTTGATACCAAAGCTTTATTGGCAGTCACTACATGCTTTCCCTTTTTCAAAGCATCAAATACAATGGCTTTTGAAATCCCCTCATCCCCACCAATTAATTCTATAAGAATATCATAGTCATCAAAATTTAAAAATTCCGAAGCATCTTTAAAATATTTAAAATTCTTAAAGCAGATATTTGTTAAATTAATTTTTTTTCTTGATGCTAATGCCGTAAGTTCAATATCACATTTTCTATGAATTGAATTTTTTTTAAATAACTCAAGAACACCTGAACCAACTGTTCCAACACCAGCAATGGCTATCTTAGTTTTATTTAATAACATTAATAATTAATAAATTAAGAATATTTCTGTTCTCTGGTTTGCCTTAGTCCCAGCAGGCATAATTTCTTTGAAAAGTGGCTTGGAGTCAGATACACCTTGGGTAATAAGTTTTTTACTTGGAAATTTATAATTTTTTATAAAGATTTCTGCGACAGAGTTTGCTCTTTTATCAGAGATAATGAAGTTCACTATTTTATGTTCGGATATAGGCATGTCTCGAGTTCTTTCACTTGCATGACCAATAATTTTAATTTTTGCATCTCTTTCTTTGGCAATTTTAGCTATTTTCTTTATTTTTTTCCTGCCAGATATACTAACTTGACTGGAACCTGAAGAAAAACTAATTGTGGCAACTCTATATTGAATTTTATCATTCAAATTAAGAATGGGCCTTTCAAAACTTAGTTGGGGTGATTCAGCTGAATCAAATTTATTTTGATTAGATTCAATTGGTTCTTCAGTTAACTCTTGGTTATCATCATATGATAGAATTTCCGAATCATATTCTACTGGTGCCGCAGGTGGCAACTTTTCATCAGCAGTTTCAAGATTTATTTCGTCTATACTTTGTATTTCTTCTAGAGGCTCGGGTTCATAAAAGTTTTCATCAGAGTCAGCTAGAATCTCAGCTAATGAAGGATCATCGCCTAATTCATCTGACAAAAGTTGCTCATCGCTTTCTATAACTTCAGTGTCACTAGATGATACAATATTATCAGTCCAATCTGATACAGTTGCGCATGAACTTATAAGAAATACAATTGAAAACAACTTTATATAAAAAAATCTAGCCACTTAATGATACCTCTAACAAAGTATAGATTAAAATAAAAAAACTCAAACTACTTTTTTAAAAATTCTTTACTCAACTTATCATAAACATCTGGTGTATTTTCTAATAATTTTTTTTCAGTATCATTAATTTCTCTAATAAACTTCGCTGGATTACCTGCCCATAGTTGAAATTTTTTAACAATTGTACCTGGTGTTACAACTGCACCAGCTGCGACAAAAGCATACTTTTCAATTTTTGCATTATCCAGAATAACTGAGCCCATCCCAATGAGAGAAAAGTCATCAATTTTACACGCATGAATTGTTGCATTATGCCCTATAGTTACATTATCTCCAATAGCTGTTGGATAACCCATTTTACCATTCGCAGAAAAACCATTTGATGAAACGTGAATAATAGTTCCATCTTGTATATTCGTTCTTTCTCCAATCTTTATATTATTAACATCACCCCTAATGACACAATTAAACCACACACTACTATTTTTTAAAATTTCCACATCACCAATAATTCTCGAACCGTCTGCTACAAAAACACTTTTATGAATTATTGGTTTTTTTTTCTTGTACTCTAAAATACTGTAACTCATAAGTTATATCAATGACTCTGATTCCTCAAAGCCAAACATCAAGTTCATATTCTGAATTGCTTGACCAGCTGCACCTTTAATTAAATTATCCAAACTACTTGTAATAACTATTATTTTTTTTTCAATATCCTGAAATACATTTATTACAATATTATTTGTATCCTGAACATCTGAAAGTTTGACTATTTTATCTTTTTGAACTTTGACAAACATTTCATTTGCAAAATAGCTTTTAAGAAAATCAAAAACTAAATTCACATCTATATTCTCCTTATCTATATAAATATTGGATTGAATACCACTAAAAATAGGAAGTAGATGAGGGATAAATGTCAAAGAAATATCTTTACTAAATTTATTTACCTCTTGCTTTATTTCAGGGAAATGTTTGTGAGAATTGGTGGAATATGAAAAAAAATTATTTTGTAATTCTGAAAACATGTTTTGTTCAACTAATTTTTTACCTGCTCCACTAACACCTGATTTTGAATCAATAATAATATGATTGCCTTTAATAATCTTTTCTTTTAGCAATGGAATTATTGGAATCAAAATTGATGTAGGATAACAACCAGGATTAGCAATTTTTTTTGAGTTTGAAATTTCATCTTTATATATTTCTGTTAGTCCATATGTAAATTGACTTTTTAATTCATGAGTTTCATGTTTAGTATCATAAAATTTCTCATATTCGGGCTTATTTTCTATTCTAAAATCTCCAGACAAGTCAATTATTGACAACCCTTTTCTTAATTTAGAAATTATGTTTTTCTGAAATTCACCATGTGGTAGACAGCTAAAAACTAAATCAACTTTATCAAAGTCAAATAGCTTGAAATCGGAAATTTCAATATCTGGGATCATTGATAAATTTGGAAATACTTCTCTTAATCTGACACCAATATTACTTGATCCAAAGACACCAACTATTTCTACTTTACTATGTTTATCAAGATAGTTGAGGAGTTTTGAGCCTGTATAACCAGAAACCCCAAAAATACAAACCTTTAAAGTCATCTTTTATCTTTTCGAGAACTGAGGACTTCTTCTTGCTTTGTGTTTACCAAATTTTTTTCTTTCAACCTTTCTTGCATCTCTTGTTAAAAAACCCATTTTTTTAAGTTTCTTTCTCAGAGATGGGTCAAGATTAACAAGAGCTCTACTTATTCCATGTCTTACTGCACCTGCTTGACCAGACAAACCACCTCCTGCTACAGTAGAAAATATTTCAACCTTTTCTAAGTTATCCGTTTTTGCAAGAGGAGCTTCTAATATTGAAGAGTAAATTTTTCTTAGAAAATACTTCTCAACTGGCTTACCATTAACAGTTATTTTTGAAGTGCCATATTTTATCCAAACTCTTGAAACTGATGTTTTTCGTCTACCAGTTGCGTATGCTCTACCTAACTTGTCTAAAGACGGTTTTTTTTCTGAACTTACGTCAATTACCTCAGAGCCTGGTTTAATTGATTTTTCAGACACTTTATACTACCTTATTCTTTCTATTCATTTCACCAAAATTATAAAACTCAGGCTTTTGTGATTCCATATTATGGTTTTGATTATTAAAAATTTTTAAGTTTGTGAGTTGTTTCTTTGATAGTGCATTAGAATTCATCATTCTCTTTACAGCTTTTTTCAGAACTACTGAGGGATCTCCAGATTTCATTATATCTGAAAATTTAATTTCTTTAATACCGCCAGGATAACCAGTATGCTTAAAATAATTTTTTTTCTTCTCTTTGGATCCTGTAAGTTTGATATCTTTTGCATTTATGACAATAACATTATCACCACAATCAAGATGAGGTGTGAATGTAGTTTTATGCTTACCTCTTAATATCATCGAGACTCTGGAAGCCAGTCTTCCTAATACTAAGCCATTGGCATCGATAAGGAACCACTTTTTTTTTATATCTTTTTGTTTAATGGAATATGTTAGCATTTTTATTAAAGAAACTAGCTTAAAATTCCAATGTGTCAATACTAATTATTATTTTGAATTATCAACAAACCAATCTAAATATTTTTTATTAGGAGGAGAGCTTTTGATTTCTAATATTATCGGGATTTCATAATTATGAACTGACGATAAAAATTCTTCTATTTCTATTTTCAAACACGCTGTTTTGATAATTAGTAGGGTTTCTTTAGCATTCTTAATTTTACCATCTTCATTATAAAAACTTTGAACATCACTGATTAAATTAACACATATTGCTTTTTTATTTTTTATAAGGATCTTACTTATTTTTTTAGCAAAAATTAAATTAGAAGTTGTTGAGTAGAATAATCTAAATTTTTTCTTCATTATCTCTTGTCGGGCGACTGGATTTGAACCGGCGACATCCCGTCCCCCAGACGGACGCGCTTCCAGCGCTACACCACGCCCCGATGTTTTTAAGCATATTTCTTTAATTTTTTTATAAGCTCTGATATTTCCTGAATAATATGGTTTTTTTCATTTTTTAGCTTCATTTCTCTAGTCAAAATTATTTTTACCCCCTCAATTGTATACTTTTTTTCGTACAAAAGGTCCTTAATTAATTTCAACTTATTTATTAACTCGCAATCATAGTACCTATTACCCCCATTTTTCTTGATTGGTTTAACAACACTAAATTTTTTTTCCCAAAACCTAAGAACATAAATAGGTACAGAAATTAATTTTGAGGTTTCTCCAATAGTTCTTAATGCGTTAGGACTTTTCATTCAAATTATTTATATTTGAATTAATAAAATTCAAAAGATAATCAGAAGATTTAAAAGTAACAACATTTCTTGAAGAAATCATAACTTCAATTTTAGTTTTTGGGTTTCTTCCTATTCTCTCTTTTTTTGAAGTTGTTTTAAAAATACCAAAATTCACAATTTTAACACTTTTTTTTTCTTTCAAACTTTCAGATACCATTTCTAAAAATGTCTCTAAAAAAATTTTGCATTCTCTTTTTGACAGACCAATGGATTCATTGATGTGATTTATTAAAATTGCTTTTGTTAAAACTTTTGTACTCATTAGTTAATTTATTATACAATTTACACTTTTAAAATACAACTTCCCCATGTTAACCCCCCACCAATGGCACAAAGTGCTATTATGTCATTTTTTTTTATTTTACCAGATTTGAAGGCATATGAAATTGCTAAAGGAATTGATGCCGCCGATGTATTAGCATGAAAATTAACAGTGCTTATAGTTTTTTTAATATCAATACCAAGTTTTTTTGCCGTACCTAAAATAATTCTCTGGTTTGCTTGATGTGGAATAAACCAATCTATATCTTCAATTTTGAGGTTACAATTTTCAAGAGCTTCTAGGGTAGAAGATGATAATTTGGTTACTGCTTGTTTAAAAATATCTTGTCCATTCATTCTTATTTTCCCAACTTTTTGGTTTAATGATGGACCGCCATCAGCAAACAAGCTTTCCATAAATTTTCCATCTGAAAATATTCTTAAGGACAAGATACCTAATTTTTTTTTTGACGCTGAAAGGATAACTGCTCCAGCTCCATCGCCAAATAAAACACAAGTTCTTCTATCTTTCCAATCAACAATTTTTGAGAGAGTTTCAGCTCCTATTACCAATACATTCTTATACTTCTCCGACTTTATAAAAGAATCAGCTACCTGTATTCCATAAATAAAACCTGAACAAACAGCTTGTAAATCAAAGGCAGGTATATTATTGATTTTAAAGTGATTCTGAACTTTTATGGCAGTTGATGGAAAGGTATTATCTGGTGTTGTTGTCGCTAGAACAATACAGTCTATGTCTTTTGGTTTTACATTACATGATAAAAATGCGTTTTCCGCTGATTTAATGGCTAGATCGGATGTTAATTCAGTTTTCTCTGCTATATGTCTTTGTCTAATTCCAGTTCTAGTAAAAATCCATTCATCAGATGTATCTACAATTTTTTTTAAGTCCTCATTTTTAAGGATCTTTTTTGGAAGATAATCACCATAACCAACAATTTCAGAATAAATCATTGTCTTTAACTCAACTTTCCATCTTTTTTTTTATTTCATCTATGTAGGAATTCTCAATAAGTGACACTGCAACACCAATTGCATTACTAAAACCGAAAGCGTCTGTCCCACCATGACTTTTAACAACAATACCATTAAGGCCCAAAAGAACTGCTCCATTATATTTTCTTGGGTCAATCCTTGTTTTAAATCTATTAATGGCTGGTTTTGATAAAATATATCCAAGTTTTGAAATTATAGAACTTTTGTATGCATTCTTTAAAAAGGTAAAAATTAATTCAGCAACTCCTTCTGCTGTTTTAAGTGCTATATTTCCTGAGAAACCATCGGTAACAACAACATCAACGACTCCTTTATTAATATCATCACCTTCAATAAAACCATGAAAGTTAATGAGTGACTTCATTTTTTTTAATTTATCAAATGTTTTTTTCACAGTTGGGTTACCCTTAATATTTTCCGACCCAACATTAAGTAATCCTAATTTTGGTTCTCTAATACCTAAAACAGACTTTGAAAACATATCACCCATTAAAGCAAATTGCACAAGATTATCATCTGTGCACTCAACATTGGCTCCTAAATCCAGAACAACTGACTGACCTTTCATGGTTGGAAGTAGAGCAGCTATTGCTGGTCTATCAATACCTCTTATTGTTTTAAGAACAAATTTTGAGATTGCCATCAATGCTCCAGTATTACCAGCAGAAACAAGACCATCACAATCACCAAAATTAACTGAGTTGATACCGAGTCTCATACTTGACTTTTTTAACTTTCTTAAAGCATGAACTGGCTCATCATTTGAACTAATACTTTCATTAGTATGCACTAATTCATAATTTGTAAAATTTTTATATTTTTCGAGACAATATAAGGTTTTCTTTTTATTACCAAATAATTTGAATGTTACTTTGGGGTAGACTTTGGAGGCAATAGCCACCCCCTCAATAGTGGTCTCAGGACCATGATCGCCACCCATAACATCAATGGCAAGTATAATTTTTTTCAAAAAATCTCCAATTCTAGTTTTCAGAATCTAGTTCTGCGTCTTCATCTGGACTTTTAGATTTAATTACAACTTTTTTATTGTAGTAACCGCACGCCGAACAAACATGGTGCGTTAGCTTAAGTTCACCACAATTTGGACACTCCATTGTATTCATGCTTATTAAGCCGTCATGGGAACGTCTCATATTTCTTTTTGATGGTGTTGTTTTTCTTTTTGGAACTGCCATTGTATTTCTAGTAAAAGAGATTTATTACATAAAAACGTGAATAAAGACAATGATTTTTTAAAAAAAATTATTCTACAAAATCAAAACTCATATTTATAAAATCATCTTTTTTTAATTTGCTAAAGTATAACACATTTTTTTTTGTATATTTTTCTAGTTTACTGTAATCTATTTTACTGGAATTAAAGTTTAACTTTAATCTCTTTTCAAGATCACATTTTTCTTTGTTAACTAATTTAATAAAACTTTCAGAATAAACCGAGAGTCTTCCATAAAAATTTTCAACCAAAGCTCGAGTTTTTTTTGGAATTCTACTATCAGCTTCACCAGATTCTCTAAGCAAATACTCTAAGTCTTTTACAAAATATAAAATAATAGATTCCATTTTTTTCTTTTCAACTTTGGAAGTATTCATATACCACAATATTATAATTAAATTTAATTCAAAAATTTCTAATCTCAACCAAGTGGAATCAGGGATAAGAAAATTATCAAAAAAAAATTTTTTTTTTGATTGTTTAATTATTTTATTATAAACAGAAGTAAGGAAATTATTCATATTATGCCCAAAAAAACTTATATCCTCTCTCTATCACTTTCAATTTGTTTACTTCTTTGCTCTTGTATAAGCCAAAAATTAGTTCATGGCAACCTACCAGATGCTCAATTAGTATCTTTACTAGATGTTGGAAAAGATAATAAAGATTCAACAAAAAAGATTCTAGGTGAACCAACATTTAAAGGAATTTTTGGGGATAATTCTCACTATTACGTTGGGACAGTCAATTCTAAAATTGCATTCATGAAACCAAAACTGAATAATCAATATGTTCTTGAGTTAGGTTTTGATAAAAGTGACAAATTAAAAAGAATTTTTCTTTATGATGAAAAAGAATCAATAAATGTAGATATGTCCTCCTTAGAAACTATAAGTTCAGGTAAAAAATTAACTTTTCTTCAACAAATATTTAGTAACATAGGTATTACGGGTGCAAGTCGAGGAACAATAATTGGAAGCGGAAAGGCTGACGATTAATTAGGAGAGCATCGATAATAAAAGTATAGCAACAATATTAACAATCTTTATCATTGGATTAATTGCTGGACCGGCAGTATCTTTATATGGATCCCCAACTGTGTCTCCAGTTATTGCTGCTTTATGTGCATCTGAATTCTTACCACCGTAATTACCATCCTCTATAAACTTTTTGGCGTTATCCCATGCCCCACCTCCTGATGTCATTGAAATAGCAACAAACAGTCCTGTAACTATTGTTCCTAATAACATAGCACCTAAGGATGTGAATGCATGGGAGGCGTCACCTGAAATAAATAGAATTAGGTAATAAGTAATAAATGGAGCTAGAACTGGTAAAAGCGAGGGTATAATCATTTCAATTATTGCTGCTTTCGTTAGTATATCAACTGCTTTTCCATATTCAGGTTTAGAACTTCCTGTCATGATTCCTTTGTTTTCGGCAAATTGTCTTCTAACTTCATTCACAATTTTTGTAGCTGTTCTTCCAACTGCTGTCATACCCATTGATCCAAATAGATAAGGTAACATTCCTCCGATCAAAAGCCCAACTACAACATAAGGATCTTCTAGTGAAAATTTTAAATCCATACTAGGAAAATAATACTTAAGATCTTGGGTATATGCACCAAAGAGAACTAAGGAAGCTAAACCAGCAGATCCAATAGCATAACCTTTTGTAACGGCCTTGGTGGTGTTACCGACAGCATCAAGCGCGTCTGTAGTTTTTCTAACACTTTCTGGTAGATTTGACATTTCCGCTATACCCCCAGCATTGTCCGTAACTGGACCATACGCATCCAAAGCTACAATCATTCCAGCTAGAGCTAGCATCGTTGTAGCTGCAATTGATATTCCGTATAGGCCAGCGAATTTATAAGAAAAAACTATTCCTATTATGATTACAAAGGTTGGTAAAGCTGTTGATTGCATTGATACTGCAAGGCCTTGAATAATATTTGTTGCATGGCCAGATTGAGATGAATTAGCTACAGATCTGACAGGTTTGAACTCTGTGCTAGTATAGTATTCAGTTATCCACACAATAAGTCCGGTTACCGTTAACCCAACAATTGAACAATAAAAAAGATCAATTCCTTCGAAAGACTCTAAAAAGAGATCTTTGTTAACTATAACTTTGTTCATATCAATCAAATAATCTGTAACAACATAGATCAATACCACTGAAGCAAGTGCAGTAATTATAAGCCCTTTGTATAGGGCGCCCATGATATTATTTGACTCTCCCAATTTTACATAAAAAGTTCCTACAAGAGACGAAAGTATACAAACTGCTGCAATTACAAGTGGGTACATCATAAAGATTTGCTGATCAGTTCCTTGAAAAAGAATCAGTCCCAAAACCATTGTACCAACAATAGTAACAGCATAAGTTTCAAAAAGATCAGCAGCCATTCCTGCACAATCACCTACGTTATCTCCAACATTATCTGCAATTACGGCAGGGTTCCTTGGATCGTCTTCTGGTATTCCTGCTTCAATTTTTCCTACTAGATCAGCCCCAACATCTGCACCTTTTGTAAAAATACCTCCACCTAGCCTTGCAAATATTGAGATTAATGAAGCTCCAAAACTTAAAGCAACCATACCTTCAACAATTTCTCTACCTTCGGCAGCATGAAAAACATTATTAAGATAAAAGTAATAGCTCACAAGGCCTAAAAGACCCAACCCCACAACAAGAAACCCAGTTATAGCCCCAGACTTGAAAGAAATATCAAGAGCTTTTTCAAGACTTTCCGTTGCTGCTTGTGTTGTCCTAACATTAGCTCGTACTGATACGAACATCCCAATGTATCCAGCAAGACCTGATAAAAAAGCACCAATTAAGAAACCAATTGCGACATAAGAGTTATCGATAAGGTAGTATAGTAAAGTTGCAATCACCACCCCAACTATGGAAATTGTCAGATACTGTCTATTTAGATAAGCCTGCGCACCTTCTTGGATGGCTGATGCTATTTCGATCATTCTCTCAGAACCTTGAGGATTCTCTAAAATCTTTTTTATAGTGTACCCACCGTAAGCAAGTGAAATCAAAGAGCAGAGAAAAACGATAATGAATTCTAAAGACATATTTATTATAATTTTATAATTTTAGATTTATAGCAGAATATAAATCATCTTCAAGATTAAAAAAAATTAAAAGTGACTAAAGCCCTTTTTTGATAAATTTATTTTTTTTTTTTCCTTGTCATAAAATTTAACTCCACTCCCTTTTTCTAAAAAACCAATTCTTTTTATATTTTTAATTTTTTTATTTTTTAGTGCATTAATATTTTCTGGTTTAACTGAAAATAATAATTGATAATCTTCACCACCATTAACAATTAGATTCCAAATTTGTTTTTTTTTGACGGAGTCTTCAATTAGCTGTTTAGTATAATTTGATGTTGGAATGTCAGGCAGAAAAATATTTGCCTGAAGTTTTGTATTATTGATCATTTTTGATAATTCACTTGAAATACCATCAGATATATCAGTACAAAAATCAACAATTCCTACCAAGGATTTACCAATCTTTATTTTTGGATCTGGTAAATACAGTTTATTTAAAAAATATTCTTTTGAACCCACTGGATATTTTTTTATTTTATTGTTTTTAATATTTAATCCAATAGCTGCATCACCCAAATTTCCTGACACAAATATTTGAGAGTCATGAGTAAGTTTTTTGTTTATTAAAAAATTATTCTTCATAAAACCAAAAATTGTAGCTGACAAGAAAATTAAAGGTGAACTGGCCAAATCACCTCCAAACAACTTGATTTTATATTTTTTCATATCAGTGCTTAATCCTTCACAAAATCTTTTCAACCAAACAGTACATTTCTTTTTTGGTAAACCAATATTTAATAAATATCCATAGGGGTCCCCCCCCATTGCTGCAATATCTGATAAATTAATTCTTAGCAATTTCATAGCTAATATTTTTGGATCATAACCTTTATCAAAATGTTTGCCCTCAATCATCATATCAGATGAAACAATCATCTTTTTTTGTTTAAACAAAATAGCTGCATCATTTTTTAACCCTAGAGATTCTTTATTATTTGCTAAAGGGGAAAAAAAACTTTTAATTATTTGTTGTTCTTTGTTCATTTTCTTTTAATTCTAAAAATATTTTTTCAAGTATTGCATTAATAAATGAGCATTCTTTATCTGTAAAAAAAGATTCTGTAAAAATTAAATATTCGCTTACAATAATACCAATCGATATTTGTGGAGAAACAAGCATCTCAGCAACTGCAGCTCTAACAATGGATAACAAAACTTTTGGAAGTCTCTCTATATTCCAGTTTTCATATAAATTTTTTTGAATAAGTTCATTTATAGTTAAACGTCTATCTTCATAAGTATTTAAAATTTTTAACAAATAACCTCTATTAAATTTTTTTTCATTTAATTTATTTTTAAAATCAACATATAAAAAACAGTTTTCATTATCAGAGAAGTTTCTTTTTATTTGTCCAAAATCTTCTGTAAAATTTAAATTATACAGAGCTTGAATAGCTCCATACCTTGAAAATGATTTCAATAATTTATTATTTTTCATTCAATTTATTTATAAGTTCAATGCATGCATTGGCTGCAACCCCACCTAAGTTTTTTTTATTTACACTTGCACGCTCCAGGGCATCTGAATAATTGTAGACAGTTAATAATGAAGTAGAAAGAGGTAACATGTTTTCATATGCAATCTTATAAATTGTTTTTATAGTAATTTTTTTTACAACTTCATAATGATCAGTTTCACCTCTAATGACACAACCTAAAACAACATACCCTAAAAACTTATTTTTATATTTTTCCAAAAAAAAGGGTATCTCTAATGAACCTGTAACATTAACTAATACAAAGTCATATTTATTTTTTTTTAAAACATCTATAGCTCCCTTTAAAAGATTATCTGAAATTTCAGGATAAAAATTTGAACAAATAATTAAAATTTTTTTATTATAATCTTTTTGTACCATTTACTTCTAGTCCAAAACCATCAATCCCAACTATTTTTTTTGAAGAACTTGTTAGAAGGATAATTTTTTTTGCCCCCAAATCAGTAAGAATTTGTGCACCTATACCATATTCTTTTAAAGTTTTATTTTTCTTAATATTCTTTTCATCTCTACTAGATAACTCTTTTTTAGGGTTTCTTATTATAACTATAATCCCTTCTTCAAGTTTTGAAATCTTTTCAAATGCTTTTGAGAGAGTTTTATTAACTGGGTTTATAATGTCTGAAAAAATATTCAAACTATGCATTCTTACAACAATATTTTTTTCTTTAGAAATTTTTCCTTTAACAAGAGCCAAATGTTCTGTTCCATCAATCATATTTTTATATACGAAAATTTTAAAATTTCTCAAAGATCTGATTTTCAAGTCATCTACTTTTACGCATTTCACTAACTTTTCTTTTGTAACTTTATACTCAATTAAGTCTTTTATTGATGCCATTTTTAATTTATGTTTTTTACAAAACTTAACTAAGTCATTAAACCTGGCCATTGTTCCATCATCATTCATAATTTCACAAATAACTCCGTACGGATATTTTTCCTGAGTTGACATTCTACAGAGGTCAACAGCGGCCTCGGTATGACCAGCTCTTACCAAGACACCTCCATCACTTGCTAGTAATGGGAAAATATGCCCAGGGCTTACCAAGTCATTAGGTTTTGAATTTGGAGAAACAGCTACTTTTATTGTTGTTGCTCTATCTTTAGCACTTATACCTGTTGTAACACCTTTTTTGGCTTCAATTGAAACTGTAAAAGCAGTTCTATGTCTACTTTTATTTGAGTCAGTCATGAGTTTCAGTTTCATTCTTTTAAATCTTTTTTTATCAAGTGCTAAACAGATTAACCCCCGAGCATGTTTAGCCATGAAATTTATTTTTTCTGAAGTTACAGAAGATGCACAAAATAGTAAGTCACCTTCATTTTCTCTTTTTTC
>MDSV01155917.1_pt1 | contig 17177 bp, 16 predicted proteins | sample 810851 | NCBI WGS metagenome assembly MDSV01 (sample SAMN05326640, study PRJNA326480) | marine metagenome | isolation source: seawater | place: Atlantic Ocean: North East | collected 2012 | reverse complement strand
TTGCACCAATGAATCTCGAGAGTCCGTAGGTTATCGCTCTAACATTTCCAGTTGCTAGAATAATTGGTATTCCAGCATCCTCTAGGCGCCTGAGCGATTCGATTGCCTCCAAATGCAATTTTTTGTTGTAATCGGTTATCGTACCATCGATATCAACGGCAACGGCCTTTGGTTTCCATCCAGCAGGCATCCATTGCATGTCTCGCGCTAGAAGACTTGATTCAATACGATTGCGATGGGAGGCTTATTGAGCAATGCATTCACAGGAACGGATGTGGCGGAAGACGGAGATGAATTCCTATCTCTTGAGGAGACAACATCTCCTTTACCTGAGGTAAAGCCACGCAAATCACGCAAACCCATTTCAAAAACTCTCAAACCGCTCTATGACAGTATAATTCCTGATGCTTCAGAACCAGAATCATTGGATATGGAAATTGTTGGAGAGTATAGCGGTACTCAGAGTATTTGTTGGCCAATTCAAGACATGGATTGCCCCCATTGTGCGTCTGAAGCAATGAATGCTCTAAACCGTCTAAAACATGTCAATACCTCATTAGTAAGCGCTACAGATGGAACAGTAACAGTTAGTGTAGATTTTGAGAAAGGGAATCTATCTGAAGCCTCTGCCGTTTTACGTTCATTAGGGAATCCTCCAAACGTTCCATTTATGCAAATTTCAGGAGTAAATTCTAGCGCTATTGCTACAAGGCATTCGGTTCCTGTCAAAGCACTACCTCGGATTTTTAGACGTCAACCGGGAATATTAGAATGCGAAGTCGATAGAGACGGGAACATAAAAATTCAAACAGTTCCAAATCTAGCCAAAGAGATGCAAATCGCAATGGATGAATCTCTAAAAAATGTGATTGGTAGTGACTTCAAACTTATTCCAGAGAAGATAAACACAGTCACTCCTGGTCAGTGGAGAATGATTAGTTCAGGAATTGCATTTGTAATGTTGATTACTTTAATTGCAACAGAATTACTGATCACCAAAAATCCTTGGGTGGTAGGCGCTATTGGTTTGTGCGGAGTCTCCCTTGGAGGAATAAAGATGTTCTCCAAGGCTATTGCTTCTGTGAAAAATAGGCAGTTTGGTTTCCAAGTTTTGACATCTTTAGCAGTGATTGGGGCCTCTTATTTGCAGGCCTGGGAAGAGGCATTACTGGTTTTGATTCTAGTCTCGTGGACTGAACATATGGAAAACGAGGCCCTTGTGAAAGCAAGAGAAGCTATGCAAGGAGGTTTGGACCGCCTACCTCGTACTGCTAGAAGAGTACCCAAGAAAGGTATTGGCAGTTTTTCAATTACTTCGATGGAGGCAATTTCGTCAACTAGTTTGATGGCTCCAATCGCTAAGAATACAGATGTTGTGGAAGAGATTCCTATTGGATTGGTTATGCGTGGAGACCATCTTGAAATCAGAAGTGGAGAATTGATACCCGCTGATGGAAAGATCATTTCAGGTTCAGGTTCAATTAACAAGGCACCTCTTACCGGTGAGTCGGTACCTGTGGATGTTGCAGTTGGAGATGAAATACAAGCAGGTCTTTCTATCTCCCGGGGCCCTGTGACTATTGAAGTTACAGCAGTTGGTGAAGATACTCGTCTGTCCGGACTAATTGAAAAGGTTCACATCTACAAGGACAAACCAACACGATTGCAGGGAGCATTGGAGAATTTTACTTCGATATGGGTTCCGTTCGTCCTGATTGGTGCAGTTTTGGCTTGGTTGTTAATTCCAGGGGCACCTTGGAAAATTATTCTCTTGCTATGGGTTGTAGCTTGTCCCTGTGCCCTTCTGTTAGCATCGCCAGTTCCGCATGCTGCTAGCCTCTCTCTAGCATCTAAATCTGGAGCAATTGCAAGAGGTGGCGATGTAATGGAAGCATTATCAAAAGTCAATTTGGTCTTGCTTGACAAGACTGGTACTCTAACTTCGGGTAAACCAACAATTGGTAGTTTGACTATAGCCAGAGGTAGGAGTAGAGAATCAGTTATTGCTCTAGCGGCTGGTCTTGAAGCATCATCTAATCACCCCTATGCACAGGCGGTCATTGCACTAGCAAAGGATGAATCGATTGAACCGCTTGAACTAACAGATATTTCTGATGTCAAAAATGGAATATCTGCCAAATTAAAAGGTGATGAAGTCTCATTGGTTAGGGCAGAGAAATCAATGGTCACTGGCTCATTGCTCAAGTCTCTTGAAAGTGCTTTGAGTCAAGGACATGGTGCTAGCGTATTAATGAAAAACGGAAAACAGGTTGCTTTGTTCACATTCTTACATGATGATTTGAGGGAAGGGACTGATGAAATGATTAGAACTCTATATTCCAAAGGAGTAAATGTTGAGATTCTATCGGGAGATAATCAAGATGCTGTTAGTGCATTAGCAAGCAGTATTGGAGTCAATGAAAATGCTGCAAGAGGAGAGATGACTCCTGAAAGCAAGGTTGATTGGGTGCAAAAAAGGTCTGAAACGCACATCACTATGATGGTAGGAGACGGGTTCAATGATGCCGCTGCTATGGCAGCAGCAGATGTCGGCATAGCAATCGGAACTGGCGAATCTGCAAATCTTGAAGCAGCAGATGTATTGATTCCTGGCGAAGATCCCAGACTTATTTCCGATTTAGTAATTCTATCAAGAAGAACCCATTCCATTCTCATTTGGAACATATATTATTCATTGGCAGTAACACTATTCCTCGTATATCTCGTTCTAGCTGGAATTAACGAGAGTCTAGCGATTGGAGTTCTAGTGCATGAGTTGAGTGTTATTGGGGTAATCATTAACGGAGCGCGTCTTTCTGGAACAGGTGGGACATTGAAGTTAATCAAGGATATCTTCTATTCTATTTGGCAAGGAACATTAGATTCTTTCAAGGCATTTTATGATTCACTTTGAGGGGATAATCAAACGCTACCTTCAAGCCACATGACGATTGGCATTGTCCAAAGGTGACCTCTGATGGCGAGAATTCATGCAGACCCGGTCAGCACTTCTCTAATGCATCCAACACGTCGTGCACTATACGTTGCATTACTTGAGGCCGATGAATATACAACAGTCCAATTACAGAAAATCGTTGGAGTGGACCGTTACAACCTCTATCATCATTTGAGAAAATTAGAATCTCTTGGTTTGGTAATGAATCATCGTGACCAGGGGCGAACTCGTTGGTGGTGTGTAATTGACAGGGTTCCATTACCAAGCGACGGAAGTTCAAGTTCTAGTCAAAACTCAATCGCTTCGATTGATTTGTCCAACCCAAGGGTGCAAGCTGCTGCAAGAACCATGCTAAGAGAATTAGCAGATTTATCCGGAACAGAACTTAACCTCGATTCGGCAACACTCCAGAAGTTGGAAATTCTTGGTAGAATGAATTGAACAGCGAAATCTCTCAAAAACAAATACAAGGAGGGCTATACATGTCGGATGAAGAGTCTAGCGCAGGGGTGGAATCAAGAATCTCTGCACCAGACCTATCGTGTCCAAAGTGCAACAACTTACTGCCAAATGGCCTAGGTATCATAACCTGTGTAATGTGTAAAACTGAAGTGAAAGTTGAGCATGAGGGAACAAGGAAAAAGTGGAGAGAGGAAAAGGTCAGTTGTCCTTCTTGTTCTAAGGTGTTGATTTGTGGCGTTGGCAAAAGACCAGCAAATTTGCAGTGTTCATCTTGCCAAACCCATTTTGTTTTGAAACCAAATAGGCCAAAGATAGAGATTTCATGTCCATCATGCAAACGCAAACTGAGAATGAATAAGCGTCCAGGAGAAAGAGAAATCACATGTCCAGCATGTGAAGCTGAATTCAAGGTTTCATTTTGAGGTGATAATTTGAAAACTACATTTAGAATGATGGGAATCGCTGATTACATCACTATTGTAAATGGATTATTTGGCACTCTTGCAATTTTCTTTCTTTTACTAGCTGTGGATGATATGGGTGAGCCATACACAGAGGGCGGTGTTCTTACTGACTATATCTGGGCTGCAATGTTATGCATCCTTCTATCAGCAATAGGTGATATTATCGATGGACCAATCGCTAGAAAATACTCAAAGCAGCAACTACTTGGTGGCTCCTTAGACATCATGTCAGACTGTATTTCATTCTGTGTCGCACCTGCTCTTATGGTATTTGCAATGTTTGGCAGGTGGGGTGAAGCAACTCCAATTTGGACAATCAGTTTGGCGATAGCATGCTCCTGGATGATTGCATGCGGTATGTTGAGGCTAGCAAGGTTCCAACACGATGAAGGCGGCTATGTACCTTATTTCTACGGCATGGCCTCACCTGCAAATGCGATGCTGATTATTTCAGCAGCAGGCCTAATATGGCTCCAACCTTCTTCAGGAGTCGGTCCAGACCTTACTGAATGGAGTTGTGAAATATGCTTTGGAGAGGGGGAGAAGCCATACCTAGATTTCATTATTCTTCCATTATTATTTATCAGTGGAGGTCTAATGATTTCAGACAGAAAAATGTCTAAACTAAAATCAGGAATTCCAATGAAACTTAGTGTTGTTCAACTTTCAGCATTGTTGTTTGGTATTCTTCATGCAATGTCCCTCACACAAAAGGATGACGTTGGCATAGACATGTCAGGGACTTCATTCACCATGTTCTTGTTTGGTGTTTCATTATTTTTGATGCTTGTATACATCGTCATGGGCCCTCGTTTAGTTTCCATAGAAAATGAGTTTAAAGAACAAGAATGATGGCAAACGTGAATGGTCGTATAAATCGCATCGCGACAACCATCATCAATCGCGCTCCTTATCTATCATGAGAAAGCCATGAGTTACCGGATGGGATTATTATGAGTGCTAGCGAAAGCAAGTCGGGAGACAAAGTGGGGTTGAGAAGAGGGAATTCTTCTGGAAATATTGACCTCTCAACATTACGCGCCCAATTTACGTCTACTCCTTCCCCATCCTTGGATCAGACGTTAATGCAAAATTCACGTTTCAGAGAGGAAGAGAAACTGCGTGCAAAGTTGCGCAGAGAGAGCAAACTCCGTCGCGAAGCGTTGGCTGAGAGAATCTCATTAATGCAAGACAACATGGCAACAGACATTTCCAGACAACATGAAATGACTCTCAATGCATTCGAAAGTGAACTAAGAGGGGAAATGGAAGAAGAGTTGTCTAAGTTAGAATCCAATGCACTGACTAGAGAGGAAATTCGACTCAGAGAAATGCACGAGATGCGCCTTGAAAGGGAGATAAGTGCTCTCAAAGAATCTCTAGAAGTTGAACAAAGCCGCAAGGTAGAGGAGCATAGAACAGCAGTCATTTCACAGTTAGAGTCACAGTTATCTGACGAACACCGAAAGAGATTAGCATTCCAAAGAGAAAGGTTGGGAATAGAATTTAACCAATCTTTGCAAAGAAAAATCCGGGAATTAGAAGCGACGATTCAGAAAGAAATGGAAAGTCGATTTACTGAATTGGAATCAAAGGAAGTTGACAAACTTGAAGAAATCCAAACCCAAAAACTGGCAGAGAGAGAAGAGTCTCTTCGACGGGGAATTAGAACTAGGTTGGAGCAACAACTCAAACTTCGCCTCAAGCAGAGAGAAGCATCCATGCGCGCAGAGTATGAGAGGCGCAGCCTGAGATTAGAGGAAGACATTGCAGCTTCTATACAGGATGAATTGGAGTCTAGGCTAAATTCCGAAACAAAGGAACTCGAAGAAAGAATGCGCCAGGACGTAGAACTAGCAGTCGCTAGGAGAAGGGAGCAACTTAGAGGTGAAGTTGAAAAGCAGTTAGAATCACAATACTCTGAGAAATTATCAGAACGTAAGAGTAGATTGCGTGAGAAGTATGATATTACATTCTCCAAAGCAGTTGACGATATTTCTCGCTCACTCGAAGCAGAAATTGATTCAGAACTCGAGTCTAGAATGGACCTCGAATTCGCAGCCTACAGAAATGCTAGAGAAGCAGAGATTCAGAACCGTCTTGCTAGATTCCGATACGAAAGAGAAGCAGAGTTGCACGAACAAATGTCTGACCGTTATGACTCAAAGAAGGTTGATTGGTCGGAGCGTCTGGAATTAGAATTCCAAGCCCGCGAAGCTGCAGCCCGCAAGGCAATAATGTCAGAAATAGATGGCAGATTGAGAAATGAGAGAATTACTCAAGAAACAGATCTAGACTTACTCAAGGAAGAAACAGTGCTCGAACTAGAGGCGGAAATGGAAGAACGTCTTGCAAAGTTCAGAGCACGTAAGGAAGAGGAAGTCGCAACTCAACTCGAGAGACAATTGGACAAGCGTGAAGAAATCATGCGGAACAAGGCGCTTATCGAGGTTCGAAAGCGTGAAGCAAACATACGTGCAGAAATCGAGGCTCAACTCGGTGTTAAGCGTGCAGAGATTAGAGACCGTTTGTCTACATTAACCCAGCAAATGGACGACTTCAAGTCAATGGCAGAAGTCAAGATGCGTGAATCGATTGAAGCAAAGGTGCAGGGAGAAATTGATGTTGATGAAGCAAGACTTGCAGAACAGCAACAGGAATTCGAGAATCTTCAAACACAAGACTCCAGAGTTGAAAAGCGGCAATCCTGGCTACAAGCGATTTCTGGACAAGGAACTCAGACCCAACAACCACAAATGGGGGTGGACCCAAGTGCTCTAGGTGCTAGACCTAGTGCTTTAGGTGCATCCGCAGGACGTGCACCACGTGGGGCGCTTGCACAAGCTGCAGCACAACACCAACCTTCAATGGGATTAGCAGGAATGAGGGCACCTCGCTCCGCAGCCAAATCATTGAGCGGCGCTCAACCAGTTGCAAGGCCAGTGAAAGCTCCTATTGGTGGAGCAGCTCCTCTTGCAGGAAGGACAGCAGTTAACTTACCACAACCAATCCAACCCAAGGTTGTGCGACAACCAGTTGTTAAATCACCAACACAACTTACCCAAAATGAACCATCACAGGTAGTTCCAAGCCCTGTTGCCGCACCTTCAATAGTTAAGAGTCCAACAATAAAACCCCCTTCAATTTCTCAATCGAAGCAAATAGTTGCTCCAAAGATTGAAGAGTTGAAACCGGAAATTGCAACGGCTGAAGAAATCGTTTCAGAGATTGAAGAGATTGAGCCGGCAGTAGATTCTGAACCAATTGTTGAAGAAATAATTGACACGATTGACGAGACTCAAAAACTAGAGCCGAAGTTAGCTACGATCACTCCTCTCAAGAAACTTGAACCTGTTCAAGCAGAAAAGACAGTAGTTCTAACTCCAGTTACCATGAAGGTGCTGGAACCAGTCAATAGAAGAGGCCCTCCGCCATCTTCTGCTCCTGGTCAGAGGCCTGGCTCTAAGAAGGTTGTAGCCCCAACAGCGAAATTAACTCCAATCACAAAATTAACTCCAATCGAATCTAAATCTGAGTCAGAACGTGAAGATTGAGATTGAATTAACTGTTAAGGGGTCAAAAACTTCACTCCGAGCCATTGATACGTCACGAGTTCTTGGACTTGAATATGAGGAGAGTTATTGCCGTAATTCTCGCCGTGTTACTTCTCCCTGCTATACCTACAGCAGAAGCAGAATCTAACTTAATCGATGTAGGGATTATCCAAAATATTGACGGCAGATTTGTTGCCGCCTCATTTAGTTCAGAATCGACATTGGTAACAGTAACGAAAACAGGGAATCTTTCCGAGCATTTTTGGGGTAGTGGTGAACTTATTACTCAGTGGTCGATTGAACTCAATATATCAGTAAATTCTGCTACTTTGGATTCAACCGGTCTACAGGTGGCGGTGGCACATACAGAGGGTGTGTTTGTCATAAATACTGAATCAAGGTCGATAACTTCTTACTACAATATTAGCAGCTCCGTTGATACAGTTCACTGGGATTCTGAGGGTGACCTGTGGTACGGACTTTACGGCCTAGAGCGCCGTGCGATAGAGTACAGAAACGGTAATTTAACAGGGGAACAAACCGAACAACACATTCAGCCAATGACTGCAATGGATATTATTTCAGAAGATCGGATAGTTACTGGAGGAAGGGACAACCTAGTCAAAGTCTCTAATCAAGAAGGCATTGTAGAGAGGACATTAACTGGGTTCTCTTCTTATCCTTCGAAGATATTACATGATGGTGCAGACAATCTAATTGTTGGTTGTGATAATGGTGATATTTTTCGGTTTAACATGTCTGATTGGAGCAGAGAAGAATCTTCAGTATCTAGCGGACAGAATATTATCTCAATTTCATTTACAGAAGATGGAGATATTTTAGTAGGTACTCAAAACGGTAAGTTGCACCAACTTAATGGTAGTACATTAACTGAAGAAACCGTCTATTCTGCCTCGGGTAGAGTAATTCTAGGTATGTTTGGAATGTCGGGTGAATTATACATCGTTTCCACATTTTCTACTTCATCAAAAATTAGGCTTTATGATTTAGACAATGATGGTGATGGTGTCACAGATAGCCAAGATGCTTTCCCAAATGACTCAACTCAAACCGAAGATCAGGATGGAGATGGTTTCGGTGATAACGAGAATGGAAATAATCCGGATTACTTCCCCGATGATAGTTCTCAATGGATGGATAATGATAGTGATGGTTATGGCGACAATCCCAACGGAAATGACTCTGATGTATTCCCAGCAAATTCTGAGCAATGGATTGACTCCGACGGAGACGGATATGGTGATAATATTGACAAAGAGGGCGGAGATCGATTCCCGAATGATCCAACTCAGTGGTCGGATTCAGATTCGGATGGATTTGGAGATAACATAAATGGAAACAATGGCGATGACTGTCCAAATCAGAATGGGTTTTCTACAATTGACAGATTGGGTTGTAAAGATAGTGACAGTGATGGCTATTCTAATCCATCAGATGATTGGACAGTCCAAGATGGCGCAGATTTCGCAATTTATGATAAAAGCCAGTGGGTTGATTCTGATGGAGATGGGTACGGAGATAACTTGAATGGGAATGACCCAGATAATTGTCCGCTTGAGTGGGGTAATTCAACGAAAGGTTACGTCCCTGAAATTACTAATGATGATTCTTTGACTTTGACATACATTGTAACCGAAACATTCGGTTGTGTAGACAGTGATGGTGATGGATTCTACGACTTCGCCGAAGACTTACCTAACGATGCTAGAGATTACATTGATGCAGATGGTGATTTAGTAGGGGCAAGTCAGGATTACAATGATTCAAACAGACTTATTCAAACAGTCAACGACCACTGTGCAATCGTAACTACCGATGTTACTGAGGCCTGTCAAGGAATCAGAGATGCTGATTATCAAGAATATGTTGCCGACAAAGAGGCGGATGGGGAATCTGCAAAGGATTACTTTGCTTGGTTAAATTCAGAGCAAAAATCCAAAGATGAAGATTCTTTTAGCGACCAGTACCTATCAACTGCAAAAGAAATAGCACCATTCTTAGGAGGGGGATTTGCAGCGATAGTCGCAGTGTTGCTGATATATGCTGCAATAGCAAGTGGACGTAGACGTAAAGCACTGGTCAAAACCTACGGTGTTCCATTCGCACCAGATGGAGAAAATAGTGCTGAAACAGAAGCACTGGAAGGAAAAGCAGGACTTTCAGGCTCTGGTGGAATCGATTCAGACAAGTATTGGGATGATGATGTAGCGCCGATGGATGTGGGTGCTGCAAGTAATGAGAACGATTTAGACTCTGGACTCGATGATATTGACAATAAAGGAGATTTAGATCAGTCTGAATCCTCAGGAGTAATGGAAGAATCTTCATCATTAGAAGAGTTGGCAGGGCTCCCTGCTCAAACAACAGTTGCTGAGGCCGCAGAGGTAAAACAAGAATCTCCCCAAAATGTGCCTCCAGAAGCTCCTCCTTTACCTGCTGAAGGATTACCTGATGGCTGGACAATGGACCAATGGAAATGGTATGGTGCTGAATGGCTTTCTAAACAAGGCAAATGATCAATCGTTTCGCCAAACTATTGGTAGGCATGATTTCAATTTACCTAACTGCTCTCCAGAGTATACAGGAACTCCGTCAATTTTCAGAGTATTAGCAATCAACCACAAAATAGCATTCCAACTTTTTGCGGCGGCAAATAATTCCACCTCTCCCATTGTTGCCTTCATAAGAAGCTTACCAGCATCACTATTTGCATCAAAAATAGCATGCACTAGGTCATTTGTAGATAACTTGTATCCAGGCGGTCTCCAATCCATCATTTTACCACCTCAGACCTTGAAAGGAGCGAGGTTTAGTCGTTGAACAAGATGCTCTGCGCCAACATCAGCGACTTCTTTCATTTTTTGACGGAGATTGTCTAATTCTCCATTCATTTTTGCTAATTTGTGAGTGCGAATCATCTCTGCTAGAAAAGAATCAACACTTCGATGTCCGTCCATCGTTCTTAGTGTGTTCAACTGTCTCCTAACTTCATAACTTACACTTATTGAGGTCATCCCTTCCCCGGTCATGACCTCCTTGCGTGCTTTTGACTACTTGAAATACGCGCGCTAAATGAAACAGCAAGAGACGTTTTGTGGACACAATCAAATTGACCGGCCTTGTTTCTCTAGAAGCAATCTCGGGTGCTCTGTAACTCCAAATTGCCTTCGCATTTCATGGACACGCTCATGATATTCCTTTGTCAGTGACCAATATTCCCTGCTTCCAGCCCCAGCTCCGCTTTTGCTTGGTCTGTTCAGGATTACAGTTGGGGCACCTGTCCAAGCAGCTTCAGCAACTTTCGCCAACCTTCGAATAGGAGTCTTGAACACCTTTCTCGGAATCTTTGACTGCACTTCATTACAGACGTGAAGGGATAGTTTCGACCTCTGGTCCACCATTGTCATCGCAACTCCAAATATCTTCAAGTTTCGATTAATTCTCTTTTGAATCATCTTTACACTGTTCATCAGCATGCTGAATCCTTCTAGAGCGTAATACTCTGCCTGGACCGGTATAAACACCCAGTTTGCGGCACAAAGTGCGTTTATTGAAAGTAATCCTAGTGAAGGAGGTGTATCTATGATAATGTGGTCAAATTGGTCAATAATTGGGTCTAATGCTTCTCTCAGTCTAGTTTCTCGACCAATTCTGTGACTCAATTCTATTTCTGCCCCGGAGAGGTGAATATCACTTGGTAATAGCCAAAGATTGTCTATTCCCAAGTCTTCAGGGACCCTATTTGAATTATCATTTCTTTTTGACCATGCTCTTTGCATTGAATCGGTTAGTTCACTTGGCGAGATAAGATACTCTTCCATCAAGGGTAAGTCTTCACCACCATCATTGACGAGTAAGTCATAAGCAGTTTTTTTGATTTTTTTCTTTTCAACTCCAAATGAAGTAGCACAATTGCCTTGAGGGTCCAAATCTATGAGTAAAACCTTTGCTGGAGGCACCTTGAATTTTGGATTTCCTTTTGCTAGTGCTGCAGCTAGATTTACCGCAGTAGTAGTTTTTGCACAACCACCTTTTTGGTTTGCAACCGCCACTACCATCTTGTAAGGATTCATCTATACACCTCAAAACTTACCTGCGTTGTGAGAGCGAAGTTGGCGGCCCCCTGTAAAGAGTCGCATTGATTCGATAGTAATCATCCCTGTTGAATGACAGGAACTGGAACTTCGGACAATATCTTTCGAACGATGTGCATACCGGTAATTCCACGGATCTTCGCCTCAGGCTTCATCACTATTCTGTGTGAAATAATTTGAAGAGCGATTCCCTTGATGTCATCAGGAATTACGTAATCTCTACTATCGATTGCTGCCGCTGCACGGCCAGTCTTGAACAAAGACTGGCTAGCACGAGGAGATGCACCGTTTACTACACGGTGGTCTTCACGAGTTCTTTGAACGATTTCGACAATATAAGATAGAATAGCTGGATCTACGTGAACAGTCTCAAGCGCTTTTTGCATTGCAACTACCTTCTTCGGAGAGGTGATTTGCTCTACATCGTGCTGGTCTTTCCCACGTAGTTTACGTCGTGCGAGAATTGCCTTCTCTTCAGCACGGTCGGGGTAACCCATACTCATCTTCATCAAGAAACGGTCCATCTGTGCTTCAGGAAGTGGGTATGTTCCTTCTTGCTCGATAGGGTTCTGTGTAGCAAGTACTACGAATGGTGCTGGTAATTTGTGGGTAATACCTTCGATTGTAACCTGTTTCTCTTCCATAGCTTCAAGCAGAGCAGCCTGTGTTTTTGGCGGTGCACGATTGATTTCGTCAGCCAGTAAGATATTAGAGAACAGAGGGCCAGCACGCAATTTGAATTCACCAGATTTCTGGTCGAACATGTAAGTACCCATGATATCGCTTGGTAGCAAGTCAGGGGTGAACTGAACACGCTTGAATTTACATCCTAAAGCACGTGCGAATGTGTTTGAAAGAAGGGTCTTTGCAAGACCAGGGAAATCTTCCAGTAGCATGTTTCCGTTAGATAGAATTCCGACAGTAACTCTTCGTAAGTTTTCATTCTTTCCAATGATTACCTTTGAAACTTCACCCATGAGCGAATTTGCGATAGAAGATACTGTAGCAATCAAGTCTTTTGTTCGATGGTCGCCTGCTGGTGCTCCCGCTTGGAATCCTGCGTTCATAGTAACTACACCTCTCGGTACAATTTGACCACCTGCACCATCCATACTTCAAGGTATTGCGTGGATAAGTCGTGAAAAATCATGACTTACATCGGTAGTTTAGCGGCCCCAAAAATGGTCTTGCTTGCGATGTAGGCGTGTGATTTCTTCAAGAATTTCTTCTTCAATTGGGGTTAAATCCAGTTTCCTCAATCGTTTAGCGTGTGAAGATGGTATGTCGACCCAAAATTCGTCACCTTCATCGATTTGTCTGCCAACTGTAGGCCCCATGACGGCAACAGCCAACTCTTCTCCTTGGTGGCCTTGTCTAACGTCCTCACTTGACCTTGTTCTCAAACTCTTGATTTGTCCAATCGCAGTTCCATCCAATTTCATAATTCTTTGACCGACGTGCACTCTGCCACCAAGAACTCTCATTCCAACAATAGCAGGTCCTTTGTTTCTGAAAGTGTGGTCTTTTAGGTATAACAGGTGTCCAGGGTAAACCAAATTTTCTCTAGCAGCAGCATCCATTTCTGCCTTTGTAGTATCTCTCCATTCTTCGAATTCTTCAAGAATTCTGTAAATGATGTCAGCGTTAATGAATTTAATTTCAGCATCAGGGCCTTCGAGTTTAGGTTGAACTTCAGTATTTCCTTTAACAGAGAATCCTAGGATAACTTGGTTTAGTGTATCATCTGCACATTGAGCGGTGATTATGTCTCTCTTGTTTACAGGCCCAACTGTAGCCATTCTGATTGGGATTTCCATTTTGTCAAGTTCAAACGCCAAAGCCTCTAGGCCTCCGACCGTATCTGCTTTGATTACAACACCTTCCTCAGCGATGTCAACAGAAATTTTCGCTTCTTTGAAAGCCTCTTTCTGTGCAATTGCTTTTGCCTCATTAGTATTGGTTTGACGCAACGTAGTACCTGCTAGGACATTCTCAAGATTCGGTGCTACAATTTTCAAACCGCATGCTGCAACAGCATTGTCACAGGATTCCCAACGGTCACCAGCATCTCTCATTTCAGACATGCCTTTAGGTCTAAACATCCCTTTGATATGGGTTGAAAACGGTCCATCAGGGCCGACTAGAGTAATTGTATCTCCAACGTTTAACTCCCCACGATTGAGAATAACGTCGATTGTTTTCCCAAGACCTCTCTCGTCCTTCATCTCCAAAACAGTGCCTTCCCCATCCCCGAGAGTATCTCTTAGTCTCTCATCTAGGAACCTTTCAGCAAGTCCGACAGTAACCGTGAGAAGGTCCTGCAAGCCTTCACCATCTTTAGCAGAACACGGCACCATTGCTAGGTTGGATTTGAAGTCACGAATCTTGTCATATCTCTCTATATTGAATCCATGTTCACTGAATTGTCCAAGAAGCTTCCAGTATTTTTCCTCGAACAATTGGTGGACGTCCTCTCTTTGATTGGACCAAGATTCGATGAAAGAGCGACCCTTTTCAGTTCTCCATCCATGTATTCTGTCTACTTTGTTTGCAGCAACAACGAATGGAGTTTTTTTGTCTCTCAATATTCTAAGACTTTCAATGGTTTGTGGTTGCAGTCCTTCCATTATGTCAACAATTAAGATTGCAATATCTGCAAGCGCTCCTCCACGGCTGCGTAGGCTAGTGAATGAGTGATGCCCGGGAGTATCAATGAACAATAGTCCTGGGCTGTTGAAATCTTTGCCACCAGTCATAGCAGCACAGGTTTCATTCAGAATTTTTGCCGGCACTTCAGTAGCGCCAATATGCTGAGTAATTCCTCCAGCTTCCCTATCCATTACACTTGCTTGCCGCTCGGAACCCAATGATCTGAAGTGGTCAAGAACACTGGTCTTTCCATGGTCTACGTGACCTAGAACTGACACGATAGGTTGGCGCTGCCATCCGAGGTTTTCACCCTCTTTTTCAGGGCTTATTTCCTCTTCAGACATATGAAATCCTCCAATTGGATTTTTTAATTTTGCAATTGGTGTTTAATTTCACTCATACACCCAAGACTGGCTGTCTTGAGTCCACTCGTTAACACCTTCAGGGAACCATAGCCCAAGTTCGAATTCTGCAGTTTCTGCAGCATCTGAACCGTGAATCATATTGTAACCGATATCCATTCCGAAGTCTCCTCTGATTGTTCCTGGAGCAGCTTCTCTTCCATTTGTTGGTCCAATCAAATTTCTCGCTACACTAATTGCGTCTCTACCGGACCAAGCCATGCAGACAACAGGTCCGCTTGTGACGAACTTGATCAATCCAGGGAAGAATGGCCTCTCAGCGTGAACGGCATAGTGTTCCTTTGCAATCTCTTCGCTAGGGATAACTTGCTTCAAACCAACAAGTTGTAATCCTTTTCTTTCAAATCTTTGAATGATTTCTCCAACCAATCCTCGCTGTACGCCATCAGGCTTTACCATAACATAGGTAGTCTCCATAGTAATTCCACCAATGCCTGCGACCAACACACCCTATTTGAGCGCAGCGATTGTATATGCTTAGATGGAAATGCTTAGATTCCGCCTTTTACGTAATGACGGGTCCACTTCACCTTGCGAGAATTTCGCTTTAGTTTGACGGCATTCTTGCGAGCTTTGCTGTTGGCAAACCACTGCACCGTGCCATCACGGCGGATGAACATCAATCCTGTTCCAGGTTCGATTATATCTCCCGAGAAACTGCAAATTCTTTGTTCTGGCATTTAGATCACCTATAGTTGAGTTTACGGGCTTCTCGCCCAGTATCGATTAGCATTAGGATATCACCAACACGGACAGGTCCTATCACGTTTCTTGTGATAATTCGACCAATGTCACGAGGGTTTGGTGCATCGTTAACACGCACCTTAACCTGTGTAGCTTCACCAGTCATTCCAGTTCTACCTACAATTTCGACGACCTCAGCGGGCCATCCTCCGAGTTCTTCAGACATTTCTTATTCCTCCGAAATCAGTGATTAAATCAGTTGGAAAGCCCCTTTACGAGCTCAACAACTTCGTTGAATTTTTCTTGAGCACCCTTTGAAACCTCTAGTAGGGCAAGAGATGCGGTCTTGACTCCGCCCGGCATTCCAGCTTCTTTTGCTAGGAACTCTTGGCTTGGGACATATCCGTATGGGATACCTTTCTCTGCGCAGATTAGAGGAATGTGAGCCAGTAGTTCTGGTGGGTTTACATCCTCTGCCATAATGATGAACTTAGCAGTGCCACGTTCAGCAGCCTTAGTTACCTCATTAGATCCTTTCTTCATTCTTCCGTTGTTGTTAGCCTGTACCATTTCGTAGATCTTGTCTGCGACATCGCCAGGGGTCTCATATGACACGTGTGCACTCATTGAAATCACTCTCATGCTTATGTGAAGCAATGCTGCGCACGACCTCGCGGATATAAACACGACGGATTAGAATGAAACCTTACTTTTCTAAATCAGCCAGGATTTTACGCACACCTCGAGCAAGTGCAACCCCTCCAGAGATAACTGCTCTCCTATTGGGTAGACTCGAGGTGGCATGCACGCCGTCGACGTGATTTGACAATCTTGCGATGGCCCCTCCAGTGAATAGTCCATGTGTGCAAGCAGCATGAACTTCCACAGCTCCTTGGCTTCGAAGGGCGTCTGCTGCTTTACAGATTGTACCTCCAGTAGCAATCATGTCGTCTACGATGGCGACAATTTTTCCTTCAACTTGCAAATCCTTTGCTTTGTGTACAATGGTGTGAGCATCTATTCTTGTTTTCTCGAGATAAGAGAAGGGTAAACCTATGGCTTGAGCAACAGCGCTCGCTCTATCTATTGCTCCTTTATCTGGAGATAGGATGAAATCCGGATTGACGGTTTCTTGTAAGTGAGCTGCGATTTCAGGCATTGCTGAAGTGAATGCAACTGGTATCGGCATTCCTTCTAGTGCCGCAGGTGCGTGTAAATCGAAAACAATGATTCCGTCACAATGTGCGGAAAGCAATCTTCCAATTGCTTTGGCACTAATCGCCTCCCCGGGTCTGAATCTTTTGTCTTGTCTAGAATAGCCGAAGTATGGAATCGCTACAATCACTCCAGGTCCGACAGGATCCATTGATTGGGGTCCGATTTCTTTGAGGTTCTCGGTTCTTCCCTCTCGAACATCTCTGATCGCTTCTAGAAGAAGTAGAGTTTCTACAATTCCCGCATCGGGAAATGTGTTTGAAACCAAAACTACAGGTTCACTTCGGACTGCTTCAATAGCGCCTTCAGGGATTCTGATATACCCTTCAGAATCAGGGAATCTGCGAGCCTCAAGAGAGTGATGTTCCCAATCGAGTTCCTTGGCAAGATCGATTGCAAGTGCTCTGGAATTGCTTCCGGACACCACTACCATGTTACCAGTGGCGGCGAGGGGGCTAAATGAGGATTCTTATCGGTTGCAGGTTAGAATCAAATTAGTTCGAGCAATGGAATCGGCATACTGAGGATTGTAAATGGTGCGCGAGGCAGGACTTGAACCTGCGACCTCCCGGTTATCAGCCGGGTGCTCCAGCCGACTAAGCTACCCGCGCAAAGGCAGGTCGCCGACCGACCATCCCATCATAAAGACGACGGTA
>MDSV01151877.1_pt1 | contig 17177 bp, 8 predicted proteins | sample 810851 | NCBI WGS metagenome assembly MDSV01 (sample SAMN05326640, study PRJNA326480) | marine metagenome | isolation source: seawater | place: Atlantic Ocean: North East | collected 2012 | reverse complement strand
TAGCTATTGGAAAAATATAAGTGGAACCATCTTCATCAAGATTCTTGCCCCATATAGTTTTAATATTTTCAGGAGTTTTGTACCAATCTTTGTAAAAGCCACAACCTGAATCTATATACGGTTCACCTTTATCCCATTGCCCATTGCCCATATCGATTGTCCAATCTTTATCACCTTCACAAATATTTTGATTTGCTTGATAACAATCTGTAAACATTTCACATTCATCATACATATCATTACTTGAAACATATTCTTTAAGAAGAGTATTATAAGAAAATTCAAATTGATTAAAAATTTCATCAATTATTTTTTTTCTATATTCTTCCATAATAATAGGGTGATCTTCTAATACCCAATAAAAATCTTTATTGCTAAAAATCATATCAAAGGTAAAGTCAGTAAATTTTTCCAACCCTTTTATAGTATTGATTCTTTGAAGTCCTACATTTTGATTAACTAGCTCAATATCTTCAAATTTAATATTTAGAAAATCTAGAAAGTCAGATTTTTTTTCAAAGTAAGATTGTTCAATCTCAAACTTGAAATAATTTTTCTCAATTTCCATCCATGCTATTGGATCCCAGCGCTTTATTGCGTGAATAGTAATTGCAAAAGCATTCATGTTATTTTTTAATGGATCATCTTTTAATGTTTTTATAATTTTTTCCGAATTATATCTGTCATGTATTTGATTATTATTAATGTCAAGGTACCACTGATCTGCTTCCTTGTCAAATTCGACAGGTAAGTTTTTATCCTCATATTCAAAAGTAGGGTCTATCGAAAAGTATGGCTCATTAAAGTTAAAAGCTATATGTCCATCGTGATTTTTATTATATATCTGCTCAATGTACCAAGGTGCATTTAAAAGACTCAAGTTGATAACCTTAATGTTTGAGTTCTGTTGTTTAGTACCTTGATTAAACCACAGTGGATAGGTGTCATTGTCTCCTACCGTTAATAAAACAGAATTAGGTTTACAAGAAACTAAATTATTGTATCCAAAATCTCTTGCCGCAAAATTACCAGATCTATTATGAACCTTGAAATCGCTAATCAAATAATTGATTGGCATGACGCCAAATAGAATACAAGATAGTGGCACAATTAGCATTAGAATATGATTTCTAGTATTTAAGTTAAAATTACGAAGTATTTTAAGTCCCAACTCAAAGAATGACATGCATCCAATTCCAATCCAGATAGAAAAAGCAAAAAAGCTGCCTACGTAAGCATAGTCACGCTCTCTAGGCTGAGGGTCAATTTGATTAATGTAGATTAGGATTAAAGCTCCAGTCACTATAAATAAAATCAAAACAGAAAATGCATTTTTAGGATCTCGAATGAAATGATAAATCATTCCAATAATTCCAAAAATAAATGCAAATGGAACCCCATATCTAGCCCAATCAACATTTGATTTATTTTTAACTGTTGAGTTGTTGTATTCTTTTATTCTTGCATTTGATGCAGTTTCATAGTCACTTGAAGATAAATCTTGATTATTTATAGTAGTGTTTTTTGTCGCTTGGCTGTAAGAAAAACTATCTCCGCTGTACTCCTTTCCAATGAACTGCCATCCGAAATATCTTAAATACATTTCATTTATTTGATAGTCTACAATAAAATTAATTATATCTTTATTGGATAAAATATTAGATAATTCATGTTTTGGGATTCCATCTTGATAGTGAGGAATCCATCTAATATTGTTAGGGCTATTTAAAAGATTGGAATAATCAATTCGTTTGCTTCCAATTTTTTTTATATCAATAGTTGGCACATTTCCTATATATGCAACCTCAAAATCAAAGCCGATAATTTCATCTAATCCAGATAGGTTGTACAGAACTTCTCCATCTCTTGACAAATACAGATATCCTTTAGGCAGATCGCAGCCATCAAAGACTTCATCTCCATAATGATATGCTAAGTTTTCATAGTTAAGGTTTCCGTCAATAAAAATAATACTTTCTAATTCTCTAGAATCTAAGACAGGAGCATTCAAATTTAAGTTTATTAGTGTTCCACAAGATTTAATAATTGGATTCATATTCGTTGATTGTGAAAATTTATCAAACTCTGTTTTTGCCAATGGGTTATATCTAGCAGAGCTATAATCAGGATTGCTGACTTCTAATATGTGAGGTATACGCATTTTTCCTAAGTCATAAGGCATACTACTAAGTTTATCTGCCTTACCTTCAATTGAGAGTTTACCATTCTCATTGATATATTGTTTTGTCCTGAAATTTGCCAATTCAGTTTCAGAGCTATTGTCTCCGCCTAAGTAGTATTTTAATATCCCCCATATATCAACTGGAACTAAATCTCCATATTGTTCTCTATAAATATATTCTTTAAATCTCTCAGCACTTGATGGTGAGTTCATATTAATTGATGGGTTCTTATGAGCTCTAATAACTATGCTAGCATATGTAGAGTAGCCAATATAGAACATTAAGATTGATAGAGATAATATTTTCAATATTCCACTTTTAACCTTTGATGTGAATGATAAAAATATTCCTACAATTAAAAATAGTGCCACTAAAATTGGAAATATGAATAATTCGATTATTTTTAGAATTCTACTCCAACCTTGAATCTCATTACTTGATGAGTCATAAAATTTTAAAAAGTTTTGATAATCTGCAACTTGATCAATAAGGCCAGTAAAGCCCATTAAGATACCTTTGTATGCTATGGCAAAAATCAGTAATGAAATAATTGGGACTGAAATCCTTTTTAAATAAATAGAAAGAAAATTACGATAAGGTAGATTGGGGTTGTTGCTAGTTATAACATTATACTTTATTACTAAAAAAAAGGAAATAAAGAATAAGGAAAAAATTAAGCCTACGGAAATGGAAAATCCAGATAAGACAAATAGTGTACAACTAATAGCGCCACCGATGAATGTTACTAAGTTATCTAATATAAATCCACCAAAATTATCATTAGTGTGACTGAAATAGATAGTCAAAATAACAAAAGGTAAAGTAAGCAAATTTAATGGGTGAACGCCAATTGACAATCCGAAAATATATGCCGTAAGAAGAATGTACTTTGTGTTCCCTATGCTACCTCTATTTTCAGTCCATTTTAAAGTTAGCCAAATAACGAGAGCTGTTGATAACATTGACATTGCATATACTTCAGATTCAACCGCATTAAACCATTGAGAATCTGTAAATGCAAACAAAAGACTAGCTATTAAAGCGCTACAATATATACTAATTGGCTCTATCTTACTTTTTGTTTTAAACCAGTTTTTAACTAGGTGTACAATTATAAGATATAATAGGGTAACAGATAATGTGCTGCATAGAACAGATAGTAGGTTAACTCGTGCTCCAACATCTTGTATGAAAAAGAATATTGAAGTAAAGAAATTGCCAATTAAAATATAAAGAGGAGCCCCAGAGGGATGAGTTACTCCTAAATTATATGATACCGCGATAAATTCTCCAGAGTCCCAGTAAGAAGTACTTGGAGCCATTGTTGCCAAATATATAATAAAGCAAAAAATAAAAACTATTGCTGCAAAAATTTTATTAATCATTTTATTATTTACTTGGCTTCTTTGTCTTTTTGGTGCTTTTAGTTACTTTTTTTGCTTTTTTTTCATTTTTCTTGCTATCATCTACTTTTGTATCTGCTTCTGAGGCTTCACCATCATTTGCTTTATTTTTTTCAAAAACAAAATTCATTTTTAAATCATTGAGACTCTGTTCTAGTAGTTTATTTTCATATTCATCTAAATTGTTTTTTGTTTTTTCTTGAATCATTGCTAGCATATCAATTGACATTGATGCTGCATCTAAGTTCTTCTCAATTTTATCAGTAACAGGGTTTTTTATTTTTCCCATCTGAATCCATGCTTGTGAACTTAAAGATGATATAAGTGTTATAAAAAGTTGATTATTATCCATTGTTTTTATCCTATGTTAATTAATTCGAGCATTGATTTATAATCGTAGTTAAGAATGCGATTTATCTTTTGATGTTCCAATTTATTTAGTTTTGGGTCTTCCTCTATTAGTTTAAAAGCTAGTGACCTTGCATTTCTGATAATAGGACCATCTTTATAAAAATCAGATAAGCCTGACTTTAGGTATCCATGCTGCCTCGTTCCAAAAAATTCTCCAGGTCCTCTTAATTTAAGGTCTTCATCAGAAATATTGAAGCCATTTGAGGTTTTTTCTAAAATTTTCAATCGTTCAGTTGAGTCGTCTTTACTTTTTCCTAAAAAACAATAACTGTTTTCTGTGCCTCTACCAATTCTACCTCTTAACTGATGTAATTGTGATAGACCAAAGCGGTCTGCATTTTCTATAAGCATTACGGTTGCATTAGGGACATCAATTCCTACCTCAATTACAGTTGTAGATACAATGCACTGCAGTTCATTATTTAAAAATCTACTCATCTCTATATCTCGATCTTCTTTTTTTATTCTTCCATCAATGTACCCAATATTAAAATCTTTAAAAATTTCATTGTTAAGCACTTTATAGGCTGTCATTGCAGCTTTTAAATCCAATTTTTCAGATTCTTCTATAATGGGATATACAATAAAGCACTGTCGGCCTAATTTCATCTCTCTTTTCATTAGATTGTAGACTTCATTAAAAATATCATTTTCCGATACAACTTTTGTTTTTATAGAAGCTCTATTTTTTGGAAGTTCGTCAATTATTGATACATCCATATCTCCGTGAATTGTTATAGCTAATGTTCTTGGTATAGGTGTTGCCGTCATAGATAATATGTCTGGATTATAGCCTTTATCCATAATTTGTTTTCGATGTCCAACTCCAAATCGATGTTGCTCATCAATAATTACTAGGCCTAAATCTTTAAATTTTACATTTTCCTGAAGCAGGGCATGAGTACCAACGACAATATTAATCTTTGAGCTGACGACATTGTTAATGAGCTTTTCTTTATCTTTAGGTTTCATTTTTCCAATCAAAAGACCAACCTCAATACCAACTTTGTTGAAGTGTTCTTTAAAACTTTTATAGTGTTGTTCTGCGAGAATTTCTGTTGGAGCTAAAATTGCTACTTGAGCTTTATTTTCAATAATTATTGCAGATGCCATAATTGCAACGATTGTTTTTCCGCAACCTACATCTCCTTGCAGCAATCTATTCATGGTTTTATTATTTGACAAATCCGACCTGATTTCTTTTAAAACATTAATTTGAGATTTCGTAAGGTCAAAAGGCAAGTTGTTATAAATTAATTTAACAATTTCTCCTTTTTTATTAAATGCTCGTCCATTGCCATCTTTTATTTTTTTCTTTCTTAATGCCATTAATAATTGAAAGAAAAAGTGTTCATCAAATTTTATTCTATAGATTGCTTTTTGGAGACTATTATTATCTTTTGGGTGATGAATTTGTTCAATTGCTTCTTTAAATGATATTAGATTTTGATCGGCAATAATTGATTTAGGGTAATAGTCCACTAATTCTTCTTTTGATTTATCTATGGCATTAGTGATTATTTTGCGAAAACCTCTTGAATCTAGTCCGACAGATTTTAATTCAGAAGATGAAGAATATACAGGTACGATTACTCCAGTGTTGACTGCATTTTCAGTGCCATCAATTTTATCAAATTCAGGGTGAGCTATGCTATAGCCGTTTCGATACTCAATTTTACCAAATATTGCAACAACATCGCCTATTTCAAATCTATCAGTAATCCAGGATAGCCCATTAAACCAAATACAACTTACGGTTCCTGTTTCGTCTCCAATAATTACTTCAAAAATTTTTCGTTTAAAATTTCTTTTTATATTATAGCTTAAAACTTTACCGATAATTACTGTTTGCTCTGATACTTTTAAATCTTTAATCTGCTTTACATTTGTTCTATCAAGGTATCTTCGAGGATAGTATTTTAAAATATCCCTAATTGAAAGGAGTCCATTTTTTTTTAAGATAGATCCTCTTTTAGGCCCAACTCCTTTTAAGTAATTAATTTCTGTTTTTTGAATCAGAAATTTTTGATCCTCAATTTTAGTCATATTAGGATTGGAAGCTTTTTATATTTTCTTCAATTTTATTAATTGTAGCTAGATATTTAGATTGTTTTTTTTGTTCGTTTAAAATTATATCCTCAGGTGCACGGCTTATGAAGTTATCATTATTTAATTTTTTATTAACATTCTTTAAACGACCATTATATGCATCAAGTTGTTTTTTTAATCTTTCTATTTCAATGTCTATATCAATAATATTTTTTAAGGGAATAAAAATTTCATTATCATCTATTACAATCGATGCAGATTGTTCGGGCTTTACAGCATTTGAATCAATTGTTATATCTTCGACTTTACCTAATCTGACAATATAAGGCTTTAAACTCTTAAAAATTTCAGAGTCTTGTTTCGAAGATTTTACAATAATATCAATTTCCTTACCCATTGGGATGTTCATTTCAGCTCTAATGTTTCTTATGGCGCTAATAGTTTTCTTTACTAATTCTAAGTTTGATTCTATATTTGAATTTATCATTTTATGTTCGGACTTGGGCCAAGTCTCAGTGATAAGCATAGAGTTTTTAGAATCAGAAAAATTCGCCCATAACTCCTCTGTTATATAAGGAGTATAAGGATGTAAAAGTTTTAAAATAGTTTGCATACAATAGACGGATACATTTAATGCAGTTTTTCTGTCTTTTTCATCTTTACCGTAGAATCGAGTTTTAGATAGTTCTATATACCAATCACAGAAATCTGAGTATACAAAATCATACACTATTTTAACCGCATCATTCATTTTATATGATTCATAAGAATGATTTACACTTTGAATTGTACTATTTAGTCTAGATAAAATCCATAAGTCAGTATCATCTAGATCTTTAGGATTTGGAATAGATGTAAAGTTTTCAATGTTTGAGTCAATATTCATTAAAATAAATCTAGCGCTATTCCAAAGTTTGTTCATAAAATTTCTACCCTGCTCAATTCTTTCTTCAGAAAATAATATATCAAGTCCTTGTGGAGCAATCATAAGCAGACTGACTCTAAGCGCATCCACACCATATTTCTCCATTAAATCAAGAGGGTCTGGAGAATTCCCAAGAGACTTGCTCATTTTTCGCCCTTGTGAATCTCTAATAATTCCATTGAAATAAACATTCGAAAAAGGTTTTTCTCCTCTGAAATAGTATCCTGCCATAATCATTCTTGCAACCCAGAAAAATATAATATCTGGACCAGTGGCTAAGTCTTGAGTAGGATAAAAACGATTAAGCTCTTTTGTTTCATTTGGCCAACCAAGAGTTGCAAAAGGCCAAAGCCATGAGCTAAACCAAGTATCTAGCACATCTTCATCTTGTGTCCATCCTTCTTCATCTGGAGCAGTTGAGGCGCAATAAATATCTCCATCTTTGTACCAAACCGGAATTCTATGTCCCCACCATAGTTGCCTAGATATACACCAATCTTTTATATTTTCAAGCCAGTGATTATATGTTTTTATCCATCTATTAGGATGAAATTTTATTTCTCCGGAATTGACGGCTTCAAGCGCAGGCTTAGCTAGATCTTCCATTTTAAGAAACCATTGTTCAGACATATATGGTTCAATTACTGCATCTGTTCTCTCAGAGTGTCCAACTTGATGTGTGTAGTCTTCTATCTTATCAACTAGATTTAATGATTGTAGTTCTTCAATAATTTTTTTTCTCGCATCATATCTATCTAAGCCTATATATTTTTTAGGCACGTTCTCATTTAGAGATGCATTTGGGTTCATTATGTTAATAATTTCTAAATTATTTCTTTGTCCCATTTCAAAATCGTTTGGATCGTGAGCCGGTGTAACCTTAACGCATCCAGTTCCAAAATCCATATCAACATATTCATCTGCAAATATTGGAACTTCTCTATTGATAACAGGCAAAATAACTGATTTTCCAATTAAATGTTTATATCTTTCATCTTTAGGATTAACCGCAACTCCAGTATCTCCTAGCATTGTCTCAGGTCGAGTCGTAGCAACAATTAAATAATCTTCACTATCTTTTATTGCATACTTGAAATGCCACAACTTGCCCTTGGTTTCTTTGTGGATAACTTCTTCATCAGAAAGAGCGGTTAATCCAATTGGATCCCAATTGACCATGCGCTCTCCTTTATAGATTAATCCATCCTTATAAAGTTTTACAAATGTCTCAGTGACCGCTTTACTGTAATCCTCATCCATAGTAAATTTAGTTCTATCCCAGTCACATGATGCTCCCATTCTTTTTAGTTGTTTTAGTATTGTTCCTCCGTATTCTTCTTTCCAATTCATCGCGTGCTCAAGAAATTTTTCTCTTCCGATGCTCTTTTTATCTATGCCTTTGTCTTTAAGCATTTTTGTGACCTTTGCTTCAGTTGCAATAGAGGCATGATCAGTTCCTGGTTGCCAAAGAGTACTTTTTCCCTCCATTCGAGCTTTTCTAATTAAAATATCTTGAATTGTATTGTTTAAGATGTGTCCTATATGGAGAATGCCAGTTACATTTGGAGGAGGAATCATGACAGTAAATGTTTCTTCATTGTCGTTTGGTTTAAAACAATTATTACTTTCCCAAGCTTCGTACCATTTATCTTCTACATTAGAAAATTCATAAACTTTTGATAATTCTTTGTTCGACATGTTGATATTTTAAGCATAATCCTTAAATTTGTGAATGAAGAAATGCATTTTGTTTCAATCTTTATTTATTTTTTTATTGCAATGCGACAGTAATTCTTCTTTATTGGAAAGCAATAATCAATGTAGTCAGCTAATCTGTAAACAAAATAGTAATAATTTTTTATTGAAAATTGTTGCGTCAATGCAGCCCTATGATAATCAAAATTTTCAACAGATTAGTGACTTTGAAAATTATTTAGGGTTATATGATAGTGCAACCAATGGTTATGACTCGGAGTATGATATTTTAGAGTCACCTAATGGGCCTGGTAATTGGATTTCCTTATATTTTCCTCACAGCGATTGGAGTCACCCTCTTGGTGATAAATTTACTAAAGACGTTAAATCAAATATGTTCTCTGATATGGATAATAAAACAGTTCAATGGACGTTTATCATTGATGCAAATATTTACGGAACTGTTGATTTATCTTTTCAAACAATAGATGATTATTGTTATGATTGTATTAAATCTGTTAGATTGATATCTGAAGATGGAGAATATTTTACAAATGATATGAATCTTGAAAGTATTAGCATTTCAAGATTTTTACAACAAAATCAATTATTATCGTTTAATTTAATAATTGAGTTTAATTAATAAAACATAGGACACAGCATGAGATATAAATTAATACTATCTATATTAAGTATAGTTTTTTGTGTAAATACGAACGAGTATAGCCCCTTAAATGTTTATTCATATAAGCTAGATAATGGGTTGACAGTTATCCTAAATGAAGATCATAACACTACTAGTGTTTTTGGAGCTATTGCGGTTAAAGGTGGTGGTAAAAGGGATCCTAAAGATGCTACTGGGATAGCTCATTATCTTGAGCATCTACTTTTCAAGGGCACACAAGATATGGGGACCATTAACTACGAAAAAGAGAAAATATTCCTTGATAGTATAGAGATTAAATATGATGAGCTTTCAATTGTCTCAGATAGTCAGCAGCGTTTAGCTATTCAAAAAGAGATTAATAGGTTGTCGGTTAAAGCAGCAGAGTTCGCAATTCCAAATGAATTTGATAGAATAATGGAAGAAATGGGGGGGAGTTGGATAAATGCATTTACAAGTAATGATGCTATTGTATATTTAAATAAATTTCCAGGGAATCAGTATGAGAAATGGCTAGAGGTCTATAGTCATCGATTTATTGACCCTGTTTTTAGGCTATTCCAAGCTGAGCTTGAGACGGTATATGAAGAAAAAAATAGAAGTATGGATAATTTTTATCGTCAAGTATTTCAAACATTCTCAGAGAATTTTTTTAAAAATCATCCATATGGTCAGCAAACTATTTTAGGTTCAGTAGAGCATTTAAAAAATCCATCGATAAGTAAAATGAAAGACTATTTTGACACATATTATGTTCCTAATAATATGGCTCTAATTCTAACTGGGGATATATACATTGATGATATAAAACCTATTATTGAAGAAAAATTTGGTATTTGGGAGTCTGCAGAAATGCCAGGTGAGCTTAATATTTCTGAAAATCCTTTTAATGGTAGGGAATATATTAATAAAGATATTACTCCAATTAAAATGGGTATGTTGGGTTATCGTACTGTACCAGCTGGTAATGACGATCAGATTATTTTAGATGTTTGCATAAGCTTATTAACTAATGATTCTGGAAATGGTCTTATTGATTTGTTAAGAGTTGAAAACAAACTGCAAGGTGCTGGAGCTTATAATATGAGCTTTGTAGATCATGGCGGCGCTAATTTCTATTTTTTTCCTTCGCCTGATCAAACTATTGAAGATGCAGAATCTATTGTTCTAAGTCAAATTCAAAAATTGAAATCTAAGGATTTCACTGATGATTTCTTTGAGGCGGTTAAGTTAACCATGGCTAGAAATTATGAAGAAAATATAGAGAATATGGAAAGTAGGCTATTTACTTTAATTGATGTTTATATAAATAATCAAGAATGGAGCGATGTTATTGATTGGCCTGAGCGATTAAATAAAATAAGTAAAGATGATATTGCAAGAATATCAAATAAATATTTTGGAGATAATTATCTGGTTTTTCATTCAAATGAGGGTAATATCGAAAAGCAGATACTTTCAAAGCCTCCATTTGATCCTATAATACCTAAAAATTCAGAAGCAAAGTCGGATTTCTCTAAAAGAATAAGCGAAATACCTAGTAGGGAGTCAAAACTCAGATTTATTGAGTTTAAAAGAGGGAATTCCAAAAGTAATGATGTTAATTTTTCAAATATTCAAAATAAGACTGCTCTTTATCACACCCATAATCCAATTAATGGCATATTTACTCTGGCCATGTCATATGGTGTTGGCAATTTAGAAATTCCTGAGCTAGATCAAACAGCTGAATATTTAAATTTACTTGGAACGGATAATTACTCATTCAATGAATTTAAGAATGAACTTCAAAAAATTGGAACATCAATGTCGTTTAGTGTTGATAAAAACTATTTTTATATAAACTTAAAAGGATTCGATAAGAACTTTGCAAAATCAATTCAGCTTGTTAACGAGTTTGTTTTAAATGTTAAGTTAGATGAAAATAAAATTAAAATTTTAATCGATAGTGCTGAGTCATCAAGGAAAATCGAGAATGAACAACCCAGTACTATTGGTAGAGCTCTAAGAGATTTTATTGCTTTGGGTAATAAGTCTTATTATTTAAGAAGAATGAGTGTTGATGAAATACAAGAAACTCAACCTTATGAATATATTGATTTTTTCAATAAAGCAATGGATTACGAATTAGATATTTTATATACTGGAAAATTATCTTTTAATACTGTTTCTAATATACTAAAAAATAACATGGAATTAAATCCAAGACCTACAAGGTCAAATTCTCCTTTGGATATGCAAATGAAACGTTATGTTGATGATTTGGTGTATATTGTAAATGATGATCAAGCAGTTCAAAGTCAAATCTATTTTAGTGTGTCAGGAGAAAATGTTAATTCTAAAGATAGAGTTATAAGTAAAGCATACAATAAATATTTTGGTACAGGTATGAGTAGCATAGTTTTTCAAGAAATCAGAGAATTTAGGTCCTTAGCTTATAGTGCTTGGGGTTTCTATGTTCGTCCTAATCGAAATGGTAAAAGAGGCGATTTTGTAGGCTATGTTGGTTGTCAGGCAGATAAAACAATTGATGCTATTTCAGTATTTAAAGATATAACTTTTAATATGCCTGAAAAACCAGAACGTATTGATCAAATAAAGTCAAGCTTAATTCAAACAATTAATTCAGAGCGCCCTAATTTTAGAGAGTATCCTTCAATTGTGAGAGATTGGAAAAAAATGAGTTATTTTGAAGACCCTCGAAAAAAGCAGGTTAATTATTTCGAGAGAATGTTTTTTAGTGATATCGTTAAATTTCAAAAAAAGAATATAGTTGGTAAGCCCATGGTAATCACTATATATACAGATGTTGATCAAGTTGATATGGCTAAATTGTCAAAATTTGGTGAAGTTATAATTTTAGAAAAGTCAGATTTTATTAATTAATTACTGTAAAATTGTTTTTCTGCTCTCACAATCCACCTCATGGGAGCACTTCCAATGTAGTTAAATGGATAGCATGTGATTAAAGTTAGTAAATCACTTTCGCTACTTTCTAGCCACATCGTTTCCTTAGGTGATACTATCTCTATATCAGTAACCTTATATTTGTCAAAACCATTTAGATGTTCAATTTCAATAATATCGTTTAGCTGTGTTTTTTCAAGCTGTTTAAAGTAGGTATCTCTGTGCGCTGCTAGACAAATATTGCCATTTTCACCTGGATAGGCGCTACTAGACATATGCGAAACACCTAAATCTAAACTCGACTTATCATCTCCTCCAAGTATGGTATATGATAAATTGATATTTTTCATATCTATCTTACCGATTGGGAATGTTTTTGAGTCTGACCACGGATATACTATTTTATTTTTATTTTTAGATTCAATCCATGCAGATTCAATCATTTGTTGAGCAATATAGTTTTTTATATAATAATATCCTGGCTTTGCTAAAATTATAATACTCATTGTAATTACTCCTATTATTAAATATTTATACATTGGTTAACATCTCGTTTTTTTAATTAGAACCATTGTTGCAGCAGAAAATAGCATTATTGCACCTATTAATAAATAGAGGGGATTATTTGTTGATGTTTGAGGTAGTCTATTTGGTATGTACTTAGGTTTGTAATTGTTTTTTATATTCGTACTTGCAAGTTTGTAATTATCTTTTTTGTCAAATTTAGGAAATTGTTTTATCTCAAAATTTTTGGGTAACTCAGATGCAATATTAGTTGAAAACAAATCTCCTGAATAATTAGAAATAATATTTTCAATTGCGACAAAAGATGTGAACTTTGATAGAATATTATACTTTTTTGAAATTGATATAATCTCATTTTTTATACCTTCTTTAGTTTGACTAGAATTTGCTGTTTTTAATCTGTATTGGTTCATCAGAAAATCAATTTTTTTTCTACCCCAAAGAATAGGTATTGATTTGTGTTCCTTAATTTTACGTTTTTTAATTTTTATCGTTTTTTTGTAATCTCCACGATTAGTTTGTGCTTCTATTTTAATTTTATTATTTATTTCATCAGACTTGCCAAATATAATTAGAGGCTCATTGTGGTAAAGATCTTTTACAGGGTTTGGGTAGTAGTCTGCGTTTTTATCAAGAGTAATTTTAATATCAGAAAGAATTGGTTTATTGATTTTACTTAATAGGGAATTCATTTGGCTAATTATCTCATTATTATTTTTAATGTATGTATGAGTTCCTCTACTTATTTGGGCAACTTTTTCAAGTAAAAAGCTATTTGGAGCTGAGCCAATAGCAATAGGAAAGATTCTTGTATTTCCTAAAGATTGATTGATTAATGAGAAAACAGCATCTTCATAGCCTACCGCACCATCAGTAATAAATACTATCATTTTCATTGTATTTTGTTGTTTAGGCTCATTCATGGCCCACTCTAGCGCAGGAAGGGCTCGAGTACCTCCAGTTGCATGAAGATTTGAAACATATTTTTTCCCATCAATTATATTATCTTTATTTGCAGCTATTGGATAAGGTTTGAAATATTCAAACTGGTCATTAAATTGAATAATATTAAAATAGTCGTCTTCTCCAAGTGCATTTATACCCTCTAAAAGAGCTGATTTTGCATACATCATATTATTGCCGTGCATCGAACTTGAAACATCAATTATAAATGTCATTTCTTTAGAAATCTTATTTTTATCTTTTTTAGGTTTGGGTGGTATTGCTTGAATCATATAATAGTCTTCACCATTCATTACAGATATAAAAGTTGCAATTTGGGGTTCTTGTTTTTTTTGAATTTTATAATTAAAAATAAAGTCTTGATCAGCAAGGATTCTTTCATTTTGAAGACTGACAGACATTTTTGATTTATCGATGATGTTTTTTAATATAGGATGAGATGCGCTCGAATTTAAAATTTCAATACCAGCGTCTAAATTTATATTTATTGATACACCTCTTCCACTGATAATTCTTTGTGGAATATAATGAGGAGTAATCCTTGATTTATCTATCACAGTAGATGAAACTCTATTAACACCTTTTGATATTTTTATTTCTGAGCTTTCTTCTGCGAATCGAGGTGTGATAGCAAGTGGTAATCTATATTCAAATTCACCATCCTCATATTTGATTGCCTCAACATATTTAATGCGAATTCTTATTGAATCATTAGGCATTATATTTGCTATTGATTGGCTAAAAATATTTGGTCTTTCCTCATTAAGGATACTTGCTCTCTTCCCATCTTTTTTAGCTTCTTCATATTCCTTTTTAGCTTCTTTTTTTTCCTCTATTTTACTCGATATAATTCTATCATCAATTATGAAAAACATATCATAAACAGCACAATTGTTATTTAATGGAAATATATATTTTGCCTCAATAGCTTTGTCTGAAGTGTTAATAAAAACTTGGTCCATAATTGTACTTGCTACCATACCTTGAATATCAACAGCAATGTTAGTTTCCAATTGAGGGATAACTTCATACTTATCTGTTCCTTGAATTTTTTTAATTAATGTCCCTGCTTTTATTTCTTGAATTTTATACCCTTTAATTTTCTCTTTATCATTGATATCTTGTAGTATGGTTTGATTTTCTGATTCTATTATTGCAAAAGATAATGATATTAGTAGCAGTATAATTTTTTTCATTGACGTTCCTTTTTTAATTATTATTTAAATAGACGTATCGTAATTATTTTTTCTTGCAGATAAATTTGATTGTGGATAGATTGAGAATGGATATGGTCAAGATAAAGAGTATATTATTTTACTTCCTTTTTATTTGCTTAGTTTTTACTAATCAGGAAGTTTTAGTTAAAAACTTTAATGCAGCAGGTATATTAGATGGAATGGTATCAGATAAATCTAACCTATCCCTTATTCAACTAAATATAAAAAATGATAGTCTGTATCAAATTGCTGATTCCTTTTTCCCTAATTTGGATTTGATTAATGGTCCTGCAACTTATCATAGAATAATAGAGTCAAACCAACTTTTTGATTTTCAGAATTATTTTAATGAAGATATTTTAGTAGTGTTAAGTCAAGATTATAATCTTCCAGAACCTTCAAGGCTTTATTGGACCGAGACTAAGCAAGGAAGTGATCCTTACGCAACTTGGACTGAAGATGAGGCTATAGAATATACTTGTGCATGTATTGAAAATGAGGCGAGTGATTGCATTAAGCTTGGATACGATGAAAGTTGGTATAACCCATTTGATTATTGGGGAGACGCATGTTGGGATTTTATGCCACCTTATTATGATTACATTCAAGAAATTAGGGTGACAGTTAGAGGAGCTCAGTGCGATGCATTGCCTCTATGGTCTGAAAGTTATATGGGATTAAAAGATGATGATGGGGCTTGGTCCTATGATTATGAGTTAAGTATCAATTATACTGATAACACTTATATTGTTCCATTTACATTTAGCAATGGATTCTTTATGCCTACTATTGGTTCAGACGATAACTATGTTGTTGATTTTGTGAAGTATGACTTTTTTTATAGTTGTATTAATGTAGAAGACCCCATTTCTTTATCTGCCTCAAATCAAGATGATTGTTCTTCAGTTGATGTTAATTGGGAGTTGGACCCAAATGCAATTACGACAGGTGTTAGGTTATATAAAAATTCTAATTTGATTTATGAATCATTTGATTTAGATGAAACATCTTTTACTGATTTCTCTGTGAGCGGAGATAGTGAATACGAATATTGTATTGAGGCAATAAATAATTGTAGTAGCTCTAATTGGGTTTGCGGACTTGGCTCTGTTAAAGCACCTCCTAATCAAGTTGAAAGTGTTATTGCACAGGATGGATTGTCAGCTAATTATATAGAGGTTTTTTGGGACCCTGTAGATAGAGCCGATGGATATAGAATTTATAGGGATTCAACTTGGCTAAGTATAGTATATCCACATCAAAGTCTAGAGTATATTGATGAATATATAGAAGATGGTGAAATCTATAGCTATTGTATTGAAAGTTTCAATGATTGTGGAAGTGCTGATTGGCAGTGTGATGAAGGTTTTGGGGGGTCCTATTTGGGAGATTCAAACTTTGATGGCAATATAGATGTCCTAGATGTTGTTACCTTAGTTAATTTCATATTATCAATTAATGAGCCAACTGAAATCCAAGCCTTTTGGTTAGATATGAATCAAGATGCTACCTTAAATGTTCAAGATATAGTATTGATAGTTAATATTATCTTGAATTAGAAAATTGAAATTTAAATTTTCCAAACTTATATAAATCATAGATGGCAAATCGTCCAGTTAATATTTCAATTGTTTTATTGTTTGCGATGTTTGCGGTGAGTACTTCTCCGGTTGCTGCTGAATTATTAAATAAGAATGCTCAAGTTGATGGGATTATAATAGCCTTTTGGAGGATGTTTTTCGCAGCTGCTATTTTATGGTCATATTGCCTGATAAATAATCAAGGTCCTTTCAAAGATAAAAAGAATTTAAAAAGATCCATAATTTCAGGTTTTTTTTTAGGAATTCATTTTGCTTTATTTTTTATTGCACTTGATTTAACAAAAATGGCAAACGCAGTTTTTCTAGGTACTCTAACGCCTGTGTTTACGCTGATATTTGAAATTTCATTTTTAAAAAGAAAGTTTAATCGATGGGTTTACTTTGGGCTGGCGTGTGCATTAATGGGAGCATTTACTATTCTTATGGGAGAACCGCTTGAATCAAATAATAATGATATGATTGGTAATCTTTGTGCTGTTGGATGTTCATTTATATTAGCAATAAGTTTTTTGATATCTGAAAAAGTAAGGATTAAAGAAAATACAATAGTCTATACTCGAACACTTTACACATCGGCTACAGCTATCCTTCTGTTCGGTCTACTTGTTCTGTCAAAAGATTTTATTCCAAAATC